>CEVQ01358604.1_pt1 | contig 18301 bp, 9 predicted proteins | sample 356551 | NCBI WGS metagenome assembly CEVQ01 (sample SAMEA2623756, study PRJEB7988) | marine metagenome | biome: marine biome (ENVO:00000447); feature: mesopelagic zone (ENVO:00000213); material: "saline water (ENVO:00002010), including plankton (ENVO:xxxxxxxx)" | depth 250 m | reverse complement strand
ATCGGTCAACCGATCAGGAAAATATTCTTAACTGATCGGCATTACGCTTAGTGCGGGCTTTGTTTTGCTTTCTTACTTTTGTGTTCTGGCTTCCATTTCCTGTGTTCACTTATAACTTCTTTTACTTTGCGCACCGACAGACGCGGAAAAACGCGCACTAATGTAAGAAGTATTGCTCTGCGAGTTGTTGATGAATGTCGGCAAAATCAATTTGAAGCTCGTCGATATAGTTGTGCAGCGCTCGTCCTCGAAGTGTCGCAACAGGCTGCTTTTCTAAATCACTAATACTGTGGTCAATTCGCTCTATCATCGCTTCATTGTCGGGCAAGTTGAGGAACAAACTCTTTAGTTTGTTCAAGCAGAACAACACACTTCGCGGAAACTCCTTGCTATGTAGCATAAATAACAACACATCGCCCGGACGTATGCGAACGCCCATTTTCTGGCGATACATTTGGTAGCCGCTCAGGCTTCTAAGTACACTCATCCATAAGATGTTTTCGAATGGCAGGTCACTCATGTCTTCGGTAAGGGTCGATGAGCGAACGTCAATTATCCTTGATGTCATATCAGCCCGCTCCAATGCCGCACCAAAGCGCCAGAAGAAATAGCCTTCATCGTGGCTCATGCTGGCATCCATGGTTCCAAACATTAGTAAACACTGATTGATTACCTGTTTTAAACTTGCAAAGCGCCCGCGTTTACTTAGAAAGCTTGTACTGTTCTCTTTTACCGATAAGTGAAGTGCGTTCAGCGTTTCCCACACTTCTCTTGGAATAACGTCTCTGATTGTGCGCGCATTATCTCTTGCGTATTGAAGCGAATTCAATATGGAAGACGGATTGCGTGTGTCTACCGTCAGGAACTTAACGACATTCTTCTCGCTGTATTCATTATAAATGGCTTCAAATGGCTCGCGATTTCCTGTTATGTCTAGCAATGGCTCCCAGCCTGGCGAAAACCCTTTGGGTAAGTCCATCAGCAGGAGGTTGTTAACATTAATCAAGCGGGCGAGATTTTCAGCCCTTTCAACGTAGCGCGCCGTCCAATAAAGCGTTTCAGCAACTCGTGATAACATGTCAGTCCCTCCTAATCCACAATCCAAGTATCTTTACTACCACCGCCTTGTGATGAATTGACCACGAGGGAACCTTTAACAAGGGCAACCCTAGTGAGGCCTCCCGTTGTAACATAGGTGTGAGTACCTGATGAAAGGATGAAAGGGCGAAGATCCACATCACATGTCGCCCTTCAATTGTAGAACCGTCAATAGTAGGGACGGTAGACAAATTCAAGGTAGGCTGTGCTATCCAGTTTCTGGGGTCAGCCTTTATTTGAGCAAGGGTTTCTTGCTGCTGCTTTTTGGTTGATTTTGGGCCAATTAGCAAGCCGTAGCCTCCCGATTCATTGGCAGGCTTTATTACAAGCTTGTCGATATTGGCTTCAACATATTTGAAGTCTTCGGGCTCGTAACAACGGTAGGTCTCTACGTTAGGCAGCTTAATCTCTTCATCCAAATAATAGCGAATCATGTCAGGCACATAGGTGTACACCACTTTATCGTCTGCCACGCCAGCCCCCGGCGCGTTGATCAGCGTTACCTTGCCTTTACTCCACGCTCGCATTAGCCCGGGAACGCCCAGCATCGAATCAGGGTTAAACGCTTCTGGGTCTAAAAACATATCGTCAATACGGCGGTAGATAACGTCCACTCTGCGTAGGCCTTTAATCGTCTTCATATATACGCAGTCGTCTTTTTCTACGGTTAGATCTCGACCTTCTACTAGCTCACACCCCATTTCCTGAGCAAGATAGCAGTGTTCAAAGTAGGCAGAGTTGTAGATACCGGGTGTAAGTACCACAACTTCAGGCTTATCCTGAGGACGCGGTGATAGACTCGACAACATGTCGAACAGCTGTGAGGGATAGTCGTTTACGGGAAGAATATCCATTTTCTCGAACATGTCTGGAAAGACACGCTTCAGCACCGAGCGGTTTTCTAACATGTAAGACACGCCAGAAGGTACGCGCAGGTTGTCTTCCAGTACGTAAATCGTGCCGTCGCTATCTCGCACTAAATCAGAGCCGCAGATATGTGCCCAGATACCGTTTGGGGGAGAAACACCTACGCACTGCTTTCTAAAGTTCACGGACTTATCGAGAAGCGCTTTAGGAAAAACGCCATCTTTAATAATCTTCTGATCGTGATACAGATCGTCGATGAACATATTAAGGGCTTTTACGCGCTGTTTAAGTCCTTCTTCTACGCGTTGCCATTCTTTATTTGGGATAATACGAGGAATGATATCGATGGGCCACGCTCGGTCAATTGAACTTCCTTCACCATAAACCGTGAAGGTAATACCCATTTCTTTCACCACCAACTCGGCGGCGTCTTGCGCGTTTTTGAGTTCTTCTTCACTTAATTGCGACAAATAATCCATTAACGGCGCACCGTGAGGGCGGGGTTTTCCATTTTTATCTATTAGTTCATCGTAAAACTCGGAAAAATTGCAGTGTTCTAGACTCACAGCTTTCGACAACGTCTGACTTTGTTTTTGGCTACTCAAACTACGCTCCTTATTGTCCGCGATTCATATCCACTGAAACGTCTAAAACCTGATTTCCACCACCAAACATAATGCCTTTAAGCGGTGTGATATCTGCAAAATCTCGTCCGACAGCTAACGTAACGTGCTGGTCGTAGGGTTTCAAATTGTTGGTCGGGTCGTAATCAATCCAACCAGAGCCCGGTACAAAAAGCGCAACCCAAGCGTGGGTGGCGTCTGCACCAGTAAGCTTTTCCTGACCCGGTGGTGGAATCGTTTCGATATATCCACTTACATAGCGCGCCGCCAAACCAATACTGCGTAAGCAAGTAAGCGTTAGGTGCGCATAGTCCTGACATACGCCCCGCTTGTGCTCAAACACGTGGCTTACTGGGGTGTTAATCGTCGAAAAGGATGGGTCAAAGGTAAAATCGTTAAAAATGCGGTTCATTAAGTCGTCGCACGACTCCACGATAGAGCGGCCAGGCGTAAACGACATCAAGGTATAGTCTAAAATCGCTTTATTGGCCTGCGTTAAGCGAGTAGGAATACTGAAAAACTGTGCTGCCAACATGCTCTGATCTACTGGGTAGCGAATTTGATCTCTCACGCTTTCCCATTGCGTATTGTGCGCAAATAGACCTTGTAATGGTGCTCCTTGAATTTCAACTTCACTGGTTGCGATGACCTGCATTTCTTCATGCAAAGTGGGTATTTCAAACACCGTTACCGTGTTGTCGAAGTAGTCTTTAAACTCTGCCTGATAGTCAGGTTCAGGCACAATGGTGACACTGGCGCTAATCCTTTTTTGATTGAAGGTGTTTAGCGGTATTAGGCGGGCATGGTTTTGTGTCAGGCTCACCTTGTCGGAATACTTGTAGGTAGTGACGTGACGAATGGTGTACTTCATTTTTTCACCTCACTTTCATTCGGACTACTGGCATCAGGCGCACTGGCTAACGGAGCTGTCGCTTCCTCATCTATTGGTTTTTCGACGATCTGTACAGACGCGGTGCCAATGCCAGACCAGTGCAGTTGTGACGCAGGCTTAGTGTGGCTGAAGTATTGAGTTTGCATCATTTCGCTAAATTTCTGCAGTTGTGATGTCACGCTTTTTAGTAAAGACACCAAGCCCGAAGGTGCCTGATTAGTGTTGATATTTAAGGTCTGTCTGTCAGCCAGCGCGAAGCTTGCTTTTAACTGCAACAGAATTTTCTCAGTGGTACTTAAAAAGCCGGGCTTGGCGCTTACCGGCAAGCTTTCGCAAAGCTCGGTAATTTTTTGGATTTGATGGGCTAATGAGCGCGGGTATTCGGCATCTAAAAGCAATAGCTCTAATCCCGTTTCAATACTTTGAAACGCTCGGTATCGGCGTCTGTGGGTAATAGCGCTCACTTGCGCCACCAACACGATTTCCAGCACGTTTTGTTGCTCAGCTTCGGGAAGCGGAAATTGCAGCAGGTTTTGCACCATAGACACAAGCTGTTTACTGCGCTCTAACCGTCGTCCAATTTCTATCATAAAGGCGCCATTACTTTTAGACAGGCTGTCTTGAATAGAGCCGTTAAACGCCATGGTAAGCCCAATTAATTTATCGAGTGTACTTTGTAATCTGTGCGTCGGAGTCTGCTCGGTAATGGTACTAAATTCGTGATGTTCCTCTTCTAGGCTTTCGATAATGCGCAAGCTGTCATAAGAAAGTAGCTCTCTCACTTGCAGCGCGCTTTGCACCACCATATTAATGCTACTGTAAAGGCCGCCAGCGAAGGAATTATCGTTAATTAGCGATATCACTAATTCTTTGAATCCTCCTTCGTTCACGGTTATTTTCGCTGCGTCTGGCGTAAGGTAAGGGTAAATTAATGCCTGCTGTTCTAACCCAGATTTAAATCGTAACAGGGCATTTCTGTGCGCCTCATCGGGGTAAATGGCAAGCTCAGTGAATTTGTCTATAAATACCCTGACCAACCGAATCACGTTTTCACTTCGCTCTACCGCACAGCCCAACCAAAATAGGTTTTCCGCCGTTCTGCTAGGCAGTAGCCCCTCGACTAGCGCTAAGTCTGCATCTGATTGCAGTGATTTGGGAATAGAAGGCGCACGCTCTTGTGGCGGACCTATGGTTTCAACCCACGTGTCCTTTATTTCTGTTTTGCCATCGGTGCGCGCTGCCTTAGGCGTAAAACACATGGCTGAGGGGAGAATAAAAACTTGCCCTTGTGAGTACAACGCATAGCAACGCATAATGACTGGCTTACTTACCAGCCCTTTATCGTGCCAAAATGGCGTATGCGAAAGATTCACCTTTTTTCGCCAGAATAGGTCGGTTAACGCTACCGTTTGTAGTGTATTTGCAATAGCGTCAGCGTCTTTTTCACCGTCGTATTTTAATTCAGGGTCAACATAGCTTAATAACTCATATCCCGACCAATCACTTTGCGTAAGGTTTTCTGCGGGAAAGGTTTCTTGTTGGCGAAGCAGTAAAGATTCACCATCAAAAAACTCAGCGGCCCTATGCAAATTGTTTTTGATGGCAGGAATTTGAATAGCGCCATTGCCCAAGGGGTTGAGCAATACCACGTTCTGAGTTCGGACTGCGTGAATTAGACCCGGGATTCCGAACACTGAGTAGTCAACTTGTTCCAGTGAATCTAAGAATCTGTCCTCAATCCAGCGCAAAATGACATCAACTTTTCGTAATCCGTCTAAAGCTTTAAGCCAGACTTGTCCTTTCCTCACCGTTAAATCAGCGCTTCTTACTAGGGTGTACCCCATGTAAGTGGCAAGATAGGCTTGCTCAGAATAATACTGATCGTCTGGACCTCTGCACAAAATAACAATGCGCGGGTCATTAATCGCAGCGGTTTCTTGGTCAATAGCATGTTGAAGTTGCTCAAAAAAGCCTGCTATTCGCTGCACACCACATTCAGCAAACTCCTCACTCATTACCCTTCTTGCCACAATCCTGTTTTCCAGCAGCAGTCCAAGACCGCGAGGGAACTGGCAGTGATCGTTCAGCATGAAATACTCGCCGTTTACATCTTGGGCTATGTCAAACGCGCTTAGAAACACACCGTTGTTTAACGAGGAAAGCGTGTGGCTCTCGGCAAGATAGTAAGGATGACGCATCAAGTGGTCTGTAGAGAAAACGCCGTTGGTTAGCGTGTGCCTGTCTGTGTTAAGGTCTAATAGCACTTTATTGAGCAGTAAGACTCGCTGTTCAATGCCGCGGCTGAGCATTTCCCAGTCTTGGCTTGAAATGAGCATAGGCAAGGGATCTAGCTGCCAATTCTGGCGTTCATCGATATCCGCAAAACCACTGTTTCGCATTAGTCGGCGAATTTCATTTGCTCTAAAGGACAGCTCGTCACTGTTAAGGCCTGACAAACGAGAAAATAACGTATTGAGCAGACGTTTGCTCTCATCCGCAGCAGTGCTCGAATTGATATAGCTGCTAAGCCATTCTGGCATGGTGAAATCTTCACTCATAAAATCGATTGTCACTTAAACTATAGTGTAGGAGGCCGGCGCAAATCCAGCGTATTTGGATATTCTTCATTCTCGGCTTCCTCTAAAGGTAAATCAAAATCACTGTGACCTTCATGGTCAACCACATACTGTGTAGCAAAGTGAGGCGACCACTCAGGCATGGAAGACGATGCCACCGACGGGGTATGACCGTGATCCCAGAATCTGGCAATACGCCTTCCTTCTGCCTCAAAAGCGTTCACAGGCATAGTAGAGAAGTTGCGCCCGCCCGGGTGACTAACATGATAGGTAAATCCGCCTAAAGAGCGACCCGCCCAGCTGTCGTAAACATCAAAGACCAACGGCGCATGTACGCCAATGGTCGGGTGAAGCGCTGATGCAGGGTGCCACGCTCTAAAGCGAATTCCGGCTACATGTTCTCCGCGAATATTGGTGGGTTTTAACGGTAATCTGCGGCCGTTACACGACACTATGTAACGGTCTGTATGCATGTTTGAAACAGTGAGCTGGACGCGTTCCAGTGAGCTGTCAACATAACGCGCAGTTCCGCTGCCTGTCGCTTCTTCACCCAATACATGCCATGGCTCAATAGCGCTAAAGAGATCTAGCTTAATTTGACCGACTTCACGGCTACCGCAGCGAGGGAATCGAAACTCGAAAAACGGATCGAACCATTCAAGCTTAATGGGGAAGCCCGCTGCGTTTAGGTCGCTACATACTTCAGCGATATCTTGCCGTACATAGTGGGGCAGCATAAAGCGGTCGTGAAGCTCTGTGCCCCATCGCACCAGTTTCTTCTTGTATGGTTGTTTCCAAAACCACGCTAGCAGCGTGCGCAGAAGAAGCATTTGCATCAAACTCATTCTGGCGTGAGGAGGCATTTCAAAACCGCGAAACTCTACAATGCCCAATCGCCCGGTGGGTGAGTCGGGGTTGAATAGCTTATCGATACAAAACTCTGCACGATGGGTATTCCCTGTCAGGTCAGTCAGCAAGTGCCGAAGGAGGCGGTCAACTAACCAAGGTGAGGGAACTTCGCCATCGGGAATTTGAGAGAACGCAATTTCTAATTCGTAAAGCCTTTCATCCCGCGCTTCATCGACGCGAGGCGCTTGGCTAGTCGGGCCGATGAAAAGGCTCGAAAACAAATAGGAAAGCCCAGGGTGATGCTGCCAATAAGTAATAAAGCTTCGAAGAATGTCTGGACGTTTTAAAAACGGGCTCTCTAGCGGTGTCGGCCCACCCATGGTCACGTGATTTCCGCCTCCTGTGCCGGCGTGCCGTCCATCAAGCATGAATTTTTCTGTTCCTAGTCGACATGACTTGGCCATGGCATAAAGGGCATGGGTATTTTTTACCAGAGTATGCCAATCGGATGCAGGGTGAACATTGACCTCGATAACACCTGGGTCGGGGGTAACCGCAAACTTTTCAACGCGACTGTCGTAGGGCGGAGTATAGCCTTCTAATATCACGGGAATATCAAGTTTATCAGCGATGGACTCAATAGCGTTTAGCAGTAGCGCATAATGTTCAAAGTGGCTTACAGGCGGCATAAATACGCATAACTTTCCATCGCGCACTTCTATACAAAGGGCGGTTAATACTGACTTTTCACCAATATATCCTTTGTGAGACGTTGGGGATGAGAGCGAGCCGGTCATGTCTGCCGGATCCCGTTCTGCTAGCGTATCCGGACTGCCTAAGCTGCTCAACGGGAGGCGGTAACCTAATGGAGAGTCGCCCGGTAATAAGAAGCAGTGCCCTCGTTTAAATGACCATACGCTACTTTGCCATCCGTCAAACACCGTGTCGTAGGCGAGGGGAAGAATAAAGCCCACGGGTTTATCTAAACCCTGCTCCAATTTGGCTAAAAAGCCTCTGCGGGTCATTGCGTGAAGCAGTTCCGGGGCGTCGGGTGATGGGTCTTGTGGCAGGTTACCCTCTTGCCATAAATGATATAGCACGTCTTCATAAGCGGTGACGACAACCTTTTCACTTAAACCTAACACCGTAGCTAGTTGAGTAGCAAATGTTTGCGCCTCGTTTTGTGAGAAAGAGTAAGTGGCGTTGTTGTCAGCAAGTAGCGCTTGATCATGCCAGATAGGCGTTCCGTCTTTACGCCAGTAACAGGCATATTGCCAGCGAGGTAATGGCTCTCCGGGATACCACTTACCTTGTCCATAATGGCGAAAGCCACTATTGCTAAAGCTTTCCACCATTTTCATGAAAAGCGTGTGCGCTAAAATGCGTTTCTCCTTGCCGTCGGCGGCGGTATTCCACTGTTCGCTTTCCATATCATCAATGGAAATAAACGTGGGTTCGCCGCCCATGGTGAGGGTTATCCCTGCATTAACTAACTCTTTGTCTATTTGGCCTCCAAGCCTATCGATAGCGGCCCACTGGGCATCGCTGTAAGGCTTGGTTACTCGGGGTGGTTCATGCAAACGTTGTACGTTGTTGTAGAAGCTAAACGTCGATTCACATTGATCGATGGCACCGGTAACCGGCGCTGCCGACAGTGGTTCAGGGGTACATGCCAATGGAATGTGCCCTTCACCCGCGAAAAGCCCAGACGTAGGGTCAAGGCCAATCCAACCCGCACCGGGTACGTAAACTTCACACCATGCGTGCAGGTCGGTAAAGTCTTTTTCCGGGCCGCTTGGCCCATCAAGTGACTTTTCATCACTTGCCAATTGAACCAGATAGCCCGAAACAAATCGCGATGCCAGCCCTAAATGCCGAAAAAGCTGAACCAATAGCCAAGCCGAGTCACGACACGAGCCGCCCTTTTTCTGCAGAGTCTCGTCGATGCTTTGGACTCCGGGCTCCATGCGCACACCGTATTCTATCAGGTCGTATACCGCGCGGTTTACACCCACTAAGAAATCGACGGTAGCAACAGGTTCTTTAGGCTGCTGATCGTCAATTAACTGCTGAAACAAAGATGATGCTTCTTCTGTCTCAAGGTATGGCGTTAAATCTCTCGCCAGCCTTTTTTCATAAGAAAAAGGAAAGGTTTCAGCGTAAGACTCTAAAAAGAAGTCAAAGGGGTTAATAACCGTCAGTTCGGCAACAAGGTCTACGGTGAACCAGAACTTTTTAGTCTTCTCAGGAAATACCACGCGTGCAAGGTAGTTACCAAACGGGTCTTGCTGCCAATTGATAAAATGATTCTCAGGATAGACTTTTAAAGAGTAACTTTTTATTGGTGTTCGACTATGCGGAGCAGGGCGAAGGCGGAAAGTGTGCGGTGACATACTGATACTTCTATCGTAGTGGTATTCAGTATGATGTGTGATCCCTACAGTGATTGTCATGCTATGGCTCCATTGCCAATTGATATACAAACAGCACAAAAAATCACCTTATATCCAAGTGAGTAAACTTACAAGAAGAAGCGATGGGCAGAAATGTAAAACCCAAAAATTATGTGCTTCAACGGTAATCTCGTTACTCACGATATTGAATAATGTATACTCACCCCAATATATGCGCTATAAAACAGCGCGTGTTTTAAGCGCGACTTTTCCTTCACAGATAGACAATTCACTACTTTGAGAGCACTAAACTTTCGCCACGGGTTTTCGTCCTACATGCCGCTTTTCATGGCATGGGTACTCTCGTGTCTCATCCTTAGTGCAAGCTTCCAAAGTGGTCAAATTAATAATGAAGTTGAAGTAAGTCAGCAGTCACCACTTGCCCAATTTAATTACGCGGGCAAGAGCTACTCGTTACGGTTTACCGGCACTAAGCTAGAAAACAGTGACGATCAAGGCGATGGACCAGAGGCAACTGTTGAATTGACCTTGGGGTTTGTTGTTCTGGCTATTGTGCTGTGTTTGGGTATGGCAAATGTTGTACCCCGTGCTCGCCAATACTACCGCCAACCTTCTCGCGGCCCACCTTTATCCCTGAGCTAATTCTCTTTTTGCCTTAATGCGCTAGCACGTTCGCTTAGCTGCAAATTAAGGCGCTTCAAAAAATTAAATTATTCAGGATTTTAAAATGGCACGATTTTCATTTCGTGGCTTTGTGTATGTGCTCATCGTTATGCTCGGTTTACTGAGCGCTGCGCCCAACATATTGCCACAATCAATTAAACAGCAGTTACCTACGTGGTACACCACTTCCACACTATCTTTAGGCTTAGATTTGCAAGGTGGTTCGCATCTGCTATTAGCCGCAGACACCAACGCCTTGTTTGAAAAGCAACTCAACAGCTTTTCGAGCGACTTACTTAGCGAATTGCGCAGTCAAAACGTGCGCTATACAAAAACGTCTCATTCACTCACTCATAAAGATAGTCGTTCTGGAAGTGTCGTCTTTACATTGCGTAGTGCAGATGATGCGAGAAAGGTAAAAGACACCGCATATCAAATTTCCGCTCAGCCAAATGGTTCAAGTGCACTTGATGTAGAGATAAAGCAAAGCACCGTTACCCTTACGCTTAACGAGCTATACACCGAACAACTGGTTAAAGACACGTTAAGCCGAAGTGTTGAAGTAGTTCGAAAGCGTTTGAACGAAACGGGGCTTACTGAGCCTAGCGTTACGCTACAAGGTAAAGACGCCATTTTAGTTCAGATGCCGGGTATGTCTGACCCCACTCAAGTTAAAAAATTATTGGGCACTACCGCACAAATGACTTTTCACTGGGCCGCGAACAGCCAGTCTGAGCAGGTAATGAATAAGCAAGATGCGGCGGGTAATACCTATCGCTTAGAGCAAAAAGTGGCGCTAGAAGGTGAGCATATTACTGATGCGGCAGGTGTCTTAAGTAGTGAAAATGGCCAGCCAGTAGTGACGTTCCGATTAGACAGCGCAGGTGCTAAGCAGTTTGCCACAATGACACGTGACAACATCGGCCGTGTGCTTGCTATTGTCCTTGACGACAAAGTGGTTACAGCCCCCGTCATTAATAGCGTGATTCCGGGTGGTCGTGGTGAAATAACCGGTAACTTTACATTGCCCGAGGCGGGCAACACTGCACTAATGCTTCGCACTGGTGCGCTACCTGTGCCACTTAACATTATAGAAGAACGCACGGTAGGGCCAGATTTAGGCAGCGATGCAATTCAAACTGGAGTGGAAAGCGGTGTGGCAGGTGCGTTACTGGTATTGGCATTCATGGTGGCGATTTACGGCAGGTGGGGCGCTATCGCAAGTTTTGCTCTTTGTATCAATATGGCATTGGTGTTTGGCGCATTAACCCTGTTTGGCGCAACCCTGACGTTACCGGGCATAGCAGGTTTGATCCTAACCATGGGCATGGCGGTCGATGCGAACATTTTGATTAATGAACGTATTCGTGAGGAAAGTAAAAAAGGTCGTCCGGCAGCCAGTGCAATAGAAGTGGGTTTTGATAAAGCGTTCGCGACTATTGTGGATTCAAACTTCACCACACTAATAGCGGTAAGTCTGTTGTTTATGTTTGGAAGCGGCCCTATTAAAGGGTTTGCAATTACAATTGCCCTTGGTCTGGTGTCTTCAGTATTTACTGCTGTAGCCCTAACTAAAATGTTAATGCTAAGAGTGGTTAAATCGAAGCACAAGAATACGCAAGATCGCGCGCAGCAGCGCGTTCCTTTGCGCTTTTCATCACCGCTTTTGCGGTTAAGCGATAAGCTTAGCGGTATTAATTTTCTGGCAAAGCGTAAAATTGCACTCGCTGTTTCGGTAGTGCTAACAGTGCTTTCAATCGGCTTGTTTGCTAAACCTGACTTACATTATGGTGTCGACTTTACCGGTGGCACCATGATTGAGTTGACCGCACCAACCCTTACTACCGATGAGCTAAGGAATGTGATTGAAAGCAATGGCTTTGATCAGATAGCAATTCAAGAATATGGCAGTGAACATCACTATTTATTGCGAGCACCTGTTCTAGATAGCAGTGGCGATCTTGAAAATAGCAACGCAAAGCAGACTGACGCACTAAAGCGTGCGATTTCGCAAGCCGACAGTGAGGTAAGTTTTGATAAAATTGATATGGTTGGACCCAAAGTCAGCGGAGGCTTTGCCGAGCTATCCATTCTAGCATTGCTTATCGCAGGTGGCGGCATGTTGGTGTATCTGTGGGCACGCTTTGAAGCGCATTTTGCGAGCGCAGCGCTGCTAACCGTGATACTCGATTTAACCAAAACCATAGGCTTTTTCGCGCTTACGGGCATCGAATTTAACTTAACGGCTGTCGCAGCACTGTTGGCGCTCATTGGTTACTCTATAAACGATAAGGTGGTGGTGCTTGATCGCATCCGTGAATTATTGCGTTTAGACCCAAACAAGCCATTGGCAGATACTATTAATGAGGCCGTGAACAGCACGCTAAGCCGCACGGTGTTCACTTCCGTTACCACGCTGTTGGCGTTGTTACCAATGGCTATTTTTGGCGGTGATGCAGTAGAAAGTTTTGCAGTCCCTATGGTTTTTGCTGTCGTGATTGGCACGTCATCGACCTTGTTTATCACCTCTACGCTGCTGTATTTGTTGGGCAGCAGAAGAGAGAAACAAGGTAAAGCGCAGTTAAAGCCTACTGCAGAAGAGATTAAGGCTTCGTTGTCGCACATCCCTTAGGCGGCACAAGTTCCTTAACCCCAATACCTCAGCGTGCTTTCGTACCTCAATACATTGGTGCAAAAACGCGGTAAGGTAGCAGTATTAACAGGAACCCTTGATGCTCTCACGCATACCCGAATAATTTGCGTGAGAGCATCAAGGGCAATAAGGAACGTATAATGTTTGCAGTTGATCACATTATTTTACTCAGTGCAGTGCTTGCCATTTTGGGCGTACTGGCCAGTAAATTGTCCCCGCGCTTTGGCGTACCTGTTTTAGTTTTATTCCTTGGTGTAGGTATGTTGGCTGGAGAAGATGGTATCGGCCGAATCTTCTTCGATAATGCTGATGCTGCGCATGCCATTGGTACATTTGCTCTTATTCTCATCCTATTTGATGGCGGTCTACAAACGTCAAAAAAGTCCATAGCGCAGGCGTGGAAACCCGCCGCGTTACTCGCCACTTTTGGCGTAATTGGTACGGCAGTGATCACCGGTATCGCTGCTATGGTTATTCTCGATTTACCGCTTTATAAGGGCTTATTGCTTGGTGCTATTGTCGGGTCGACAGATGCCGCAGCAGTGTTTTCTGTTTTGCGCAACGCTGGTATACGCATTCCTTCAAAAATAAAATCCACACTAGAACTAGAAAGTGCGTCGAATGATCCAATGGCCATATTCCTCACAATTGGCCTTATAACGCTTATTCAAGACAGTACCACTAAGCCAGTTGACTTACTTTCGCTGTTTGCCAGTCAAATGGGAGTGGGAGCGATAGTGGGCCTTGCCATTGGCGGTATTGCAGTATGGCTTTTCAGACGCGTCACCTTAATGGCCATCGGTTTGTACCCGGTATTTGTGATGTTGTTTGGTGTATTGTCTTTTGGCCTTGCTGCGAACTTAAATGGCAGCGGCTTTCTCGCTACCTTTATTACGGGTGTTATCGTGGGTAACAGCCGCTTTGCTTATCAGCGTAATACGTTTGTGTTTCTGGATGGGCTGGCCTGGCTTGGGCAAATTGCCATGTTTGTTATCTTAGGTTTGTTGGTAACGCCCACCGAGCTGTTTGTTAATTGGAAAGAAGGCCTTTTAATTGCGTTTGTGCTTATTTTTATTGCACGTCCGCTGGTGGTTATGCCGATTTTGTTGCTTTCAAAATTCTCGTTCAAAGCATCGTTGCTCATCTCATGGGTGGGTTTACGCGGTTCGGTGCCAATTATACTCGCTATATTTCCGCTAATATTTGGCATGCCATACGCCGAGCTTATTTTTAATGTGGTGTTCTTTATCGTGCTTATTTCCGCCTTATTGCAAGGTTCCACCTTACCTTATGCGGCGCGTAAGTTAGGCTTAGTGTTGGACGATGAAGTAAAGGAATCGAGCACGCTGGAGATTGTAAAAGTCGCTAAGAGCAAGCGCGAGCTTATAGAAATAGAGGTATCGAAGTTATCACCGGCACTACATAAAACCATTAGCGAATTAGCCCTTCCCGATAATACGGTAGTGGCGATGATTGCCCGTGGTGAAGAAACCCTTATACCTAAAGGAAGTACCAAAATAGAAATGGGCGATCAAATTTTCATTATCACCAAACTGCTCGATAAAAGCGCCGTTGAGCACTGCTTTTACAGCGAGCAGGAATAGGGTGCTATTGTAGGGTACTTCATGTAGAATGCGCCGCGGAGTTGGCCAGGCAATCGCCGCTTTCGTAAGAAAGGGGAGGAAAGTCCGGGCTCCAAAGGGCAGGGTGCCAGATAACGTCTGGGCGGCGTGAGCCGACGACAAGTGCAGCAGAGAGAAGACCGCCTAAGCATGTTTACATGCCGGTAAGGGTGAAAGGGTGCGGTAAGAGCGCACCGCACCTCTGGTAACAGAGTGTGGCAAGGTAAACTCCACCCGGAGCAAGACCAAATAGGATCCCTCAACGTGTGGCCCGCATGGGGATCGGGTAGGTTGCTTGAATCAGTGAGCGATTGCTGATCTAGAGGAATGGTTGCCCACGACAGAACCCGGCTTACGGCCAACTCCACTCTTTTCCCAAAAGAAAGTGAAGCCTCTACCTGAAGGGATATTTCCTCAGGCAGAGACATTTATCACTCTTTACTGAAAGAAATAGCGGAACGTCGCACCAATGGTGCGCGGTTGGTTCACCGTAAATCCAAGTCGAGCTCGTCCACCACGTTCTCTATCAAAGGATAGCTGCGCGTTTTCGTCGAACAGGTTGTTTGCATACAGTAATATTTCATAGTCATCGTAGGTAAGACCGAAGCTCATATTAAGCGTGCCGTAGTCGTCTAACAACAAGTCTAACTCCGTTGTTTCTGCGCCAGTGGCACCGCCAAAGGCAAGGCCTGAAGTGAATATACCTGCGCCTGCAACTTGGTCACTAGGCTGGGTTATACGGTCTCCCACGTACTGGTAAGAGCCTTGGAAATAGGTGCTGTTTGAAGAGAATAAAGGCTGCGCTAAATCGTAGGTAAATGCGATGGAAAAGCTCTCTTCAGGTACTGAAGCTAGGCGGTTACCGTCTTCTACGCCACCTAGTACCGCACCATCACCATCAACAACGGTTGAATCGAACTCGGCTTCAATGATGCTACCCGTTAATGAGAAAAAGAGCTGGTCAGTAAACTGACGCGTAAGCTCAAATTCAATACCTTGGGTGTGGGCGTCAGGCACGTTAAATGATACACGTGACGAGCAAGAACCAGCATCCAATGTAACCTGAAGATCTTCAATATCGTTATAGAAAGCCGAGATGTTAGCTGACCATCCACGACCTGATGATTTCATACCGATCTCATAGTTGGTGAGCTTTTCATCGTCATAGTCTTGGAACGAACCAAAGATGGCTTCATCTTGGTCGGTACACAGGCTTCTATTTAGCGGGTCATTTACACCGCCAAGTCTAAATCCTTGAGACACCTGAGCATTTAAGTTCACGTTTTCGCTTACGCTATACTGGCCGATAACGCGAGAAGTAAAGCCATCTGATTCTGTAGAATCGGTCTGGTTGTCGCCGTTGGCAAATAAGCCCCCAGAGATAAACTGACGCTCTTCTTCATAATCGTAAAAACGAGAGCCCACGGTCATTTTAAAGTCATCGTTCACTTGATAGTTCACTTCACCAAACACAGCAAGCTGCTTCAAGTCGTACGGTAAATAGGCGTTGTAGGGAGAATCAGCTTCAAAACCATTGGCAACCGCTGCTGACGTGCCTTCACCTAAGGTGGCGTCGGTAAATGCGTCGTACCCAGGGGTAGGGAGTGATTGGTCGTAAACACGCTCTGTAGAAGAGTAGAAAGCGCCAACTAGCCAGTCTAGCGCGCCATCGCCATTGGATGCGGCGCGAAGCTCAAAGGTATCTTGCTCTACTTCCGTTCTGTCTAATAAGTTCGACGGTAATAGTACGGCTTCATCAGGAAAACCTAAGTCGATACTTACTGAGCCCGAAAGCGCGCTGGCATCACGACTTACAAGAATATCGCGGTCGGTATAGCTATAAACAAAGGTAAAATCAGCAACGTCGGCTTGATATTCAGCAGTTACGTCAGCAATCAAGGTATCGTCAGAGAAGCCTTCTTCAAGCAGCAGGTACTGTTCTCGTTCACCCAATTGAATAGCTGGGCGGGTCGTTGTGTAAGGGTTAGCAAACACGTTATACACTTCCTGTCTGTTAAACCCGTTCATTTCTAATTCTTGGAAGATAAGTCGTGGTGTAATGGTTAGCTTATCGTTTGGGGCGATGATGAACGCTACGCGTCCGCCAGTTCTATCGCCGTCGTTAACGTCTTCGCTAAACGCGCCGTTTTCACCTAACGCATCTATAAAGCCTGCGTAATCAGTGCGGTATACCACCGCGCGCATGGCAATGGTGTCGGAAATAGGTACATTTACCATGCCCTTAACGTGACCGCCCACGCCACCGTCTGTCACACTATTAAGATTAGCTTCAAACTTACCTTCAAAGGTATCTAACTCGGGCTGATTGGTGATGTAGCGAAGGGTTCCGCCGATAGAGCCAGATCCAAAAAGCGTACCTTGCGGACCGCGCAGGGTTTCAATGCGGTTAAGGTCGAAAAGGTCGAGATCTGGAGTAAATAAAGACAGCGAGATCACGCTTTCATCGAGGTATACGCCGACCTGCTCCTTAACGCCTGGTTGGTCTCGTACAATTTGACCCGCTGAAACGCCACGCATAGATACTTGGCTTTGGCCTGGTCCTAAGTTTTGAATTGATACGCTCGCCACGTTTCTAGCGACGTCTTCTAAGTTTCCTGCACCGCTGCGTTCAAAGTCTCGCTGCGTTTGTGCGTTGATTGAAAAAGGAATGTCTTCAATGGATTCTGCACGCTTTGTTGCAGTTACTATGATCTGCTCAAAGTCATCGTCATCCTTTTGTTGTGTGTCCTGCGCCATTGCACCGGAGCTAAGCAGCCCCATTACCGCAACGCTAAGTGTGCTTCGTCTAAACGACGATTTTTCTATTTTAAACATAAGTCCATCCAGGTTTATTGTTTCTATTTTGTTATCAGGCAAGGGCGTAATGTGGCAAAAAAGTTGGGTTATTTCCATAAATCGCGAAACAAATATTTCATTTTTTGTTGTATCTAAAGCTGTATGTTTTTCTTGTTGATTTAGTGTTAATTGTAAGTATGTGGGGAATGTGCGTCTAAAAGGTCAAAAGAAGCGTCTATCTAGCTAATTACAAAAGCAAAAATCTAAGTATCATCTTTATGAGAGAGGTGTTGACCCTATGAGCAAAAATCACTGGGTGATAAAAGCAAGCGGCAGCAATCGGTTTATATCAGCGTCACAGTAAAAGCTGATGGGTTAAGTCGAAAGTACAACACGAAAGCACTGTTCAACAGTTAAAGCTAAGAAGGTAAGTAATAGAGTGGAGAAAGCAGTGAATACAAGCGATGTAGTAAAAGGGGTCTTAGCAATTGTTATCGCAAGTTTTCTGTGGGGGACAACAGGCACTGCCGCTCAGTTCGCCCCAGAAATCAGTCCTCTGGCAATCGGTGCCTTTGCAATGGGTATAGGCGGTGTATTGCTTTGTGTTAGAGCCCGAAAATCACTAGTAAAGGATGCACCTATTCTTTTTTCTACACCACTGACCTTTCTGTTTGGCAGTGCATGTGTTGCAATTTATCCGCTGGCCTTTTACAGCTCAATGCGTTTGTCAGGCGTTGCCATAGGCACCGTGGTTTCTATCGCCAGTGCACCACTATTCGCTGCGCTTTTAGAGTACTTTTTAAGTAAAAAGCCCGTGTCTTTAAAATGGTTTATTAGTTTTGTGTTTGGTGCGTTTGGGATTGGCATGTTAGCCATGGGGAAGGCACACGACTCAATGGCGTTGTCAGCATCTAAAGATGATCAGGTGTTCGGCGTTATATTGGGTTTAATTGCAGGTTTAACTTACGCTGGATACTCATGGGCCGCGAAGCAACACATTGACGCTGGCGCAAATTCAAAATCTGCCATGGCCGGACTTTTCGGTTGCGCTGCCGTTGCTCTGTTGCCTTCCCTCTGGTTTACCGGTCAAAACTTGTTTGCTAACACTATCCACATTAGCGTTTCACTCTATATGGCTGTGGTGCCGATGTTTCTTGGTTATTTGCTATTTGGCTATGGTCTTCGCACTACCGAAGCGAGTAAAGCTACGCTTATTACGTTAATTGAGCCACTGGTTGCGACACTTTT
>CEVQ01140802.1_pt1 | contig 18481 bp, 19 predicted proteins | sample 356551 | NCBI WGS metagenome assembly CEVQ01 (sample SAMEA2623756, study PRJEB7988) | marine metagenome | biome: marine biome (ENVO:00000447); feature: mesopelagic zone (ENVO:00000213); material: "saline water (ENVO:00002010), including plankton (ENVO:xxxxxxxx)" | depth 250 m | reverse complement strand
ACTATGCTCATTTATGCCATGTGGCCATTTTACTTTGGGAAACGTTTCCTCGGATCAATACAGGGTACGGGGCTGATGTTCAATCATTTTGGGAATGCCCTAGGACCACTTTTTGCCGCACTCATCTTTGACGTTTCCACCAAGTATACAAGTGCCTTCATTGCTGATGCAGTTCTAGGCGTATTCATTATGACTATACTGTACTTCTCTCGCCCTCCAAAACTTCCATCAGTTACTGCATGAATACCTAACCACATTAGGCTAAGAGCCCACCTCTTTCTCCAGTTCACTTATAGCTTCGTCAACAGCTTTTATTGATGTAAAGTCTTGGTCAATGAGCATATAGTTCCGCTCTAAATAAAGCCTACATAAATCAGCAGCCTTCTGAGAGGGATTCTTAGCTGTCTTTAATAACTCGTTAACGGCATACGATTCAGGAAGGTACTTCATAAGAACTGAAGCCGTTCTAGCCATTTCTTCTATTGTGGTTGAATCTTCTCGTTCAGCCGCAAATCGAATTTTTGTTACTATTTTAGAAAGTTCTCCTAATTTATCTCGCTCACTGAGCAAATGATACAAAACCTCTTCAACTCCGTACTCGGACTGCACTGAGGATGAATCTGGACCGGAAGTTGCCACATGCTGCAAAGACCCCGCATACGAGTCAGCATAACTTTTCGTTAATTCATTAACTTTCTGCATTAAATCAGTCACTTGCGCTATATCCACGCTGCCACAATCCAATAAATCTTCGTCCCGCATTTCAGCCAAATGTTCCAGATAAGTCATATTTTCAATAGCCTCAGGAACAGGCGGCACAGCAAATGCAGAAAAGTCATCAGCTGTAATCTGGCCCATCTGCGCTGCCAGCATTGGTGGTAAATATTTACCTACATCCATTGCGATAGGCAAAACTATGATGTATGTGGCAAAAAGCTGACCGGAATTATCATTCGCAGTAAAGTAAGCCAATGCGTGACCTTTTGGAGTATCAGGCTTCCCCCTGACAAACGAAAAATCCATCTCATGTTCTCCTATTAACTTTACTAATTACTCTAGTAGCTGTGCTAGACCGCTCATAAATTCCTGCAAATATAGTGTTTTGATACTGTACAGCCTCTTGGATGTAATTTCCGTATTGCAAGCGATCTGATAAAATTATAGTATACATTCTAATGTCACACTACCAAATTGAGTGTGGATAAATAGAAACTCGGAGTTATAGATGCGACAACTACGACTAGCCTACATTCTTCCTTTACTGGCCATGGCCACAGTAGGGTTCGTGATGACTGGACTCGGCGGACTATTCAGTGCAGTCGGAACCACTGGTACTATTATACTTGGTCTAGCTCTCGTCGTATTTATACCGTTGATTGGTCATAGGCTTACCTCTAATAGCTCAGGATCGTCTAAGGGACTGCTAATCATTTCTATGGGACTACTATTGATAGGCCTAATTCTAGGACAGTTGTATTGGTTGCTTGATGCGCTGGATATCATTGCGAAAGATGCTTGGCACATAGGCTAGCATCGTGAATTCTCTAGAGTATATTTAGTACGTCGTACTGGAAATCTGCAGCTGTTAGTTCTTGAAAATTTCTCATTTACCTTATTATTCGCTAGGGGTAAAACAATTACCATGAAAGCAAGTATAGGATTCGCTTTACGAAGCACACTACCAGCCAAGACATGCCTTGACTTAGCAGTTGAAGCTGAAAACGCTGGCTATTCCAGTATCTGGGTAACGGAAGGAAGTGCAGGCAAAGATGCGTTCACGTTGATGGCTGCACTTTCCCAACAAACTAAAATCGTAAGTATTGCCTCTGGGATAGTCCCTATATACTTGCGAACGCCTGCTCTAACAGCAATGAGTATTGCAGCAATAGACGAATTATCCAATCAGCGAGCTATATTAGGCCTAGGCATTAGCCACAGTTATATCGTAGAGGAAATCCACGGTGCAAAAATATTGTCACCACTAGAAAAGATCCGTGAATATGTCGGTATTATCCGAAAAGCGCTCACAGATCCTCAGTTTAACCTTCGCGGTGGCACATATGCTGCAGGTACTCACTTTGTACCTGTTCGCTCAACGATACCTATTTACCTTGCCGTTTTAAGAAGCAAAATGGCTCAACTAGCAGGTAATATAGCCGACGGGGTATTGCTTAATATGATTCCTTTGTCTTACATCCCTCAAATAGTTCAAAAAGTAAAGGATGGAGCTCAGGAGGCAGGAAAGTCTCCAAGTGATGTCAAAATTGCATCTTATTTAATTGCAACCGTCGATGATAGTAGTGATAAAGCAGCGCATTCAATCAAACTGCAAATAGCTAGATACGTGTGGATGCCTAACTATCGCAGAATGTTTGTCGCTGCAGGATACGGCAATACGATCGATAAAATAGCTGCAGATGTGGAAAATCATGATCTGGAAAAAGCTGCCCGTAAAATACCTGATAAAATGGCCGAAGATATAGGGATGTTCGGCCAACCAGATAGTTGTAACTCAAGATTGCAAAACTTTATCGAAGCGGGTATAGATACTCCGATCATTTTCCCGGTAGTACCAGTTGACGAACCACCCGCAACACAACTCACTAAACTAATCAAAGGCTTTTCCCCGGTTTAAATTCCCCTGAATCGTCTGACCTTTTACGCACTGGATTTAATTCTTTGACCAATGACAGCTGTTTGTCATTAATTCAAGCAAAAATAGCGTTTCGGGTCAGAGCGACTATGCTAAAGACATATTTGGAGTAACGTCAATATCAAATGAACTACGCTCACCGTTCTCTAAGTGATATAGTGCCGCTGCCGCTATCATTGCACCATTATCCGTACACAAGGAATTCTTCGGTATCAAGGTCGGAATAGGAGATCGTTGGTCTATAAGTTCTCGGAGTCTACTATTAGCTGCCACACCCCCACCAATTAGAATTCCTTTCGCCTTATATCTTTTGGCAGCTCTAATTGCTTTCTCAGACAAAACATCAGCAATAGATTCTTGATAAGCTGCTGCCTGAGAAGCAATAACAGATTTTTTCATCCTTCCACTCTGGTCAAAAGAATCGTCTGACAGTTTTTGTGTACGGTGAAGTAAGGACGTCTTAAGTCCGCTAAAGCTAAAATCAAAAGTATCACCAAGCCACGCTCTGGGAAATTTCTCTGCTTCTGTCGCTCCTTGTGCGGTATTCTGAATAGCAGGGCCACCAGGGAATCCTAACCCTAGCAAGCGAGCTCCTTTATCAAAAGCTTCTCCTGCTGCATCATCACGTGTTCTTCCTACAGCTGTATAGTTCCCATGACCAGTCATCAAAATAAGTTCTGTGTGCCCTCCAGATGCTATTAGACACATTAGTGGGAAGCCAGGTTTTTCAGCAGGATCTTCATATTCTAGCCAAGCAGCATAAATATGACCCTCTAAATGATTAATACCAATGAGTGGTATATCTCTGGCCCATGCCAATGACTTGGCCGTATTGAGCCCTACCATCAAAGCACCGGCAAGCCCAGGTCCTTCAGTGACTGCTATAGCGCTTACAGATTCCAGGTCAACTTTTGCCTCATTTAACGCGTGTTCGATCACTGAATCAATCTGAAGGACGTGCTGTCTAGATGCCAGTTCTGGAACAATCCCTCCAAATCGAGAATGAATATCAACTTGAGAAGAAATAACATTGGAAAGCAGTTCACTCCCATTTCTCACTACTCCAGCAGCAGTTTCATCGCACGAACTCTCAATTCCTAATATATTCATAAGTTTATCGATAACCTTAACCCTCAGTATAAAGTCAGGACAATAATACTGACTTTTTGACACTAACGCCACCAATCTGCTACCATCCACTCCCCTAAAAGATATAGTCGTGCTAAATAGGATAAATCTAATCATAAAGGCAAGTAGGTAAAACTAATTGAACGTCAGCGGAGTAGAAATAGTGTGGCAAATTGCACTGCTAACGTTTTCCATTGCAATCATTGCCTTTTTTAGCAGTTCCGAATCCAGCCTAATATCTGTAAACAAAGTTCGCATGCAACACCTCATCAATCAGGGGAATAGAGCAGCGCAGTCAGTTCTTAGAGTAATTAGTATTAGTCATCGAGAAAAGTTTTTCGCCACAATACTGCTTTCAGAAAATATTTTCATCATCCTGGCTTCATCAATCGGTACCGCTTTTACAATTAGATTATTAGGAGAAAGTCCATATAGCATAATTATTGCAACGGTGATAATCACTCTTTTGGTAGTCATTTTTGGTGAAATTACTCCCAAAAGTATAGCTACTCGAGCATCAAACACATGGAGTTTGATTGTAGCACGACCTATCGAAGCTATTATGTACCTTGAAACGCCTTTGATATACGCCTTCACTATAATTCCCAAACTTGTCATAAAATCTCTTGGAAAGAATGGTGACAATACCAATCCTTCTGTCACAGAAGGGGAACTGCGTTTACTTGTTAATATAGCCCGTTCAGAAGGCATGGTAGAAACAAGCGAAGCAGAAATGATTGAGCAAGTATTCCGATTTGGGGACAGACAAGTTCAAGAAATCATGACACCACGGACTAGAATCGTATGGATTGAAGACGGAACTATCCTTAGCTACTTCTTAAAACTATACGCCAGCACACCGCACACACGTTACCCAGTGTTTAAAGACAATACAGAAAATGTAGTAGGTATGCTTTCTGCTAAAGATGTTATCAGGGCCCTTTCTCAAAAACAGATTAAGCAAAAAAGCATAGTGACAATACTTAGCACCAGGCCCTATTTTATACCAGAAACAAAACTCATTTCTGAAACATTCCACGATATGCGAAGGCAAAAGCAACAATTAGCTATGATTGTTGACGAATTCGGGGGGGTATCCGGAATAGTTACACTGAAGCAACTGGTCGAAGAAATTGTAGGACCTGTGGAAGAAGAGCCAGAAAAAGGTGAGTTCCAAAGAATAGATCCTGTAACAACTTCCGTCCCAGGAGAATCAAGAATAGAAGACATTAACAAACGATTAGAGTTAAGTCTACCAGAAGGGAAGTACGAAACGATTGCTGGGTTGCTTCTTGAGTATTTTGGACATATACCACGAGAAAATGAAGAGATTTCTATTAGCAATGTACGTCTAACAGTCAAGAAAATCCAAGGGGTACGTGTCACAGAAGTGGCCTTGACCCGACTGGTTCGTAACACCATTGAATAGACTCGCTAGAACGGTAGATATACAATCAAAAAGGCTAGTTACAGCATACCGAATAGGAGCTACTCACTGTGAATAATAAACAATTAATCATTGACATGCTTAATGATTATCATAGAAGAGTCCGAGCGGCCATCAGAAATTTGTCTTTGGATGAGATTCACTGGCGACCAAATCAAAATTCTAATTCAATCGGCTTTATTTTCTGGCATGTATCTCGAGTTGAAGACAGATTGGTAACATGGTGTATTACCCATAGCAACGAAATTTGGATAAGAGATAACTGGCATGCAAAAATGCAATTACTTCAGCAAGAGACTGGTTTGGGATATTCTGCTAAAGAACTTGCACAATTCCCCAAACTATCGATCCCATTACTAAGTGAATATTTCGATGCAGTTCGAGAAAGTACTAACAAGTTTCTTGCAAGTGCGCACCTAGATTCATTTGAGTCAATTCCCGAAAGAACTCCTTTCCCGGAAGACCCAAGAACTGTTGATCATTTCAAAGACTTTACTATCAATAGATACTTTAGACAGCTCATTGCAGAGGAAAACCAACATTTAGGGCAAATATCTTATATTAGGGGTCTCCAAAAAGGACTCAACTCTTGATCTTGTTTTCTATATATTCTTGATGAAATGTTCCTTAATCGGAGATAACATGCCCAATAAACCTTTCACTAAAAAAATTGTTGCAGCGTTAGACACCGTCTTATGCACTATGTCACAAACTGCCAGAAACCAGTCTATAATAGTTGCCGCATCTGGAGGACCGGATTCAACCGCGCTTCTATATTCCCTGGCATATCTCAGGAAAAAGTACGGTTTTGAAATCATTGCTGCATTTTTTGACCATGGCCTATTTAATTCAGAGTACGAAGATGCTGAATTGGTCAAGAAGATCACCGATGCTCTTTCGATTCAGTTATTGACTGGTTTTGGTGACAGCCGGTTATTTGCTAAAGCTCATAAACTTTCGCCAGAAGAGGCATGCAGGCAATTACGCTATCAATTTTTGGCCCAATCTGCCTATCAAACTGGCTCTAAATTTATCGCATTAGGTCACACTGAAGATGATCAAACTGAGACTATTTTGTTAAATTTAATCAGAGGGAGCGGGCTCAACGGACTGACAGGAATGAAAGCACTAAGCACAAGATACGACAGTGAATTAAAAACTAAGAACTGGCTCCTTAGACCACTGCTGAACATAAAACACTCTGAAACCTTAGAGTGTTGCAAAGAAAATAATCTATTGACCATTGAGGATCAATCTAACACACACCTAAAATTCAAGAGAAACAGGATTAGGACACAAGTTATACCGCAACTACAAAAGTTAAATCCCTCAATTAATCAATCGTTTAAGAAACTCGCGGCAAGCCTTCAAGTCGATTATGAATTTATAATGAACACAAGCAATAAAATATATCAAGAAATCACTTCAGAATGCGATGACAACCTTACCATTGATAAGTCTGCGTTATACACTATTGATCCCGCTCTCCAAGGGCGCATATTGCAAATAGCGTTTATGAAATTTACCGGCTCTCGTACTTCACTCTCGTTCAAGCATATACAAGCGATGATGGAATTACTGGCAACAAATGAACAAAGTACCCTAAGCTTACCTAGAGGAATTACTTTCTATTCTGACCGCCAATCATTTCAACTCTATAAAGAAGATACTTTAGTTTTGCGGTCTTCTCCTACGCATGCGATGTTCGAACTTCCGATACCAGGCACAGTCACATATGGACAATGGACATTTAATGCATCTCTCCACCAAGCTTTCGAACAAACAAAGAACCTAGATCCTTTGAAGTGTGCAATTGTGGACTATGATGCTGTTGGCTCGTCTGTATTGATTCGACATTGGTCGCCTGGTGATACATTTCAACCTTTAGGCATGAATCGGTCAAAAAAAATTCAGGATTTTTTTGTGGACGAAAAAGTACCTCGTTACAAAAAAGCTACTATTCCTTTACTGGTTAACCCTCGAGGGATATTCTGGATTGCAGGTCACCGCATAGCAGAGTGGGCCAAAATCACTACTAGTACTCACACCGCATTAGTTATAAAAACCTAAAGTAATCTATCTAATACAACGGCATAACGAAGTCTAATTTGAATGTTTGTAGTTAATCCGTGGAATTCCTGTTAACTTCATTCTCAAAATCCCTAATAGATCTTCTATAACTGTTTTTACTATCTTCACCCTTGTATCGGAATCCTCTACCCACTCTACAGGAATTTCAGTAATGCTATGATTATTGGCGTGGCCTACAATAAGTAACTCAGTATCAAAAAACCAGTTATTGTTTTCGACCAATGGCACTAACCTGTTAGCGGCCTCCTTGGATAGCGCTTTGAAACCGCATTGAGCATCTGTTATTTTCAACCCAAATACTAACCTGAGAAGCAAATTGTAAACCCGAGAGATAATTTCTCGTTTCAATGAACGTTTCACGACAGAGTTTGAAGCAAGTCTAGAACCAATCGCGATATCGTATCCTTCATCAATAGCACTAAGCAAAGGAAGTAAAGCTGCGAGTTTAGTAGACAAATCAACATCCATGTAACAAACAATGTCAGAGTTACTTTGTATCCACGCAGTCCTCAGGGCTCGACCCCTTCCTTTAGCAGGAAGGGACAAAACACGTATTCGTTTATCTTTCTTAGCCAAAACCCGAGCTACCATCAAAGTCTCATCTAATGAACCGTTGTCGACGATTGAAATAGTCCAAGGTCTATCTATGCTAGTTGAAAGATAATTTGACAAAGCGTCGATGCACGATGGTAATGCTGTTTCTTCATTTAGCACAGGGATAACTATATCGATAGTTCGCATCGCAGAGTCTCCATCACTATCTACAAATTACTAGGGCAATTTATAATGTTCTAATGCTTAAAATGCCTGATACCAGTGAAAAGAACACTAAGTCCTAGCTCATTCGCTTTATCTATAATCTCTTGGTCTCTTATCGAACCGCCAGGTTCGGCTACCGCAGATATTCCGGAAGCAGCAGCCTTCTCAATACTGTCAGCAAAGGGGAAAAAGGCATCTGATGCCATGACTGCTCCTTTTCCTAATTTACCTGCTTTGTTCAAAGCAATATCTACACTTCCGACCCTACTCGGCTGACCTGCCCCAATGCCCAAAATCTTTCCTGATTTGGCTACGGTGATGGCATTTGATTTAACATGCTTGGAAACAATCCAGGCAAACTCTAGATCTTTTTTCTCTTGTTTTGTTGGTTTTCGAAAAGTGGCAACTTGCCAGTCTTCTATGTTTTCTTGAACATTATCAGCAGTCTGTAATAATGCCCCGCTGGAAATTTGTCGCAATTCCATGTGCTCTGATCCGAATTTTTCAAGAGAACGAATAAGTATGCGAAGATTCTTCTTCTGAGTAAGAATATCTAACGCTTCTGGTGTAAATTCAGGTGCAATGATAATTTCGTAAAATATTTTTGCCATTGCATTTGCTATAGAAGCTGAGACAGGATGATTCGTTGCAACCACTCCACCAAATGCAGACAACGGATCTCCTTCATATGCCTGCATATATGCTTTGTCTGGAATTATGTTGCTGGAAACCCCGCATGGATTATTGTGTTTGACAACCGCAAAAGTGCATTCTTGAAATTCTGATACTAAGTTCCACGCTACATCAGCATCTAGAATATTATTGTACGATAACGGTTTACCATGTAATTGCATGACTGCTGGTTCCTTGATTTGCTTTGACACGTATTCATATAAGGCAGCCTCCTGATGCGGATTTTCTCCGTAGCGTAAATCATCCACTTTCTTGTACTTGATGCTTAATTTTTCAGGAAATATTGTAGCGTTTGTAGAGTTTCCACCCAAATAGGACTCTATCGTACTGTCGTATTCTGAAACTAGTTCAAATGCTTTTCGAGCTAAACCTTTTCGGTAATCAAAACTTATCGATCCTGAACGTAACTTTGAGATAACCTCACCGTAATCCCCAGGATCCACAACTGGAAGAACAGATTTGAAGTTTTTAGCAGCCGCTCGAATTAAAGTAGGGCCGCCAATATCAATGTTCTCTAGGATTTGCTCCTCATTACTATCGTCTCTGGCAACAACAGATGCAAAGTCGTATAAATTTACACAAATCAAATCTATTGCAACAATTCCGTAATCCCCCATGGAAGCAACATGCTCAGGGATATCACGTCGAGAAAGAATACCGCCATAAATCAAGGGGTGAAGTGTCTTTACCCGCCCATCCAAAATTTCAGGGAAGTCTGTAACTTCAGATATTTGCATGACTGGTAAACCAGCAGAGGACAAGACAGCGTGTGTTCCTCCAGTGCTGACAAGTTCATAGCCAAGCTTCAACAGTTCTTGTGCGAATTGCACTATATCCGTTTTATCAGTTACGCTAAGAAGAGCTCTCATAGGATGGTATGCTTTCTCAGTTAGTCCTAGTTAGAGTCATTATGTTTTGTACAGATATACGTAGTGATGATTCTAACGCCGCTGAGTTTGGTTCCTCCAATCTTGACCATCTTCAGTTACGTTCCTAGACGAGGTAGGTTCAAAAGCCAATTTATCCATCTCAAGCTGAACAGGAATAGGATAGTCACCAGTAAAACATGCGTCACAGTGTGTATCTACCCCAGCACCGAGAACAGAATGTAAACCTTCCACACTAAGATATCCTAAACTGTCTGCCCCAACTAAAGCCTGCACTTCACTAACAGTCCTTTGGTTGGCTATAAGTTCTTTGCGAGTGGCCATATCTACACCAAAATGACACGGAAATCGTATCGGTGGCGCACATACTCGAAGATGAACCTCTTTGGCTCCTGCTTTTCTCAGCAAATTAATTACATGCGGTGTAGTTGTACCTCTAACAATACTATCATCGACTACAACTATCTTTTTACCTTTAAGCACATCAGTCAAAGGGTTAAATTTCATCCTCACTCCCAAATCCCTTAATCCCTGGTCAGGCTGAATAAAGGTTCTTCCCACATATCTATTCTTTGTTAGTCCCTGACTATAGGGGATACCAGATTCCTGAGCAAATCCTTCTGCGGCTGGAGTTGCTGAATCTGGTATCCCTATCACTACATCTGCACTAACTGGATGTTCACGAAAAAGCCGTGCCCCCATTTGCCTCCGTAGCATATACACAGAACTATTCTCAAGTATGCTATCGGGCCTTGAAAAATAGATGTGTTCAAAAGAACAAAGGGCCGTTTTAACAGGCTTTTGCGGAGATCGTATCGAGTGCACACTCTCATGTTCAAAAACAACAATCTCTCCGGGATCAATATCTCTTTCGTATACTGCGCCAATATGATCTAATGCACACGTTTCGGAGGCCACAACCCACCCAGGCTTATCAGAAGGAAGTTTACCCAAAGAAAAAGGTCTGACTCCCATGGGATCTCGCATTGCAACAAGTTTGTCTTTTGTTAAAATTACCAGTGAATAGGCTCCTTGCAATCTCTTCATCGCATATTGACACCTTTCTTCGATAGACGATGCGGGAGAACAAGCTAATAGATAAGCAATAACTTCGGTATCATTCGTGGAACGAAAAACAATCCCTTGCTCGATTAACTCAGTACGTAGGGCTTGGGCATTAGTGATATTACCGTTGTGACCGACTGCTAGCGATATATCCGGACTATGCACCAAACATGGCTGGGCGTTTTTTTCAGTACTCGATCCCGTCGTTGAATACCTAGTATGGCCTATTGCTATATTCCCTACCAACTGTTCAAGGTCTTCTTCACGAAAGACTTGATTCACTAAACCCATATTACTAACAATATGAATTTCACTACCATCAGCGCTTGCTATTCCTGCACTCTCCTGACCTCGGTGCTGTAACGCGAATAAGCCGAAGAAAGCAAGTCGTGCTACGTTATTATCCGAAGAACGAAGCCCAACTACACCACATTCCTCATGCAGAGAATCCCCGTAAGGCAAAAAGGAAGCCATTTAAATAGTCTAACCACCTTGAAGAAGTACCAAAGAGATTATATCAACAACTGAAAATAATATAAAGAAAACCAGCGGTTGTGGAATCTTTTTCAGAGACATCCTTGCGTGCCCGAAAGCCTCATCCATAATACTTCTCTTAAATCAGACCAGTATTATGAGGGCTTCAGCACAACGAAGAATTCACAATTTCCCGCATGCCCTTTGACAGGAGATTTAACCACTCCCTTCACTCTCCATCGGTTTTGTATTGCCCATATACAAAAGTCTCCAACTATCCTTGCATGCACTTTCGGATCTCGAATAATTCCCCCTCGTTCTACTTGTTCTTTACGAGCTTCAAATTGCGGTTTTATTAGTGCCAAAATAGTGCCATCTTTAACTAAATGCCCTGCTACCTCATTAAGTATCTTTTTCACAGATATAAACGAAACGTCAATTGTGATTAAGTCAACCGATTCTGGAAGCCAAAAAATCGTTTTCGCATTGATATTTTCCATAACGATGACTCTCGAATCATTAACGAGTTTGTTTGCCAATTGGCCGCGACCGACATCAACCGAGTAGACTCGCTGAAACCCATCCTGTAATAAGCAATCAGTAAAGCCACCTGTAGATGCCCCGATATCCAAAGCCACATTTCCCTTTTCGAGATCAATCTGGTGAAGAACATGCTCTAACTTAATACCTCCTCTGCCTACATAGCGATCACCCATTTTGATTCGTAAGTTTATCTCAGCAGAAACCAAAGTACCCGGCTTATCTATCCTACTACCTGACCCAAAAACTCTTCCTGCTAAAATCAACGCTTTGGCCAGTTCCAAATTGTCTGCCAAGCCTCTGTCTACCAATAATTCATCTAATCTTTTCGAAATTCTACGCATAATATATACAAATATGAAATCTTTTAATTGACACCCTTGTTTGTGCTAACGTATACTCACCGCCGAGGAAAAAGCAATGCCCAAACGCACTTGGCAACCAAAAAAAAGACGACGACAGCGTGTTCATGGTTTCAGAGCCCGGATGAGTACCCGAGGAGGCAGAGCCGTGATTAAGCGTCGTAGATTCAAGGGACGAATGCGACTCGCCGTCTGATTAGTACCTTACATCTTTCCAGCACTGCTCACTATGTGCAGCCGCATTGCTATGCTAAAAAAAACCAGCGAATTCCAATCTGTGCGACAATGTCGCAATGTCGAGAAAAATAGGTTAGTGACACTTTATCACGCCCCAAATGAGCTATCCTTACACAGAATTGGGTTTACAATAAGTAAACGAATAGGTAAGGCACATGTAAGAAATAAATTGAGGCGTCGGATGAAAGAAATTCTTCGTCGCGCTTCGATTGCTCCCGGCTTCGACTTAGTATTTGTTGCAAGGAGCAACGCTGTTTCAAGTGACTACCAAAGCTTGGAACAATCTATCTTGGGTATACTCAAAAAAGCAAAGCTTCTCAAGCTAACAACATTATAGTAATAATAATTTCCATGAAAAAATTTGCGATAGCCCTAATTCTCATATACAAAGCAGTTTTGTCACCATACTGGCCTGCTACGTGTAGGTTTCAACCGACTTGTTCTCAATATGCCCTTGATGTACTAGCAAAAGAGAGGACTACCAAAGCGTTAGGTCTGATTACGTCCAGGCTGCTCAGCTGTGGCCCGTGGGCACCTCTATTTAAAACGCTTGTCGCACAACAATATAAGATTCTTAAAGTAGTAGGCACTTTGTTTCGATCCAAAAAATCTTCGCTTGCTGAAATGCCAAGTAAGAAATAATGAATAAACTCTATCTAGTTTTGTTGTGTTCACTAGCATTGGTCACATCTATGGCATGTGCTAACTCCGGCTACGGACCTCAGGGAGGTTGGTCAGGACCAACTGTTGATAATAGTCCCTCCGGAGACCGGACTATATTAGTGGCTAACCAATCAGGGCAGATTCTAGCACTAGATGGGAATAGACGAGGGCAAATCAAATGGAGAACACTGTATGATGAAGAAACAACTTCACCTGTGTATTCGACCCTGGTACTAGGACCAAACAACAGCGGACTGTTTGGCACTTGGGACGGACGTCTAGTCGCAATTGATAGAGGTGATGGGACTGAACAATGGAGCTATTCTTTAGATCAAGGCCCAATTATTGGTGGAGTAGCTTTTAGTACAAATACAGACAAAGAGTCTTCCTGGAAACATCGGATCTATGCAGGATCTTCCAATGGTACGCTTTTTGCATTAAATCTGTCCGAAATTAATCAACCACCAACTATATTATGGGAGTTCCAAACACAAGATAAAATATGGGCAACTCCTTTAATACACACATATCCCCAAAACATTGATCATAATATCTTAATTTTCGGAAGCATGGATCACAAGGTTTACGCACTTAACAGTGATACAGGCGAAGAGTTGTGGCAATTTGAAACTAACGGAGCTGTTGCTGGGATGCCCTTGATCATCGGGGATACTGTGTATGCTGGATCTTTTGATCGTCATCTATATGCTATTGATCTATTTTCCGGCAAGAAAAAATGGACTTTTAAAACAGATGGTTGGCTGTGGAATCAATTTGCAGTGGACAATGTCCAAAGTGCTGACGCCAATTTATATATTCCATCTCGAGAAGGCACTCTTTACGCTCTTGACCAAGAAGGTAATCTTCTCTGGCAGTACGCTGCCGACTCCAAAGTTATATCATCTCCAGTTTTCACCCATGATAACGAGTTGAATTTACTTTCAATGATTACTGAAAAAGGCACCCTGTTAGTGTTTGATACCACAAAGTGCCCTCATAACGGATCTTCATGCTCGCCAATATGGTCATATATTGTGGGTGAAAAAGTCCAAGCACCTCTGACTGTATTTGATGGCATTGTATACATAAATGTTATGGATGATAGTGTCAGAGGAGTTCATCTCTCAGAAGCTATTGAACTATGGAACAGATCAATAGCTAAGCAAGATTAATACGGAGGAATTTGTGGAATTTATATCATTGATATGGACTGAAGCAGTTATTAGACCAATGACTAATAGCCTGGTTTTTCTCTATGCAGTATTATTCGAAAATTTTGGCATAGCTATAATATGCTTCACGTTTATAATTAGATTGGCAACATTTCCGTTAACAGTCAAACAGGCAAGAATGACTAAGCAGATGGGATTAATGCAACCTAAATTGCAAGAAATTCAGAAGAAATATAAGGGTGACAGGCAAGCCATATCTAGAGAAACTATGAAACTCTACAAAACTCAAGGAATAAGTCCTTTTGGATGTCTTGGGCCTTTCGCCTTGCAATTCCCAATTTTTATAGGAATGTTTTTTGCGATCCGAGACACACTTGCAACTACTCCTGAAGCACTGGTTGGCCTAGGGCCAAAATTATATTCGGCATTACCATTAGTCGATTCCGCAATTCCAGTAAGTGATGGTTTTCTTTGGCTTAATCTTGGAAGCCCAGACCCAAGTCCACTTATCATGCCCGTTTTGGTAGGATTATCAACATTCGTACTAAGCAAGATGAGTATGGCCAGCAAGAATGCAGATCCAAGGCAGGCTTCTATGGCCAAAACCATGACTTTTATGATGCCTATTTTCTTGGCATTTATCACTTTTAGCTTTCCCAGCGGACTAGCCCTATATTGGATTTCTTCAAATCTAGTTGGGATTATTATTCAGTACTTTACAAGTGGATGGGGTGGCCTTTTCCCTAATAAAGAAGTCACTTCTGATAGTAAAACCCCCGAAAAGGAGTTGATAAGCGATGGACAAGACAACGAACGTGGAAATTTCAGCGAAAACAGTGGAGGAGGCGACGGAGCTAGGAATCAAAGAGCTAAACGTTCTTCCAAACGAGGTTCAGGTAGACGTAATTAGCGAAGCCAAACCTGGTATTCTAGGTTTTGGTAGCTCTATGGCACGTGTTAGGGTATCAATAATACCTGCTGGGAGGTCTATAGCATCTTCAATTCTAGAGATCGTCACCGAGCTTCTGCACTTGACTAAGGCTGAAGCTACAGCAAAAATCAGCAATGCTGGAGAACATGATGATGATCCTGTAGAAATTGATATTCAAGGCATAGATTCTGGGCTCCTCATTGGTCGAAAAGGGGAAACCCTGCGAGATTTACAGTTTCTTGTCAACTACCTTGCTAACAAAATTAATAATCAACGAGTTTTGGTAATTTTGGATATCGAAGGGTACAAGGCAAGAAGAGATGAATCCCTGCAGTTAATGGCTGAGCGTTTAGCGACAAAAGTTGTAAATACAGGCAAACCAATTACACTTGAACCAATGCCACCGCGTGAACGACGTACTATCCATATCACTTTGGCAAACCGTCAAGATATTCAAACCGAAAGTATTGGAGAAGGTGACCAAAGACAGGTTACCATTATCCCTAGTACAAATAATGACTAACCTTGCATCGTCATTAGGAGGGACCTACAGCAAATGACAATTGAATTAGGTGTAGCTCTAGTCAGTACCGACATATCTAAATATATTGAACAAGTAAGAGCCTTGGATCGCGCGGGTATAGGCATGATTGGTTGTGGTGACTCTCAAGCACTCTATCATGAGCAGTTTATTCGTTGTGCTTTGGCAGCAGAACACTCTCAGCAGGCACGGGTCGGAACATGGATAACAAATCCAAGAACCAGACACCCGGCTGTTACTGCTTCTGCAATTGCAACAATAGACGATATAGCACCCAAAAGAACGTTTCTTGGTGTCGGAACCGGGGATTCCACTGTATATAACGTCGGAATGAAACCAGCGTCCCTAAATACTCTTTCAGATTTTGTTCAAACCATCAGAGAACTACACATCAACGGGAAATCCCAATGGCAAAACGGTGAATGCTATTTGACATGGGCAAAGAGGAAAATACCAATTGGCATGGCTCCCTCTGGGCCAAAAGGCTTTAGATTAGCAGGCCAAATAGCTGATATTGTTTGGGTGTGCTTTGGTATAGAACAAGATCAAATCAGACTTGCAAAAGAATATATTGCTGAAGGAGCTGCAATCGCAGGAAGATCATTAGACGATATTGATTTATGGTGGATGATACAGTTAAGCATCGGAGATTCCCGTGAAGAAGCTATCCAAAAAATAAAGGCTAACTTAGCAACTTCAGGTCATATTATTTTCAGATATGGTTTGGAAGGGAAAAATGTACCTGTCGCACTTCATAAGCCCATTGAACAATTAACTCGTGATTACAAATCTATCGAACATTTTAAAAGCGATAATTTAACTGATAATCTGGGCTTAACTGAATATTTAGCTAACCGACTCGCTGTGGCTGGCACAACAAATGAGATTATAGATCAAATAAAGAAGCTCAATACTTTAGGTGCAAATAAGCTTTTCTTCTATACCGACACTAATAGACATAAGAACCTGGTACCCCAGCTGACTATGGACATCATGCCCCATCTTAACGACTAACTTTACAATCATTGACAGTAATGCTTTCAAAAGAAATTATAGGAATAATCGGAGGGACCGGGCCCGAAGGCCAAGGACTAGCCTTGCGACTTGGACTAGCGGGATTCCCGATAATTATAGGATCTAGAAACCCTGAAAAAGGTACGGCTGCTATTGAAAAACTATTGTCGATCGCGCCTGACTTAGCACTCTCTTGCAAAGACAATCTGTCAACAGCGGAACAATCGGATATAGTTGTAATATCAGTTCCTTTCGAAGCACACCAACCAACATTGGAGGCAATTAAGTCTCACCTGGTAGGGAAAATTGTAATTAATGTAGTCGTTCCTCTTACTTTCAACAAAGGCACTGCTTATCCTGTTTTGCTACCAGAAGGATCTGCAGCCGTCCAATCCCAAAACCTTTTGCCTGAGTCAAAGGTAATTAGTGCTTTTCATAACGTTGCCGCTCCTCATCTCCTAACGCTCTCTCATTCTGTAGATTGCGACGTAATTATATGCGGTGATGATGAACAGGCTAAACGTAAGGTATGTTCCTTAGCAGAGCATATTCACGGCGTCAAATCAATTGATGGAGGACCATTATCCAACGCACAGTTCTCTGAACAACTAACCGCCTTACTCATTAATCTAAACAAAATTTATAAGTCACACACCATGATTCGGTTCACAGGATTGCCGACATAAACTGTAACTTTAGTACAATGGTTTCCACCACTAATAAATCCTTTCAAGAGGAATGAACATATTAAGCGTGCTATTATTTAAAATTTAAAAACAGTTAAGGATTCTCATGACAAAACAAATACTAGGTATCGACGTAGGAGGAACTTTTACGGACTTCGTTCTTGTTGAAGACAATCAACTATCTATTCACAAAATTCCTTCATCTCCGGCTTCACCTGAAAAATCAATTATTACTGGAATGAAGGAATTAAATCCTTCAAAGATGGCCACAATTGCACACGGTTCTACAGTTGCTACAAACGCTCTGCTCGAACGAAAAGGAGCTAAGACTGCTTTAGTAATCACAAAGGGCTTTGAAGACATCATAGAAATAGGAAGGCAAGCTAGGCCTGATCTGTTTGACCTTCAGCAAGATAAACCAGACACACTCGTTAACGCGGAGAACCGATTCGGCATTGAAGAAAGAATGGATCATGAAGGAAATGTTGTCTCTGAATTGACTGACATGGCCATTCAAACTTTAGTTAAGTCTGTCAATAATGCAGACATAGACGCTGTCTCTGTTTCTCTTCTTTTTTCATTTCTTAACCCCGCACATGAACAGATTCTGAAAAATGCATTGTCAAAAATTGAGCCTAAACTCTATATTTCGATCTCGAGTGAAGTCCTTCCTGAATTTAGGGAATTTGAAAGGACTAGTACAGTGACCGTAAATTCATATGTAGGTCCCGCGGTGGCACGTTACATGGCTAACTTAACAAAATCTCTAGGGGGGAAGGGGATCAGGATAATGCAGTCTTCGGGCGGCAGTATAAGTGCAGAACTTGCGTCTCAACAACCAGTACGCACCATACTTAGTGGTCCAGCAGGGGGAGTTGTCGGAGCCCGTTATATTTCTTCCTTAGCGGGATTCGATCATATCATTACATTCGACATGGGAGGCACATCAACTGATGTTTCTTTGTGCCCTAATAGAATTCAAGAAACTACGAACTATACTATCGGTGGTCAACCAGTAAGTGTGCCTATGATAGACATTCATACAGTGGGTGCTGGAGGCGGTTCGATTGCTTCAATGGATAGTGGTGGCGCTTTGAACGTTGGTCCGGAATCAGCGGGAGCAAACCCTGGTCCCGCC
>CEVQ01024356.1_pt1 | contig 18562 bp, 14 predicted proteins | sample 356551 | NCBI WGS metagenome assembly CEVQ01 (sample SAMEA2623756, study PRJEB7988) | marine metagenome | biome: marine biome (ENVO:00000447); feature: mesopelagic zone (ENVO:00000213); material: "saline water (ENVO:00002010), including plankton (ENVO:xxxxxxxx)" | depth 250 m | reverse complement strand
ACAATATTTTTTAAATCACTTAGTTTAATTGTTGTTTCATCAGTCATATTTAAACTTGTTCTGCTTGGTACATTATATAAAATACATGGAATGGAAACTTCTTCAGAAATTGATCTGAAATGTTGATACAAACCATCTTGTGTGGGTTTGTTATACGAGGGCACAGTTAACAATAAACCGTCCACTTCAGCTGCCTCTGCTAATTTACTTAATTTAACACTTTCTTTAGTATTATTGTTTGTAGTTCCTGCTATCAAAGCATGCTCAGAGCCAATACTTTCTTTTACGACTGAAAATAATTTAAGTTTTTCTTGATCGTTTATTGTAGGTGCTTCTCCAGTTGTCCCCCCAATAACTAAGCCATCACTGCCACTATCGATTATTGCTTTAGATAATTTTGCTGCCATATCATAATTAATGTCACCATTTTCATCAAACGGTGTTATCATTGCAGTTAATAATCTTCCTATTTCCATATTATTTTCTCAGTGAAATTTTAATTGGTTAGGATATATTAGCCAATTTCTTGAAATACTTCAAGAATTTGAATAGCATTCAGCGCTGCCCCTTTGATTAAATTATCACTTACAGCCCAAATATTAATAGCATTTTCATTGGAAATATCTTGTCTTAATCTCCCAACGAAAACATCATTTTTCCCCTCGCCAAATATCGGTGTGGGGTATGAATTTGCATTAATATCATCAATTACAGTTATGCCTTTATAATTATTTAACAGATTGGTAATTAAATTTAAATCGGGATTAGTATCAAATTCAATATTTATACTTTCTGAATGGCAACGAATGACAGGAACTCTGACGCATGTAGCTGAAACTTTTAAATTAGGTTCTGATAAAATTTTCCTCGTTTCATATAGCATTTTCATTTCTTCTTTTGTATATAGGTTTTCTTGAGGTGCTTCTACATGAGGAATTAAATTTAAGCCTATAGTATGCGGATATACATTCTTGTCTTCAGATACTTGTCCTGTTTCAAGATAATGTTTTGTTTGGTTAATTAATTCTTCAATAGCTAAATTCCCAGTTCCTGATACAGCTTGATATGTATCAACAATTATTCTTTTTAATTTGTATTCTGCCCTTAGTGAATCTAATATCATGGCTAAAGGGGTGGTTGTACAATTTGGTATTGCAACAATTCCTTTATGATCATTAAGGCTTTTTGAATTTATTTCTGGAATTACCAAGGGAACATCATCATCTAATCTGAATTCTGAACTGTCATCAATCATGATAACATTATGCTCTTTTGATTTTTCAGCAGCCATTTTACTTACTTCAGAAGAAGCCGAGCTAAATACAAAATCTAATCCAGAATAAAAGTCATCTGAATTTTCTTGAATAGTATAGTCTTGGTTTTGGTAGTTAATCTTTTTTCCTATTGATCTACTTGATGCAGATAATCGAAGATCTGTAATATTTAAATTTGAACTTGGGAGTAAATTGAGAAATACTTTTCCTACTGCTCCTGTTGCTCCAATAATACCTAATTTCATTATTCACCTTTTATTTCTGTTATAGAAAATTATATGTAGTATTATATATGTATATGGCTAATTTCAAAAAGTAGAATCCCATGTTATATATAATTGCTTCCCCAATAGGAAACTTGGAAGATCTTACTTTAAGATCACTTAGAATTTTGAATGAAGTAGATTTGATTTTATGCGAGGATACCCGAGTAACAAAAAAATTATTGACTCACTATAAAATAAATAAACCTTTGCTTAGGTATGTTGATGATGATTCTAAAATTAACTTTTATATTGATAAATTGAATTCGAATGATATTGCATTAATAACTGATGCAGGTACTCCTTTATTATCTGATCCAGGATATAAATTAATTAATATTGCACGTCAAAATAATATAGATATTACATCTATACCTGGCAGCTCTGCTTTAATTACTGCAATATCTTTATCAGGCAGAAAAATGGACAATTTTACCTTTGAAGGGTTTTTTCCCAGGAAATCTCAAGATCAATTGATCTTAGCATCTATACTAAGGTATAGAATTCAAGATACTTTTCTTTTTGAAAGTCCCAAAAGAATTCAATCGACATTGAATTTCTTGAAAAATAAATTATTAGAAAGGAATGTGATTATTTTTCATGAGTTAACAAAATTAAATGAAAAAGTAATTGAATTTAATTTATCTGATTTACATTTATATGACTTCAAATCACTAGGAGAGTATATTATTTTAGTGTCAGGTACATCAATTAAGTATTCAAAAATAGATAAAGATTTTCTTATTTTTATTAAAGATGAAATCAAATATTTAGTTGATAATGGATTATCACTTAAAAATGCTGCTAAAATCATAGCTGAAATATTCGATTTACCAAGAAAAGATATTTATAATATTTGGATAAATAAAAATTAACTATTAATTATATTAATTTATGCTCAATAATAAGAAAAATATTTTAGTTTCTGTCGCCTGGCCATATGCAAATGGAGGGATTCATATTGGTCATATGGCTGGATGTTATTTACCTGCAGATATATTTGCTAGATTCCATCGTATGTTAGGAAATAATGTTTTAATGGTTTCAGGAAGTGATGCACATGGTACCCCTGTTGTAATTAAATCAATACAGGAAAACAAAACTCCTGAGCAGTTATTTAATTTTTATCATAAAGATATATTGAAAACCTGGGATAATTTAGGAATTAATTTTGATTTGTTTACATCTACACATACTGAAAATCACGAAAAAGTGGTTCAAGATATTTTCCTTGATTTATTAGATAAAGGATTTATTTACCCACAGGAAATGATTTTACCTTATTGTTCTCAATGTGAAAGATTTTTGGCAGATCGATATGTTGAAGGTACTTGCCCAAATTCTGAATGCAATTCTAAAGATGCCAGAGGTGATCAATGTGATAATTGTGGTAAAACTCTTGATCCTAAGGATTTAAAAGATATACATTGTAAAATTTGTTCAAAATCAGATGTTATTAGTTTTGAGACATCTGATCATTATTTTTTGAAACTTAGTCATTTTCAAAATGATTTGGAAAAATGGTTAAATTCTAAAAATAATTTTAAATCAAATGTTAAAAATACTTCTTTAGGGTTTTTATCAGAAGGATTGATTGACAGGCCAATAACTAGAGATATTGACTGGGGTATAAAAGTACCTGTTAAAGGATGGGAAAGTAAAAGAATTTATGTTTGGTTCGAAGCAGTTTTAGGATATTTATCTGCTTCTATTGAATTTTTTTCAACGACTGATAATAAACAAGGCTGGAAAGATTTTTGGCAAGATTCATCTGAGGCATATTATTTTATGGGAAAAGATAATATTATATTTCATTCTATTATTCTTCCTTCTATATTATTAGGTAAAGGTGAATTGAATTTACCTCACAATATCCCTGCTAATGAATATTTAAATCTTGAAGGACTTAAATTGTCATCTAGTAGAAACTGGGCTTTATGGGTCAATGAATTAAGTGATATTTATGAACCTGATTCTATTAGATATTCACTTGCATCTAATTTTCCTGAAACATCTGATACTGATTTTAGTAAAGATGAACTTGTTAGATCTAATAATCAGGAACTAGTTGCTGCTTATGGTAACTTGGTAAATAGAATAGTTAACATCTGCGTGAAAAATTTTGATTCTAAAATCCCTAAAGCAAGCCAAGTTGATGATGAAAGTCAAAAAATTATAAATATGTGTCACGATACATTGAAAGTTGTTAAAGATGAAATATCTAATGTGAGACTAAGGAAAGGGCTCTCTGCAATAATGAAATTATGTGGAAATATTAATAAATATATTGATTTGAAAGAACCATGGAAATTAGTTAAATCTGATAAGGAAAAAGCCTCTGAAGTTATTTGGGTTTGTATGACAGCTATTAATTGTTTAAAAATATTATTTAATCCATATACTCCATTTTCTTCTCGTAAATTAAATAAAATTTTAGGATTTTCTGACGATGTGATATTGAAATGGGAATGGTCTGAACATGATCTTCCAACAAACCAGGAAGTAAATTCCTTAGGACCTTTGTTTAAAAAAATAGAAGTTGAATAAATGGTAATATCTGCATCACTTTCTAAAAGAATAAACAATCAAATTAATGTTGAATTTGATTTAATGAAACAAAAATTAATTGATCTTGATTTTGAGGATGATTATATTAATGATTTAGCTAAAGAAGTAACTTCCACTTCAAAGCAAGGTAAATTATTACGTCCAATACTAACTCTTCTTATCGGGCAGTTATCCAAGGAAAATGATGAAAAAATTAGTTCAAATATTGTTAATGTATCTGTAGCTATTGAATTGTTACATACTGCTAGCTTGATCCATGACGATATCGTTGACAATGCTACACAAAGAAGAGGTAAAGAATCATTTAATTATGTATTTGGAAATGATATGGCTGTAATGATGGGAGATATGATTTTTGCTAAAGCGGGTATGTTTGTTTTTGATACATCTAATGTTGAAGTTATGAATAAATTTGGTAGTACTATTGTTGATCTCTCAATGGGGCAATTATTGGAGATGAAAAGTAGGAATAATATACAACAAACTAAGAAGAATTATATTTATAGAATTCGTAAAAAAACCGCTTCATTATTTGAAACTGCTACATGGACAAGTAGTGCTTTGATAAATATGGATAAAATTGAAAATGATAAATTAGGAAAGTTTGGTATGAATTTGGGATTGGCTTTTCAAATTTTTGATGATATTAGAGATTTTACAGATATAACTAATAAGACCAATAAATCAGGGAAAAATATAGGAATCGATATTAATAATGGAATTTTAACTTTACCTGTGATTTTGTCTTTAGAAAGTAATTTTGAAAATAATCCTTTTTATAAATCGATTAAATGTAAAGATGAAATTAATGTTAAAGATTTAAGTGTATATTTAATTCAAGAAGGTTTTATACAAAAGGCTACGATGATTGGAAATCTGTATATTGAGAAAGCTATTAATAATCTGAAACATTTCAAATCAAATGAAATAACAAGTATTTTGTTAGAAATAGCAAATTCAATTAAATAAATTTAATGGGATTTGTATTTTGATTTTCCATTTATAATTGTATGTATAACTTTTACTTTAATTAACTCTTCATAATTTTTTATATTTAATAAATTAGTATTTAAAATTATCAAATCAGCATTTTTTCCTGTTTTTATAGACCCAATTTTTTTGTCCATTTTTATAGATTTTGCATTGTTAATAGTAAATGCTTTTATTATTTCTTTTAAATTAATTTGGCCTTTACCAGGTAAATGATTTCCAGTCTTTGTTTTTCTTGTTAGAGCAGAATAGATAAGTAAAAATGGATTGTTATTCCCAAATGGTGAGTCAGTTCCTATCCCGTAACTAAAACCATATTTATTACTTTCGTATAGGTTAAATATATTTTCTATATTAAAATAATCCTGGTTATTTAAGTAGAAATCTCCATGGTCATAGATAAAGTTAGGATTGAAAATTAGATGTAAATTTTCTTGATTATAATTTTTGTAATATTCTGGTATAAATTCTGTTGCATGTTCTATTCTGATGATTCTATCTTTTACAATGTCTTTATTTTTTTCATAAAGATTGAAAAGAACTTTATGTATAGTTTCAGAATCTATTGCATGAAATGCAGCATCGTTACCAAATCTTTTCAGGTATTTTTTTAGAATATTTTCATATTCATTGATATCATTTTTTTCATCAATCATGAATTTTGTAGGCCCGAGATATAAATTATTGTTATTTTTTATTTCATTGAAATTTTTTATTTCTACTGCTCCCGGCATATAACATATGTTTTGATCTATTGTTTTATTATTTATATATTTTTTAATAGTTTTGAATTTTGACACATCATTCAGAGCTCCAGCTTCTACTAATGTTGTGTAACCATATTTAAGTAATTTTGAATTATATAAACGAATATTTTGATCAAAATTATCTTGCGTTGATAATTTTGATATTTTTTTATGAATCTCTTTGGAATTTATCGGATATTCATGTGAAAATTTTTGAATTTCGTTTTTATCAAACCCAAGCAAAGTCAGTGTTTTTTTATTAGTAAATATTAAGTGTCCCGTTCTATGTTTGATGATAATTGGTTGCTTAATATTTAAATTGTCAAAAACTTCTATGTTAACTTTTTGTTTTATATTTCTATGTTCAAATCCGTGAAATTTTAGAAATTTTTTACTTTCCAGATCAGAAAAATTCTTAAAAAAAAGTTTGATATCTTCGAGTTTAGTAAATGATTTTTCTGACAAATCTATACTATCTAAATTAGAAATTGATTCAAATAAATGTAAATGCGAATCAATGAATCCGGGTAGGATAGAATTATTATTACAATCAATTATATCTAATGATTTGGTTGATATATTGATATCTCTTGAGTCACCTATATATTTAATTATATTATTTTTAATTATTATTGATTTTGGATTATTATCTGGGAAAATTTTTGCATTAATTAATAATTTCATTATTAGTTAATTAATAAATGTTTATAATTTTTCCATTTTTTTAGAAATCTTTTATAGTTATCCTTGCTTAATTCATCTCTCGTTTTTTGATGCATGTTTTCCCATACTGAATGAGTATGCCTTTTTATTGTAATATTTGGATTCGATAATAATTTAAAGTTTTTATGCTTAACCTGAAATGAGAAATCTATATCTAGATTTCTGTAGAATCTGAAATTCTCTCTGAATAATCCGGTTTTGAGGAAAGTATTTCTCCTTGAAGCAATTAAATAAAGTTGAATAGCATCTACATATTCTTTGTTGGTTGAAATTTCATGGAAGTGATTTAAATCGGTTGTTTTTAATCCAAATGGTCCGGTTAATCCTATATTTTGATCCTTTAAATCCGAAATAATTTCATCGAAAATATTACCTGTTATTTCTATACTAGAATCTAAAAGAATTAAATATTCTCCAATAGATTGTTTTACTAAGATATTTCGAACTGCACCTGCCCCGCATATAGGGTCTATATGAAAAAATTTAATATTTTTATTTGCCTCGTAATTAGATTTTATTTTATTTTGATTTTCAATAGTTATTCCATTGAATGCGATTAAAATTTCATACGAGATTTTATCTGGAATATTGTTGATAACAGATTTTAAACATCTGCTAAAATCTTTGAAATATTCATCTGCAATTAAACAGACTGATAATTTTATTTTGTTTTCAGAATGCAATAATGATTTAACATCAGAAGACCCGGAAATATATTCGTTGTTAATTTGCTCTTCAAAATCTGATATTCTTTTTATGAAAAAGTTACCATTTTGTTTGTCGTAAAATTTTATATTTTGCTTGTAAAATTGTTCTCTTTCCTTGTCTGATAATTCGAACTTTTTTTCTTTACGAAATTGTTTCCTTTTTTTATATTCAATTAAAGGTATTGTAGTTAAATTAAACTTTTTGTGATATTTTTTAAAATCCAAAGATAATACAGGGTCAATATAATCAAATATATATACTTTTTCTTTACCCGTTAAGTTTGATTTGGTTGATTCCCATAATAAAGACATTATTTTTGAAGTATTAAGGTTATTTAATAACGCTAAATCTATTTTCTCTGTCCATATTTTTACGGAAGCCATATTTAATGATGTTTCAGATGTTAGTGGTACTGAATTATCATTTTGATATAGCCAGTACAGATGCCTTAACCTATTTAATCCTTTTTGAGCTGCTCGAAGAGAGGAAAAGGTAAAATTTAATCTTGTTCTATAATTTGTCATAAGGCATAAATAGCGAAAAGCTAACGGATCTATTGCCCTTGATGTAATATCAGAAATTAAATATTCATTTTGTTTTGATTTAGACATTTTTATTCCATCAGAAAGTAAATGTTGACCATGTATCCAATAGTTCACATGTTTTTTTGAGAAATAACCTTCACTCTGAGCAATTTCACCTTCGTGATGTGGAAAAATATTGTCTACGCCACCAGTATGGATATCAAAATATGAACCAAGATATTTTTGTGACATTGCTGAGCACTCAATATGCCATCCGGGAAATCCATCTCCATATTTGCTCGGCCATTTTAGAGTTCTGTTTTTATCAGCTGATTTCCATAATGCAAAATCTCTGGAATTTAATTTATCAGGATCGATTTCTTCATTATTTAAAGTTTCTAAGTTGCTTATATTGCCAGATAATATGCCATAATTTTCAGATTTTGAAATATCAAAATATACATTTTGATTTACTTGATATGCTATGTTTTTTTGAACTAAGGTGTCTATCATTTCTAACATGTCATTAATATGATCAGTAGCTTTTGGCATATAATCTGGGGGTGAAATATTTAGAACTTGTTCATCTTTTAAAAATTTATTAGTGTAAAATAAAGCTATTTCTTGTGGAGTTTTCCCTTCTTTGATAGCAGCAGCAATTACTTTGTCTTCACCTTGCTCTAGCATTTCCTGTCTCATATGACCGACATCTGTAATGTTTTTTACATGTATTGTTTCATAACCTATATGAATCAAAGTTTTTTTTAAAATATCTGAAAGTATATAAGTTCTCATATTTCCTATATGAGCATCTCTGTATACTGTTGGTCCGCATGTATATATTTTAATTTTTTTGCCAATAGGCTTAAAAGGTTCTAGCGTTTTTTTTAACGTATTGAACAAAACAAGGTTATGTTTTTTTTTATCATCCATGAATTATAAATTTATTTATTTTATACCTTGTATTAATTGTAATTGTTATTAAAAAAAGGTTCTAATAAATTGTTATACATTTAAGCTCAATTTTATATAAATGCAAAGTGTTGGTTATTTTTTAGTTTCAAATTCAAATAAAAAGCAGATAAAATCGCAAATTAAATCTGACTTTGAAGAATATTGTGAATTAAATGGACATACTCCAATTCAGATTTATACGGATAACAATTCTACCAGATTAACAATGTTTAGCGAATTTGAAAAATTGAAACATGATGTAAAGACCAATAATAAAAAATATCTTATTTTAATTAATGATTCATCTGATTTGGGTAGAGATATTATAGAGATAGTAAGAAATTTACTGTGGTTTGATTTATACCAATGTAAAGTTTTGTGTATGAATGAAATTACCCCTGATCCTTATCAAGATACAGTTAATAGATATACTTTAAATAATATTTCAGATAATAATTGGTCAGCATATGTGACATCAAGAATGAAAGAAAAATTTCTAACAGGAAAATGGTTAGGGAGAGTTCCTTATGGATATGATATTAATGATCTAGGATATTTAACTCCTAATTCTAAAGAAAGAAAAGTTGTAGAAAGCATATTTGATTATTATATTAATAACAATTTTGGCATAAGGAAAATTACAGCTTTTTTAAATCAAAAAAAATATAAAACAAAAAAAAATAATTTATGGAGTATTTCCACATTATATGATTTATTGAAAAACCCTGTTTATATCGGAACTGTTAAAAGGTTTGGTGTGTCAATTCCTAATTCGCATGATCCTATTGTAGAGAATAAAATGTTTTTAGATGTTCAGAAAAAATTATATTCACGCAGTCCTATAAGAACTGCAGTTAATCCTGAAAAATATAGTTTGTCAGGATTATTATATTGTGAATTTTGTAATTCTAAAATGATTGGAGTTACAAAAAAAATTAAGTGGTCAAATATAAATTCAAAATTTAATGAAATGAATTATAGGTATTATAAATGTAGTGGTAAGCAAAATAATGGTAGTTGTGTGTCTAATTCCATATCAGCAACAGATATGGAAAATAAATTTTATAAACAGTTTGATAATGATTTAAATAGTCAAAAAGTAGATATAAATAAAAAACTCCCTAAAATAGTTAAAAAAATTCAAATGAAAAGAAGTGAATCACTGATTAATGCAAAGAATTTATTTGTATCAGCTTTGACAAATACGGCTCATGGTAAATTTGATGTCAGCGTTTTAAGATTATATTTGAATAAATATGACAAATTACTTGAATCAGAACATAAAAAAATTGATAAGGAATTAATTTTAAACGATAAAGCATTGAAACTTAATTTAATTAATAAAATTTATGTTTCAAATTCAAATTATAAAATCATGTATGAACGAGCATCTTAATCAGATTGTGTAATTACAGATTCTGATCTTAATTTATTTATTTCTTTATCGGAATAACCAAGTTCTTTTAAAATTACATTATTATGTTCTCCTAATAGTGGTGGAGGGAGTTTCAAACTTTGAGGATTGTCTGAAAATTTTATTGGAAAACTTAAATTTTGTATTTTACCAAGTTTTGTATGATTTAAGTCTATTACAGTTTCTCTATCTTTTATTTGTTCATGATTTAATACTTCATGCATGTTTAAGATCGGGCCACAAGGTACGCCGGCAGAAATTAATATTTCTACCCATTCTGAAGTGGTTTTTAATTCGAATTCCTTATTTAATAAAGTGACTAATTGATTTATATTTTCCATCCTGGATGAGTTGTCTAAATATTCTTCTGTAGTTATAAATTCAGGTTTATTAATAGCATGACAAAGTTTTTCCCAATTAGCCTGATTTGCTGCGCCTATATTTATATAACCATCATTAGTCTTAAACGCCTGGTATGGAGCCGACAATCTATGTGCTGTACCGCTTTGAGCAGATATTTCCTGTGTGGCAAAATAAATCCCAGATTCCCAAATTGTGTATGACAGCCCAGATTCTAATAATGAAGTTTCCACAAATTGACCTTTATTAGTTTTTAGCCTTTTTATATAAGCTGCCAATATTCCCATAGCAGCATAGGATCCTGCGTTTAAATCACAGATAGGTACGCCAATTTTAACAGGGTCTCCGTTAGGTGTTCCTGTTAAACTCATAAGTCCTGACATTCCTTGAGCTATCAGATCAAATCCTGGTCGATCTTTATATGGGCCTGTTGTTCCAAAACCTGAGATACTGCAATATATTATTTTTGGATTTATTTTGCTTATCACATCATCAAATCCAAGTCCCATTTTTTCTAATGAACCTGGTCTGAAATTTTGAATAAAAACATCAGCAGTTTTGATTAAGTCTGTTAAAATTTTGAGTCCTTTCGGGTCTTTCATGTTTAGTGCTATACTTTTTTTATTTCTATTTATCATTAAAAATGCAGCAGATTCACCATCAATAAATGGTGGGCCAAATCTTCTTATATCATCTCCACCGTTAGGTTTTTCCACTTTGATTATTTCTGCTCCCATATCTCCAAGCATCATTGTGCAAAAAGGTCCAGCAAGTATTTGTGTACAATCTATAACTTTTAATCCATCTAATATATTGTTCATTTAATTACCTTTGAATTTGATTGATTATTCTGTTTTCTAATAAATTGATAGTGGCAATGTTATTATTTATTTTAGGAGATATATTTTGATTTGTATCCATAATGTACATATGCAGATAATAAACAGATGATTTAATTTGATGTACTTAATGATAATTGACAGAAGGGATTGTGGCTACTATACTTTTGATAAAATATTAAAGGCTATGATCAGAATAGTATATATTTTTAAACTCTAAAGAGAGAATTTTGGATAGTGTAAACTAGCTGTGATCCAAATGAGAGTTATTATATAGAATGGGACTGTGAGCTGAAACAATTATTTGTTTACGTTAGGAAGCGTTAATTTCTTTAGCTGTTTAAGTGACTATTATTTTTATAATAGTAATAAGGGTGGCACCGCGGTATAACCGTCCCTTTGTGGACGGTTTTTTTTATTTAAAATTTAGGAATAATAATGAGTGAAATAAGAGTATTTAGTGGAATACAGCCATCAGGGGATATGCATTTAGGTAATTATTTGGGAGCTGTAAAGCAATGGGTTGGGAATCAAGGTAAAGGTAAGCAAAATTTTTATTGCATTGTTGATTTACATGCGCATACAATTTTACGAGATTCACAAGAATTAAGAGATAACACCAGAAGCCTAGCTGCTATGCTTTTTGCTTGTGGGCTTGATCCAAATATATCAACTGTTTTTATCCAAAGCCAAGTAAGGGCACATGCAGAAGCCTGCTGGCTTTTAAATTGTGTTACTCCTTTGGGTTGGTTAGAGAGAATGACTCAATATAAGGATAAAAAAGATAAGTTAAATAGTATTTCAGCAGCTTTACTTGATTACCCTGTGTTACAGGCAGGGGATATTATTTTATATGATGCAAACGAAGTGCCTATAGGTGAAGATCAAAAACAACATGTTGAACTTTCAAGAGATATAGCGCAAAGATTTAATAATTTATTTGGTGAAACTTTTGTTTTACCTGAACCGGTAGTTCCAGAAATAGGCGCGCGTGTAATGAATTTAAGTAATCCTTTATCAAAAATGTCAAAAAGTTTTCAGGAAAATGACGGTGGTGTAGTTGGATTATTAGACAGTGACGCTGAAATACTCAAAACAATTAAAAGAGCAGTAACAGATTCAGGTAATGAAATTCAATTTTCTGAAGATAAGGAAAAAGCAGGAGTAAATAATTTACTTGGTATATATAAAGTAATAACTGGTAAATCTATTGAAGATGTGGAAAAAGATTTTGAAGGAGCAAAAGGTTATGGAGTATTAAAAGAAAGAGTAGGAGAAATTGTTGTAAATACTGTATCACCAATCAGAGCCAGATATCAGGAATTTATGAGTGACCCTTCAGAATTAGATCGCTTATTAGAAATAGGTGCTGAAAATGCACGCGCTATTTCAGAACCAAAAGTTACAGAAATGAAAAATAAAATGGGCTTTATATAAATGGAAAATATAGTTGATTTTAAACAGTTTGATTCTATGTATGATGGCAAAAGTTATATTGCCTTAGGAAGAGAACTATATGTGGATCTTGAAACTCCTGTTTCAATTTTTTTAAAAGTTTCAAAAGGCAAAAATTCTTTTTTATTAGAAAGTGTAGAAGGAGGAGAATCAATTGCTCGTTATAGCTTTATTGGATTGGGCGGTTATGATAAATATTTAACAAAAGATGAAGATCCATTAAAAATTATTTCAGAATTAATTGATATAAATATTATTAAACCAGAGTGGTTGGAGAGATTTTTTGGAGGATTGGTTGGTTATATTTCTTATGATTCGGTTAAATATTTTGATGAAATCAATTTGCCATCTGACAAAGGTTTAGATTTGCCGGAATCATGTTTTTTATTTGTTACAGATTTTTTAGTATACGATCATTTAAAACATAGATTATTTATTGTTTCATATGCTGATTGTTCAAAGGGATCAAGCCGTGATATTTATGATAATACATATAAGAAAATTGATGAAATACAAAATAGATTTCAAAATAACAAATCAGAAGTATATAGAGAAGAAAACCTTGATGTGAATTTAAATTCTTCAGAAAATATTTCAAAAGAAGATTTTATTGAAAATGTTAAAAAAATAAAAGAATACATCGAAGAAGGGGAAATTATTCAAGCAGTATTTTCTAGACGTATTTCCAAGAAAACTACAGCTCATCCATTTATGATTTATAGAGCCTTGAGATCTATAAACCCTTCTCCATTTATGTATTATATGGATCTTGATGATCATTTTGTTGTAGGAGCCTCTCCTGAATTATTAGTTCAAGTTGAAAATGATACTATTAATTCTGTACCTATAGCAGGTACAAGGCCAAGAGGTGTAAATGAAGAAGAAGATGCATTAATTATGGCAGAATTACTAGCTGATCCTAAAGAAAATGCTGAACATGTGATGTTGGTTGATCTTGCTCGCAATGATGTTGGTAGAGTGAGTGTGCCCGGATCTGTTGAAGTTACTGAGTATATGGATGTAAAAAAATTTTCTCATGTTATGCATCTCGTTTCAAAGGTTACAGGTAAGAAAAATCCTGATATTTCTTCATTCGATGTATTTAAAGCATGCTTTCCTGCAGGAACAGTATCTGGAGCTCCAAAAATAAGGGCAATGGAAATTATTTCTGAATTAGAAAAAGATAAAAGAGGTCCTTATGCTGGTGCATTGGGATTATTTGACTTTTTTGGAAATATTGAAGTCTGTATAACTTTGCGGACGTTATTAATTAAAAATGGAATCGCCTCAGTTCAATCTGGTGGCGGAATTGTGTTTGATAGTATTCCAGAATTAGAATTCGAGGAACATTTGCATAAAGCACAGGCCGTATTAAAAGCAATTGAAACAGCGGAAGGAGAGGAGTTTTTATATATATAATGATTTTACTTTTAGATAATTATGACAGTTTCACATATAATATTTATCAGATAGTAGCTGAAAATTTTCCTGATACTATCGTTTGCAGAAATGATGAAATAAATATTCAAAAAATTAAAGAACTTAATCCTGATAAAATAATTATTTCCCCCGGGCCATCTCACCCCAAAAACTCTGGTATATGTAAAGAAGTTGTTGAAGAATTTGGTCCAAACATTCCAATATTAGGTGTTTGCTTGGGGCATCAAGTTATAGGATATACTTATGATTCTATTATTGAAAAAGCCCCGACGATTTTTCACGGTAAAACTTCATTGATTGAACATAATAGTAATGAACTTTTTGAAGGTGTTCCAAGCCCTTTTAATGCAATGAGATATCATTCACTTATAATAAATGAGAAATCTTTGAGTAACGATTTTGAGAAAATTGCTTGGACGACCGAGGGTATAGTTATGGGAATTTCTCATAATAAATTTCCTATTTATGGTATTCAATTTCATCCGGAATCTATAGGAACTGAATTTGGAGAAAAAATTTTATTAAATTTTTTAAATTTATGATATGAAAAACATTACTGAAATAAATACTAAATTATTAAATAAAGATAACCTTACATTTGAAGAATCTTATGAACTTATGAATCAAATTATGTCTGGTAAAATATCTGAAATTAAGCTTTCTTTTATTCTCACGTCATTATCACTAAAAGGAGAATCTGAAGATGAGATAGCTGGAATGGCAAAATCTATGCAGGAGAATGCTTTAAGATTAGATACTAAATATGACTGCCTTGATATAGTTGGAACAGGAGGAGATAATCTGTCAACGTTTAATGTCTCCACTACATCAGCTTTAGTTGCTGCCTCTGCTGGAGTAAAAGTTGCCAAACATGGAAATAGAGCAGCTTCCGGAAAAAGTGGTAGTGCAGATGTGTTAGAAGCATTAAATATTAATATAGATCTTGATATTAACAAATCTATTGAAATGTTAGAGAAATATAATTTTTCTTTTATGTTTGCTCAAAAATTTCACCCATCTATGAAATATGCTATGCCAACGAGAAGAGAATTAGGTTTCAAAACTATATTTAATAATCTTGGTCCGCTTACAAACCCTGCAGACAGTAAATATTTGATGATTGGAGTATCTGATATTGATACTGGAAATAAAATGTCAAATGCACTTCGGATACTTAACAAAACTGCATTAGTAGTTCATGGAATGGAAGGATTAGATGAAGCAAGTATTTTTGGTGATACATATGTATGGGAAATAAGACCTGATTTATCCATTGATGAATCACCTGGCAAATTGATAAATTTGGCAGCTTCTACTGCATCTTTAAGAGAATATAAAATCAATCCAGATCAATTTGGTTTGAAAAAAATAGGTATAGAAAAATTGATGGTAAATTCCCCTGAAGAAAGTGCATCTAAAATATTACAATTATTTAAAGAAGGTAATGATGAACTTATTGATTGTGTGGCTTTAAATACGGGTTTAGGATTGTATATATCAGGGCATTCTAAAGATATAAAATCAGGTATAGAAATTGCTAAGATTAATATTAAAAATGGTAATGCTGCAAAATTAATAAATGATTTATCAAAAAATTATTAAAATGAATATACTTGAAAAAATAGTTAATGAAATTAAAAAAGATTTGATAGACAAAAAAAAATTAGTTCCTATCGAATTATTAGCAAATAAAAAAGAAGATGTCAGTTCTTCTATTAGTTTTTATGATTCTTTAAATAATAATTATGTAAGTATTATAGCTGAAATAAAAGATACTTCTCCAAGTAAAGGAAAATTAATGAGAAGTAAGAATTTCACCCACCTGGCTAAAACTTATTTAGATGCTAATGTTGATGCTATATCAGTTGTTACAGAAAAAAATTTTTTTAAAGGTTCTCTGAATAATATAAGTAAATTGAAAAATTTAAATGAATATAATTCAACTCCTGTTTTGAGGAAAGATTTTATTATTGATGAATATCAAATTTTCGAATCAAAATTTTATGGCGCTGATGCTATTTTATTGATAGCAAGCATTTTATCTCAGCAACAATTGTGTGATTTTGTATCATTGTCTAAAGAGAATGGATTAGAATGCTTGGTAGAAGTACATAATTCGAACGAGCTTGAAAAAGCATTGTTGTCAGATACAAAAATAATTGGAATTAATAATAGAAATCTGAATGATTTTTCAGTTGATATTAATACAACTTTAAAATTGTTAAAAAATATTCCTGATGATGTGTTAAAAATTAGTGAAAGTGGAATTTTCAATAAAGAAGATATCTCCATTTTACAAAACGCTGGATGTGATGCTGTTTTAATTGGTGAAGCTATTATTACTTCAGATGACCCTTATAAAAAAATTATTGAATTGAAAAATGACCAAAATTAAAATTTGCGGATTAAAAAATAAATCTGATGCAATATTTGCTTCTTCTTTAGGAGTAGATTATTTAGGGATGGTTTTTGTTGAAAATGTTAAAAGAAAAGTTAATTTTGACCAGGCACAGGATATAGTAGATTCGTTGAGTAAAATAAAAGACAGTCCAAAACTTGTAGGTTTATTTGCTGATCAGTCCATTAATTACGTTAAAGATATTTTTAATGAATTTTCATTAAATTATGTTCAATTATGTGGTGATGAAAACTTTAAATATATGAATGATTTAAAGTTACCTTTCATCAAGCAAATCAAAATTTCTGAGAATATAAAATTTACAGAAATCTATGAAAATATTGAAAAAATTCAATCTATAAACGGATTGGTTTCTATAGATACATATATAAAAGGTTATTATGGTGGTTCAGGTAAATTAATCAATTTATCTAATGCAAAAAAAATAATTGAAAAATATAATGTTTTATTAGCCGGAGGATTAAATCCAGTAAATATTCAGAGCATTACTCAAGAATTAAATCCATGGGGAGTAGATGTGTCATCTGGAGTAGAAACTGATGGTGTAAAAGATAAAGATAAAATAGAAGATTTTATTCTTTCGGTAAAAGGAGTTAAATATTAATATTCTTACAGAAAATAATACTCTTAGTAATGACATTGGTAAAAATTTAAATTCTAAAATTTCTGGAGATGTCAGAACAGATCTTAAAACAAGAATGATATATGGGACTGATGCAAGTATTTATCAAATTATTCCTATTGGGGTTGCTTTCCCTAAATCAAATGAAGATTTACAGCAAATAATGTCATATGCATATGAGAATGAAATATCTATTACTCCAAGAGGAGGAGGGACAAGTTTGGGCGGGCAAACTGTAGGAGAAGGTTTGATCATAGATTTTTCAATGTATATGAATAAGGTTATCAATTTCAATCCTGAAGAAAATTGGGTTGAAGTTGAGCCAGGTATTATATTAGATGAACTTAATAAATATATGGCAAATACGAATAAAATTTTTGGCCCCGATCCAAGTACTAGTAATAGAGGAAATATAGGAGGAGCTATAGGAAATAATTCTTGCGGTGCACACTCTTTATTATGGGGGAAAACAATAGATAATGTATTGGAGCTCGACGCATTTACAGTAGGTGGAAACCCGTTGAAACTTGGTTATGAAGGCAAAAGATATTTTGATGATAATAATAATAATTTATCTACAAAACATAAAGAAATTTCGAATAAATTAATTCATTTTAGAAAAAATATAATTAAAGAAATTATTTCAAAATATCCCTCTATTCAAAGAAGAGTATCAGGATATAATTTAGATGAATTGATAAATGTGGAAAATTTTAACTCAGCTAAATTTGTTGTTGGTTCGGAAGGTACATTAGTTGCATTTTCAAAAGCTAAAGTACTTGTTCACGACAAACCTAAATTCACAGGCTTAGCTTTGGTTCATTTTGATGATTTGATTGCTTCTATGGAAGCAACTGTTTCAATATTAGAACATAACCCATCTGCAATAGAACATATTGGCAATATGATTTTGAGACAGGCTAAAAGTAATTTGGAATATTCAAGAATGATGACATTTATAGATGGGGATCCTGATTCTGTTCTTGCTGTAGAAATGATTGCAGATAGTAAATCTGAACTAGATGATAAATTAAACAAATTGAAAATTACTTTAGATAAACAAAAATTTGGGTATTCTACAAAATTGTTACTAGATAATTCTGAACAACAAAAAGTATGGAATATAAGAAAAGCAGGATTGGGGTTAATGATGAGTACCCCTGGAGATTATAAAGCCATTCCTTTTGTTGAAGATACTGCAGTTGATCCAAAATTCTTGCCTCAATTTGTAAAAGAATTTGATCGAATAGTTCAATCATATGA
>CEVQ01038045.1_pt1 | contig 18644 bp, 17 predicted proteins | sample 356551 | NCBI WGS metagenome assembly CEVQ01 (sample SAMEA2623756, study PRJEB7988) | marine metagenome | biome: marine biome (ENVO:00000447); feature: mesopelagic zone (ENVO:00000213); material: "saline water (ENVO:00002010), including plankton (ENVO:xxxxxxxx)" | depth 250 m | reverse complement strand
ACATAGATCAGATTAAAGGCTTAATTAAAGTGTCCTGCTCTGGCATGCATGATCAACATGATTACCACAAGCCTGTTAACCCAGTTACTCATCTTGCCAAAAAAACAAGCCGATAAATTCATGTACTTATCAATCTTATAAGCATTCTGTTTGCTCATTACATATGAGATCATTTTGTATCTAAATAACATTTAAGGATTTTGAAACCTTTGTCCACAACGAATTTTCGTAACATAACCATAATTGCACATGTAGACCATGGTAAAACAACACTTGTAGATGCACTACTGAAACAAAACAATGCTTTTAGTGATCGAGAGGAGCCTGGCGAACTGATAATGGATAGCAATCCTCTAGAAAAAGAAAAAGGGATAACTATTCTAGCTAAGAACACATCAATACGGTATAAGGACGTAAAGGTTAATATTATTGACACTCCAGGCCATGCCGATTTCAGTGGAGAGGTTGAACGTGTAATGAACATGGCTGATGGATGCATACTACTGGTTGATGCAGTTGACGGTCCTATGCCTCAAACCCGGTACGTTCTTCAGCAAGCAATTAACTATGGACTGACTACAATAGTTGTCATCAACAAAATAGACAGACCACAACGCAGGCCTAAGGATGTACTGAATCAAATTGATGATCTTTTCCTTGATTTAGCGACCAATGATTCTCAACTTGATTATCCTGTTTTATACGCTTCTGCTAGAGATGGATACGCAGTACTAAACATCGATGACCAGACAGATGATGGTATCAGCCCTCTTTTAGATGTAATACTAGATCGTGTCCCCTCTCCAACAGGATCAGATTCAGATCCATTTCAAATACTAGTTACAGCTCTTGACCATGATGATTATGCTGGTCAGATCGCAATTGGCAAAATATCAAGAGGGACGATTTCACAAAAATCCAAAGCTGCCTTAATAGGAACAAATGGGTCAATTGCAAACCACACTATAGAAAACACTTTTATATTTGACGGAATGCAGAAAGTAAAAGTTCCCAAAGCATCTGCGGGAGAAATAGTTGCAATAACTGGGTTAGAAAATGTTCATATAGGAGACACCATCACCGACCACGCTAATCCTGAACCTTTGCCCCCGATACATGTAGATGAACCAACTGTAAAAATGACCTTTGGAGTGAATACATCTCCACTTATGGGGAAAGAGGGAGATTATCACACTACACGTGAGCTATATAAAAGGTTAAACGACGAGCTCCGCACAAATGTAGGGCTAAGGGTTTCACCAACCGATAATACGGATGAGTTTAACGTTAGCGGAAGAGGAGAATTACACCTTTCCATTTTAGCTGAAACCATGCGAAGAGAAGGGTATGAATTCCAGGTTTCCCAAGCAAAACCTATATTCAAAACAGTTGATGGTAAGACACATGAGCCTTTTGAGAATTTACATATAGAAACAAATGAATCTCATTATGGTGTTTTAACTGAAAACTTAAATCGCAGGCTGGCAGTGCTAGAAGACGTAGTTAATGATGGTTCAGGGATTTTACGTTTACGCTTTCTGATTCCTACTCGAGGTTTAATTGGATTTCGTTCTTTTTTCCAGAATGCCACTCGTGGCGACGGGATAATGTCCAGCACGTTCGCCGGTTATCAAATTAAGACAGGTAATGTCAGTCGATCCACTCAAGGTTTTTTAGTAGCTTCTCAAGCGGGTATATCAGTAGCATTTGGACTAACTAACGCGCAAGAGCGAGGAAAAACAATGATCGGCGCTGGAAAGCAAGTTTATGAAGGGATGATTGTTGGCCTACACACAAGGCCTGCTGATCTTGCAGTTAACGTATGTAAGGAAAAGAAATTAACAAATATGCGTTCCTCAACTGCCGATATAATCACAAAACTAATTAAGCCTTTAGAATTGTCTTTGGAGGAGTCATTAGACATTATTTCTGAAGAAGAATTGATTGAAATTACCCCTGATCACCTGAGGCTTCGTAAGAGAATTCTGTCAACTACAGAGCGCCTTAGGTTTGAAAAACGAACAAAACAAACCGCTACAGTTATTAAATAAGTAAAATAATACTTCTCATCAAAGTATCCGGTTCTTGTACGGATGGTCCACGTGATTACCAAAAGGCATATTTACCCATGTACTCATTTCGTGTGGTAAAACCACGGGGTCAGCCTGGCAAACAAAGTTGTCGCTCAGAGCTGAAACTGATGGTGCTCCCAATAACCCCATTGCCACAATCATTTCATCCTCTAAAATCTCCAATACTCTAACCAATCCAGCTACTCCATTTGCAGACAACCCCCAGGCTTGAAGCTTACCAATAGCAACAGCACTCACACCAGATGCTACCGCTTTTACTATATCTGAACCTCTCAGTATTCCCCCGTCCACTATTATTTCTGCTTTATCCTGAACGACATTTCTTATCTCTGGCAACATATCCATCGTCCCTAAACAGTGATCTAGTTGACGGCCTCCATGGTTTGATATCCATATAAAATCCACTCCATGTTCTACAGCTAATTTTGCATCCTCTGCTGTGGCAATGCCTTTAACCATAAACGGCAATCCAGATCGTTCTTTAATTTTTGCCATGGTTTCCCAAGTCAATGCCGCTTGATGAAACCTATCATTTGGCCTACGCTGAGTAGGCGGTTGCCATCGCATTAATAATGGTCGTTCCCTGCGACTATAATGTGCTGTATCCACTGTTACGCAGAGGGATTCATAACCAGCCTCCACTACCCTATCAACAATATCTTGAGTCCATTCCCAATCCCCATGAACATACAGTTGGAAAATTTTTGGACTATTTGTGCTTTGACTTATGTCTTCGAGCGAAGGTAATGTTACCGAGCTTACAGTTTGAATAATTCCAAATTTATCAGCTGCTTTTGCAGAAGCAACACCGCCTTCTGGTTCAAACACTTGTAATGACCCTATTGGAGCAAGGATTACCGGAATTCGTAATTTGTGCCCTAGCAAAGATGAAGAGGGATCTATTTTTGATACGTCAACCAATATCCTTGGCCTGAATCCGACTTTATCAAAGGATAATCTATTTCGGCGCATTGAAGTCTCTGACTCTGAGGCTCCAACTAAATAATTCCATGCCCCTTGATTTAGAGCTTTTTTAGCAGCTTGTACAACTTCTTCGTTAGTTTCAAATCTTGAATGCAATTAAATTCTCCAGAATTATAATCATTAACTATTTATAAATAGCTTGTAACCATCCTAAAATTTGTTAGTAGAAATCGCAAGATAGAGCTAAGTATAAATTGCGAAAAACGTGAAATTTGCCATAACAAGCCAAAATTTAGTTCAAATAAGGCTAAATTTTATATATATCACTACCTAAAACGAGGCATTTTATTGTAAGCTGAGCAGATCAATTTTATGTTTATATAGGGAGTTACAATGGCATATACAGCATATAGTGTGAAACTAAAGAAAATTGTTGAGATCAAAGACCCTGAGCTCGTAACAATGAAAAACGGCCGAAAAGCTATTAAAGGTGTCGCAGCTGAAGATACTTCTCAGAAGGTATTTCGAATTCTTAGCGCTGCTGATGCTGAAAAGGCCGCTAAAGAACTAGGATAAATAAACTTAAGAGTTTTCGCTGGCCGATACTGATCGTAAAAAGTTGAGGAGCCACCAGTGAAAACTCTTAGTTATCTTAAAACCCTCAATTAATACGAAGCCTTAAATAAAGGCTCGTAACTGCTATTACCAAAGACGGATAGATTAACCATGATAGCCGACCTCACAGGAAAAATAGCAATCGTCACGGGCGGAGCCCAAGGAATTGGTGCTGGAATATGCTCGGTCCTTGATCAACAAGGTGCTATTGTAGTAGTCGCTGACAAGAATGAAGATGCGGCCATGTACACATCTCAACAACTTTCAAATAAGCAATCAAGTCACCTCGGCGTCGATGTCACTGATGATAAATCGGTGAATGTTATGACCAAATCAGTAATCTCTAAGTATAGATCCATTGATATTCTGGTCAATAATGCTGGAATAATTGGAGCTGATGAATGGTGGACTCGGGAACGTGGGAATGATGAAGACTGGCAAACCACTTTTGATGTAAATGTGCGTGGTGTAGTGAGATGCTCAGATGCAGTTACCCCATACATGCTTGAGAGAAACTACGGCAAACAAGTCAACATCGCATCCATAGCTGCCAGAAGAGGAGGAACATTACCATTCTATTGCGTTACTAAAGCTGCTGTAGTTAACTGGACTCAATCCAAAGCCGCAGAGCTAGCTTCATCAGGCATTAACGTTAACGCAATTTGTCCAGGCTTAGTTTGGACCCCGATGACCCAGCGTATAACGGATCATAGAGGTAATTTTAATCCGGGCACATTAAAAAGTGGATATAAAGATAAGGATGAATTTGACGCCTTAGTCAAAGACTGGGTTCCAATGGGTCGCGAACAAACCCCTATCGATATTGGAAAGGTCGCAGCGTTTTTGGCATCTGATGATGCTCAAAACATAACGGGACAAGCATTCAATGTTGATGGTGGCATTTACATGAACTAAAAGCCATGATTAAGACGAAACGTACTTGGAAGGAATTTCTTATCCCCACTTTGTTGATGTGGGGCGCATTTCAAGTGGTAGCGTTGATAGCGAGTGTATTTTGAGAGTTATGAAATTACAAACTAGCTTTGCGAACACCTGGAAGAAGACCTTTTAATGCCATCTCTCTAAATGTAATTCTTGATAGTCCAAAAAACCGTATATATCCTCTTGGTCTACCGGTAGCTTCGCATCGATTCACGATTCTATTAGGGTTGGCATTAACGGGTAATTTAGCTAGCTCTCTCCTCGCATCCATACGAGTCTCGTGTGTAGTATTCGGGTCTTTAGTTATAGCTAATAAACTATTTCTTTTTTCAGCGTATTTTTTTACCGTTCTTTGACGCTTAAGATTTTTTTGAACGGCTGATTTTTTTGCCAACTATTTCCTCTTATTTATTAATTATTTTTATTTGTAGAAATTACGAGTACTCGATTTCTAATAAGTCGTGACTATATATTATATTTGCACTTGTTTAATTTTAACAGACAAATCATAACTGGTTAATTCCTTATAATGCACTACTTTTGTGCAGACTAATCATATACTTATACTGTATCCTGAGTAAATCAATTGTAAGCTGAGTAAGTTTGACGTGTAGTCATGACATGCTCAGATCAGGAGGTTACAAATGACAACATACACATGTAGTACCACCGATTGCGACATGGGAGTAACAGGTCTTACCTGTGGCAAATGCGGCATTGAGTTGGAACATGCTATTTTGGAAAAAGATGATGGATCAACAGTTGGAGTTAGTCAATGTCCAAAGGGATGCGGTAAGATTAAGTCTCCTATGTGCTGTGGCGCAGATATGGCTAATAGTTAGTCAAAGCAGGACAGCAAATTGAACCTAAGTAATAATTGGAGTTTCGCAAATGCCATTTAGATTAGGACCAACAGAATTAATAATAATATTGGTAATAGTTTTACTGATATTTGGAGCAGGTAAAATGCCCCAAATTGGTGGGGCTATGGGTAAAGCTATTCGAAACTTTAAATCTGGTATCTCAGGTAAAGAGGATGCATCTGATGACCTAACAGAAGATTTAAAGCTTGAGGAAAAACCAGAAGAATCAAAGTCGAAAAAGTAGTAACCACTTGTTTAATACTGAGTTATTAAACAAAATTACCGATCTGTACAGAATATTACGATTTAAAGCTTATTCTGCTTAATATAGGCAGTGAAATAGTGCCCAAGACGTCCAAGATAACAAGAGTAATTAAAACTTTAAAGAGTGGATCTGGCATGTCCTCAACCCATATCACACCTATTAAGATACATGCTACCAAACAGATAATTATAGAAGTAAGTTTCTGGGATAATCTAAGTATTGTAGCTTCGGGTTTAGCAATGAAAAGCAACAAAATGTGATTGAGTCCAAATGCAACTACTCCTGCAGTAAAAGTTGATTTGCCAATTATTTCATTACCGAAATCCTCGGAACCCCAAATAATAATTAAAATCAAAAAGAAGAAAACTAGCGCGATGAATATTCCTGGTCTCGCGATGTTTTGATACCGTTGTTTCTCCAAATTAAAAAGACTAGGTAAAGAAATCAGGCTGAATGCAGCTAATGCTGCAACCGTACCTAAGATTTTGATTTGAGTTTCTCCAAAATCCCCAATAAGCACGATCATTATCCCTATCACTGCGCTAGCAATAAGACATGAAACCAAAGTAATTAATGCTATTCGAGTGGGCTTAATATTGTTTGAAATAGCCATATGAAATATATATTTTAGTTTAAACTAATTAAAGCGGTTAGGGTCAAACATTTCAGTTTCCATGAAATGGTTTTCTCCATTGATTTCTTGAGCAACTAGTAAACCAGTACCAGGTCCAGTAGAAATACCCATCATTGAGTGTCCTGCTGCAATAACTAGGTTATCAAACCCTTTTGGCCGACCCACTAATGGCAGTCCATCAGGAGTGGTAGGCCTCAAGCCAGCCCAAGTTTTAATCATGGGAAGACTATCAAATTCAATTTTTGGGAAGAAAGTTTTGGCCGCTTGCACAAGAGCATCAACTCGCTTTTGGTTAATTGACAAATCCATACCAACTAGCTCTAAGGTACCTCCGACACGCAATATATTCCCCATTGGCGTTACTGCAGTTTTTGCTTCAGAAAGCATTACGGGCATATTTAATGATTTCTCGGGTCGCTGATAACTTACACTGTACCCTTTAGCAGGTTGTATTGGAATATTCAGTCCCAGAGTATTTGCAATTTCAGGAGACCATGAACCAGCAGCCAATACGAATTGATCAGCATATATCATGCCATGGTTAGTGTTGGCCGCAACAATTTTCTTACCTTTTCTTTCAAAACTTTTAACTTGTGTATCAGTCTTAATCTCAACACCAACACTTTTAGCTTTGGAAGCCAATCCCTTAACAAAATCAGCTGGGGCCAAGTGAGCGTCCCCAGGGAAATAAGTTCCGGCAATTGCCGATGTATCTACCCCTCCTAGCTTTTCAGCAACTTGGTTTCTATCCATATCCACGACTTCGAGCCCGATGTCACGAAGTAATTTAATATCTTCTGTTCCATGCTGATAACCATCTTGAGTGGCATATAAAAAAATGATGCCTTTGCGCTCTAAATGAAACTCGAAATCGGCCAGATCATCAAAAGAATTATATAGTTCCATACTCTTTTCACTAATTTCACGAAGAACCACAGCTCCTTCTCGTTGATGTTTAGCTGTACATGCTGTCCTAAACTTCCACAACCATAACCATAAAGACAAATTAAACCTGGGCTTGATATAAAACGGGCTTTTAGAATCAAACATCCATCTAATCCCTTGAGAAATAACTCCAGGAGATGCTAGTGGTAGGCTGTGACTAGGAACTAGAAGACCTGCATTACCCCATGAGGTGGATGAACAAACATCATCTTTATCTAATAGTGTTACCTTAAATCCTCTTTCAGTAAGAAAATGAGCACTATTTACTCCTATAGAGCCTGCCCCGATAACGAGCACCTCAGTTTTAGTATCGATCATAGATCCTTATTACCGAAGTAAACTAGATAAAAACACTACTACAGTAACTTTAGCATCTTCTGCTGTGGTTACTGGATCAGGTTCTATTGATAGTAATCCTACGGAGTATTTACCAAATTTCTTATATGACGGTTTCGTTTGACCGCTTTCTAAAGACATTTCAGCGCCGCCAAGAGGTCCAGCAGGAGTAAATAATTCTAACCTAACTGTAGCTACACCACCTGTTGCGCGATTATCCTCAATTAATTCGGTGAACTGAACAATTATACCGTTAATTCCTGTAGGGCTATTCATTTTCTGAGTCAAACCCATTCGCACCGGAATTTCCGTAGCTACATGGAAGTTGGAACTACCATCATGGTCAATAGTTGGCTTAAACTCTAAATCTACTGTAGTTAGGACGTCCGGAGTAGGCGTTGGCATTGGAGTTGCGGTTGGTATTGGAGTCGCTTCAGCAGCAGCCGACTCGTCAATAGATAAAATAGTCGCTTCTATTTCCTCTCCTATATCTAAAGTAAACGCTTCTGTAGCTGCAAGGATTCCATCAAGCGCTTGTCCTCCGATTATCAGTATTCTTCCATCATTTAATAAAGCTGAATTAAATCTATATCTTCCCATCAACATATCCCCAACAATAGCCCAGATGGTAGTCTCTGGATCATAGATTTCAAGGTTATTTCTGCTACCTGTGCCGCCAGCTACTATTACTCTACCATCAGGCAAAAGCTCTGCTATATGTTCCGCTCGCGGAATATTTAAATCAGACTTTGAACCCCAGGTATTGTTCGATGGATCATAGATTTCTGCAGTCATCCTTTTTCCTCTTCCACCAACTACTAATACTCTTCCATCTTTTAATAATGTGGCGGTATGCTGAGCTCTACTTACACTCATCTCCCCTGCTGAGCTCCACAACTCAGTCTCAGGATCAAATATTTCTGCAGTCTTAATCCATGGGCCGTCAGGCTTTCCTCCACCGGTAACTAAAATCCTTCCATCACTTAATAATGTTGCGGTATGCCAAATCCTTTTCTCAGACATCGGGTCGATTTCTACCCAGCCGTTTGTTGCAGGGTCATATACTTCTACCGTAGTTACAGGTGCATATGTATCATCTGCACCACCAATTACCATCACTCTTCCATCACCAAGAGATACCATTGGCATGGTCTCATGTGCTTGGTTCATTGGTAAAGTTGGTGTCCACAGTCCTGTTTCTGGATCCCATATTTCAGCTGTGTCGATAGCTCTATTTTCAATACTTCTTCCGCCGGCTACTATAACTCGTCCATCGGGCAATTTAGCCATAGCATTTTGAAATCGAGCATCCGTCATCGCTTCGGTCCATTCCCAAACATTGGAGTTGGGGTTATAGACCTCAGCTGTATCCGCTGCTCCTGCAGCCCATTTCGGGCTTTTACCACCAGCGACTAGCACTCTTCCATCATCCAATACCACTGCTGGAAACCACGCACGTTGTTCTCCCATATCGCCTACTGGTGCGGATGTTCCTGTAGTAGCAGCCACTTCTTTCTCGGTACCTACAGATGGATCAAACCTATTTTCATCTGAGCTTACATCTGTCTCACTTCCGGTAGAAGCTTCATTTGAGTCACCTCCACCGCCACAAGACACGGATATTAAAACAAGAGCGAAAAGTAAAGTTATGGCTAGAATTTTCATTTTGACAGGTATCTCACATATATAGATTTGATTACATAAATATAACGTATGTCTCTACGAATTATAATGTTTATTAAACTTAAATGACTAGCATAAGCCGCGCCATAGTTTTGACGCGGCTTATGTTGCATACATACAAACTATATATTAATTGATTGCGGTATTAGCTGCCAGCTGGTTTGTAGTTGACCACCACTTTACTAGCAGCATCTATTTCCTCTGGCGTTATTAACGGCATAACACTTACTTTTACTACTCCGCTAGCATTAACTGCCAACGACATTGCAGTAGCTGTTATTCTATCCGGCATATCTGCAAAACCGACTACATCATCTTCACCATGTGAAAAATACGCCGATTCAAGCGTGCAACCATGATCAGCAAACAACTTTGAGATGTGCTTAATTCTAGATGATCCTCCTTCTTTCAGAAGACCTCTTACACCTTCAGCAGCATAGCTACCTTTAAACATATATTTAGCCATTTTACGACCTCCTCAGTAATTAAATTATCGTATTGGGCTGTATTGTAAATCATTATTACTAATCCACTCAAAATAAGTCATTTATTTGACTCTTTTTTAATAAAATCAATTTACTTATCAGAACATTCATGTAATCTAGTCTGAATGCTTTCTAATACTGTACTGAATATCTGCCGGCCTTTATATTCGAAGTTATCAAACCTTGGTGGTAAAGATTCAAGCTTTTTATATTGGATTACATTCGGCCATATCGTAATGCATTGGTATCAAAACCTATTCCCCTTAATACTCCCTTACTTCAAAAGTGAGTTCGGTCTATCTGCAGTTCAATTAGGGTCATTAAATACAATACAGATGGGGATTGCCAGTGGATTAATGGTAGTAGTGGCATACTTTGCAGACACCCGCAGGCACCTGCAAATAATTATATTGGTTTCCGCTATTTTAATTTTGGGAATATGTTATTTCGGAATAAGCCTTCTACCAACATATGCTTGGACCCTAATCTGGTCTGGACTAATAGGGTTATCTGTCGCTCTATGGCACCCTACAGCTATGGGAGGGCTATCATTGAAGTTCCCAAAGAAACGAGGGATGGCTCTGGGAGTGCATGGTGTCGGAGCCAGTATCGGTGATTCATTAAGTCCAATAATTGTTGGTGCTTTCATAATGACATTCGCGTGGCGCACCGTACTTCAGTTTCATTTAATTCCAATAGCTATTATCTCTATAATCATGTGGCGTGTGCTTAGTAAAAATGAAGTTGATGGTCAAAATACGAAAAAGAATTCAGACAAAAATAAAGTTGATTTTTATACCTACTGGACCGACCTGAAAACATTAATAAAAAATCCACAGGCTTTATCAGTAACAATATCTAATGCTCTTATATCAGGCGCCAGAGTAGCTGTACTTACGTTTCTACCTATATATCTTTTCGATACTTTAGGTTTTTCATCGTTAAAAATGGGGGTATACCTAGCATTACTGTTTGCCATGGGTGCTATATCTCAGCCAATCATGGGGATATTGTCAGACAGGGTCGGACGCAAAGTAATTCTTGTTCCGAGTTTCTTAATACTAGGGGTGCTGTATTTATTGATAGGATCAACCCAAAATGACATTTTGCTCGGAATAATAATTGGGATTTTAGGTGCTTTTTTCTATCCAATACTAAATATTGCACAAGCAGCGATCATGGATGTCGGAAGCAAAGATATTCAATCTACGACAATGGGTGTCTCTGGCTTGGTTGGCTGGCCAGCCATTTTAGTATCGCCAATTATTGCTGGCCTTTTAGTTGACAAATTTAACATTGAAATGGCCTTCATATTCGCAGGTGTGATATCTCTTGTATCAACCCTTATATTGGTGCCCATCAAATTTACGCCACCAGCAGATTTTAAGGATTAAACTAGAAGTGAAATTACAGTACGGAGAGGGCGGGATTCGAACCCGCGAGCCAGCTATACACCGGCTACTCCCTTAGCAGGGGAGCGCATTCGACCACTCTGCCACCTCTCCATATTGAGTTACATTCTACAGTAAAGCGGTAAACTACTGATAATCAAAATATAAATTTTATAAAGATAAAACACAAGGAATTATAAAATTCTTTCAACCCTTAAACCATTATTAACTACTGCTGATAAAAAAAGAGTGCTAATAACTGTATCGTTTGGTTACATGTTGGTACAACTTTCAAGCTTACCTATAGCTATAGCCATTCCTACTTTAGCATCACAATTTGATGTAGGCGTCGAAGACGTAGCATTAATGGTCGTTGCTTATCTGACAACATTAGGAAGTTTTGTTTTACTCTCCGCACGTATAGGCGACTATATAGGCCACAATAAAGTATTTATGTTTGGATTAATAACATTAACCGTGGCCTCAGGAGTTATTTGCACAGCAACAGATCTATGGCAGATAATCGGTTACAGGGCGGTGGCAGGCTTAGGTTCAGCCATGATTATGGGTAACGCAAATGCTATGGTTGCAGCTTCATTTAACCCAGAAGAAAGAGGCAGGGCTTTCGGGTTTTTAATAATAGGGGCCAGGCTTGGAACATTCATCGGATTGGCTTTATTTGGACTAATGTTGCAATTTATTGGCTGGAGGCCAGTTTTTGCCACGTTTATTCCTCTCGGAATTATTGCAATATGGTTAGCATTTAATTTGATCAAATCAGATCCTGAATCTGATAAATCTGTGAACATTGCGAAGGTGGGTAAAGCGATTGATTGGACAGGGGCTCTATTCCTGGCCAGCGGAGCCATAGTACTAATTCTTGGAGGAAATCATCTTCACCAAGGGGAGGAGTCTTTTACCAGTACAGACGGACTTACTTATCATGTTCCTATGCATATTGTAGGCCTTCTTTTAATAGTTGGTTTTGTTTTTGTAGAAAAATTTGCGAAAAACCCTGTAATTGATTTAAGTCACTTCAAGAATCGTGCTTTTTCTTCATCTTTGGTAACTAACACTATCTACCATTTTTCAATGCTAGGTGCTTTCACCTTAATTCCTATTTTAGTTGAGCAAGGTTTTGGACGGTCACCTTTATGGGTCACAGTGGTTTTACTACCTAGTCAGGCTCTAGGTCTTTTTCTACCCGTGATTGCCGGGGCAATTTATGACAAATATAAGCCAGATTGGCTCCGCCCTATAACTCTAGTAGCCATAGCAGTTGGGTTTCTAACGATTGGGTTAGTAGCTAACCAAATACCTTTTTGGGCTCTACCACTTCTAATGTTTATAATCTCAATCGGGACTAATATGTTTAACCCTATAAATAATGCCACAGTGATGAATTCATTAATTTTAGAGCACCGGGGAATTGCATCTGGCATGCTTGAAACAACAAGAGAGCTGGGCCATGCATTGGGTGCTACTGCAGCTGCAGCAACCCTTGCTTTAATGCTTCCAAAAAAGCTGGGATTCATGACTCAAGAAATAATACAAAGCTCTTACATTGATGGATTTCAACTCGCTGCATTAATGGTTGCTGGAGTGTTGGTGTTTGGCTCACTGATAGCCAGCCTCCATCCAAGAACTAAAATCACTTAAATAAAATTATTGTTTTCCTATAGGTGAATTAAGTTATTTGATCGATCATATATTGACTGGACCACAGGATTACCATTACTTACACCGGTTATCGTTGCAATATGAGCTGATCTGGTCATAAACACCTGTGGTCTAAAAAAGTAGACTGCAGTATCGCCTGGTTTTACTTTTTGTTTTGCAGTCGGGTATAGCCAAGCATAGTAATCCATCCACTGAGGTATGGGCGCTTCGGCATCTACTTCGTTATTAAGTATGGTGTCTGATCTATCACCAACAAAAGCTTTGTTTATGCTCATCATCTCGTGGCCAGCTCCATCAGCATAAAACCCTCCTCCTAAAACTTGAGCTGTATCTCCAGACCAATGAGATACTTCAGTCACATAAACCTGTGCAGGAGTGCCAACGTCATTTCCATAGATCTGCTGCATCGCCATTCCCCAAAGGGCGCTACCAGGCTCAGCGTCAGTAGCTCCATAGGAAGCAATTAATTCCATGGTTTCACAAGATGAGCTACCTGGAGCATTTATATGTTTAACATCTAATCCAAGCTTTGAGTCTAATAACTCAGCTGCTTTGATAATGGTATGCAAATTAGGACTTGCGTTCATTGTATGTTTTTCAAAATCATATAAAGCACAAGGAAAGCCAGTGACGCCCACTATGTTTAGATTGTCGAATCCTGATATAAAATCGGCGGTCTGCAGGACATCGTCAATTAATATCCCTCCCTCTTGCGCAGGGTACGCCATATCATCCTTATCAATGACTTTCAATATAATATCCTGCTTAACATTCAGTTCAGTCGCAGCCTGAGAAATAAAGCTCGCATGGTCCTTATGATGAACCGTCCATATCTCAGGTTCCATTTTTAGAGCTTCTTTCATGCGGTTTCTTGGAATTTGCGATAGATGGCCGACATGGCCAACTTTACAATTTTGTTCATAGAGCACATAAGCACACTCCATATCTACTGCAACGAATGATTCGAATCCAGATTTAATAATAGTCTCGATCATCGATGGGTTACGATTAATCTGTTTGGTCATTACATATGTTCTTAGCCCGAGTCGTTTAGCACATTCATATATCTCACGGGCGTTGCTTTCAACCAGATCTAAGTCAACAACATAACAATCACTTGGTATGCTGCCTTTACGATGCAGTTCTGTTGCTGCCATTACTAAATTTGGGTTTTGCTCTTTAATTACGTCAAGCATAGGGTATAACCTTTTATAATTTATCCATAAACTGTTAAGTCATTAAGTTATTTATTTAGGGAGAAAGTAATGTTATCACCAGATGAAATAAGAGCCATAAACGAAAACTACAGGCAAGATTTCAACAGGCATGATGCAGATGCCTTGCAAAATTATTATGCAGAGTCAATCTTATGGACTAACTCTAGTGTAGAGGGAGAAGTCACTGACCCTAAAGAAGTCTCCAAGCAGTATGAAGATTTTTTTATAACTTTCCCAGATGTTTATCTAGAATTCCTTGACGATTTTTCAGAGAATTTTCACAACGCTCACCGATGGATAATGAAAGCAACACATAAAAACGACAGCGGTGAAACTAATGATATAGAGATAGAGGGTTTCTCGATGTTAATTGTGGATGAGAAAGGTAAGATTGTAAGAGATCACACATATTTTGATGTTCAAAATCTGAATGCCCAATTAGGAACATAGCTTGTCATCTGAATTTGATATTAAGGAACACATCAAAGAACTCGATAAGAAATCCACGATAAGTCGTCTCTGGAAAAGAGATTATACTTTGTGGGATGATCAAGACGCTGAAATCAATAAACGTCTTGGTTGGCTTACTGCTGCTGCAGAGATGAAAACTAAACTTGAGGAAATTGAAGCCTTTTCCGATGAAATCAAGTCAGAAAACCTTAAGTATTTCGTATTACTCGGCATGGGAGGTAGTAGTAGGGCAGCAAAAGTCATTCATCGAACGATTGGAGAGAATAACGAATTCCCCACAATGGTACCCCTTGAGTCAACGGTTCCTTCAACTATCGGAAAAGCATTAAAAGAGATAGATTTAAAAAGTACTTTAGTGATAGTTGCTTCCAAATCAGGTAATACAATGGAGCCGCTACTAACGTACGAATTATTTAAGAGCGAAATTGTCAAAGCGATCGGTAATGACGAGGCTATGAACCGGTTTGTGGCAATAACAGATGAACACTCTCCCCTACACGAACTTTCTGTAAAACAGAATTTCAGGAAAGTGTTTTTAAATCCAAAAGATATAGGCGGGCGGTTTTCTGGCATTACTTATTTTGGCTTAGTGCCAGCTGCATTGTTAGGTGCGAATATTGGTGCAATGATTGATTCAGGGGAAAACATGAGATCCTTATGCACACCAGAAAATCCAACTACTGAAAATCCTGGAGCCCTGCTTGGTGCCACAATAGGGTATCGGGCTAAATGCGGTCAGGACAAACTCACTTTAATCACATCACCTTCCGTATTTGGTTACGGATTATGGGTAGTTCAGTTGATTGCAGAAAGCCTGGGTAAGTCAGGTAAAGGGGTAATACCTATAGCTGGAGAGCCTTTAATGAAACCGGATCATTACGGAGACGACAGATTCTTTGTGTACCTTAGGCTAGATACTGACGACAATAAGCAGACTGATAACGGGATAGCTGAAATCAGAAGTAATGGCCATCCAGTAACCACAATTAACATGTCGGATATCAACTCTTTCGGCGCTGAAATATTCAGGTGGGAGGTTGCAATTTCTATTGCTGCTTCTATATTGGAAGTCAACCCATTTAATCAACCAGATGTCCAGCTATCAAAAACTAGCACGCATAAAATTCTGTCGGATTTATCAACTAGTAAAGTAATTGCTAATATTGAATCGGACCAAGTAAGTAAGCTTAATAGTTATTTAAAATCATGCAGACCTAATGACTACTTTGGCCTACTTGCATATCTACCTCATAACACTAGTATTGATCAGGCCCTAAGGTCAATGCGAGAAAAAGTAGCAAGAAAATATAAAATCGCCACTACTTTAGGCCATGGACCAAGCTACCTGCACTCAACAGGTCAATTACATAAAGGTGGTCCTAACTCAGGGATTTTTCTTATGTTAACCGCCCCTCATACAGATGATATTTCAATTCCTACTAAATCATATACATTCGGACAAGTTACTGATGCTGATGCAATTGGAGATTTGCAAACTTTAAAGAAACTAAAAAGGCGAGTCGTTCATATCAAACTTGCGAACGACTCTTCAGATGCAATATCCCGCTTAACGGAGCATCTATAGTATTATATTATCCAGCATATACATGAGGTATTAATGAACCCAGAAGTTTTTAAGCCGGATGGCACAAGGATTGAATACGATGTTGGTACCATTATGCCTGATGGAACAAGACTATCATCAGACATATATTTTCCTGCTAAAAACCAACCTGGTCCATATCCAGTAATATTGTATAGAACTCCATACAGTAACCAGATGGATTACTTACTTGAAAGAGGTAAATATTTCTCACAGAACGGGTACGTTGTAGTTTGCCAAGATGTAAGGGGAAGACACGACTCTGCCGGTGAATTCATAAGATGGAAACATGAGTTTACTGATGGCAACGAAACTATTAATTGGATAGGAAATCAGGAGTGGTGTGACGGAAACGTAGGAATGGCAGGGCCTTCTTACCTAGGTTATGTGCAGTGGCAAGCAGCCTGTATGGAAAATGATTTTCTTAAATGCATAATACCAACTGTAATGAGCGGAGATTTGCATGAGGCGCCTCACTATCAGGGAGGAGCTTTCCAGCTAGCACTTAATACAACTTGGTCGTTCAGGACGGACGGTAAAACCATGCAGACAATCGATGATTATGACTGGGAAAGACTTTTTTACCATCTGCCCATTAGAGATATACCATCCGCTGCAGGGAAAAATATTTCAGACTTTGTCGAATGGGTTGATAATCCGGATTTCGGTGATTACTGGGATGAAATAAACGTAATAAACAAACTAGAGGATATTAAAATTCCGTGCCTTCACATAGGTGGTTGGTACGATCTGTATCCACAAGGCACCTTGAACCTATTTAAAGGTATGCAAGAACGTGGAGGTTCTAAATTTGCCCGTGAAAACCAACATGTAATAATCGGTCCCTGGGTCCATAACGCCAGTGAGACTACAACGGCAGGCGATATAGACTTTGGTGTTGATTCAGTACTAGATCTAAAAGAAATCGAACTTTCATGGTTCGACAAGTGGTTAAAAGATATACCGGACAGTTTTGAACAATCATCCCCCGTAAAAATTTTCATGATGGGAAGCAACGAGTGGCGCAACGAGGAATCTTGGCCGCCAAAAAACATAACAAACACACCTATATACCTACACAGTAACGGAAATTCAAATTCTGCTTCCGGAGATGGATTGCTATCTTTTGAAAAACCCGGTAAAGAAACAGCTGACAGTTTTACCTACAACCCTATGTTTCCGGTACCAACCAAAGGCGGAGGCAATTGTTGTGATCCACATATAGTAAATTGGGGAGCATTCGATCAAAGAGAGGTAGAGGCCAGAGCCGATATTCTCGTATACACAAGCAAAACTCTGACTTCGGAAATGGAAATCAGTGGGCCAATAATACTCAAATTATTTGCGTCCACAGATTGTCGTGACACCGACTTCACGGCAAAATTGGTAGATGTTTTTCCAGATGGTAAGGCTATCAATTTATGCGACGGGATAATTAGAGGCAGGTATAGAGATAGCACTAAGCAACAATCTCTTTTGAATCCAGGCGAGGTTTATGAATTCACGATAGATTTATACCCTACTAGCAATGTATTCCTACCAGGTCATAAAATTCGATTAGATATATCAAGTTCTAATTTCCCAAGATTCGACCGTAATCCCAACACTGGCAATGAATTCGGTAAGGACTGTGAATTAAAGACAGCAAACCAGACTATATATCATGATGAGAAATTTGCTTCTCACTTATTATTACCACTAAAGAAAAAATGATCAGTCTATTCAATTACCCTGATCCTCTATGTATTATTACAGTTGAAAAATTACGAAATATAAAGGCGGTCTTATGAGTATAAAAGTTGTTGTATCAATGGATGTAAAAGACTTTGAAAGTTTTGGTAAAGTATTCAACGGCGAAGGGGCAAAGAATGCCCGTGAATCAGTTGGGTTGATGGCACAGGCACACAAGAACTTAGATGATCCTAGTAATGCGGTAGTGATAGGCACTGCTCCATCCAAAGAAGCATTTATTGGGTTTTTAACTACTCCCGAACAAGCTGAACGAATGAAATCTGCAGGCGTGGTTTCAAAACCTACTGTCACGTTTTTGGAAAATTAATTTTTATATGAATGAGGTTTAAGTGGATTAGATTTATTCTCCAGGAGAATATATCTCTATTAAGTTAGACAACTCACGCCTATCAGCGTCTTCTGTTTCTGCTTGACCACCTATAACCATCACATTGCCATCGTCCATTTTTACGGATGTGTGTTGATGACGCCCGAAAGTAAGGGAAGGACCGATCGACCATTGCCCTGATTCAATATCGTACACTTCAGTCTCCGACAATGTATTTGAACCACCTATAACGATCAACGTGCCATTATCTAATAGATGAGCTGTATGAAGTTGCCTGCCCATCGACAACTCGCCTGTCAAAGTCCATGTATCTTCCGATGGATCATAAATTTCAGCGCTAGCTAAAGGACCCGTCCCTCCAACAACTAACACCCTGCCGTCCTCGAGTAAATTGGCTGTATGAGAAGCTCTTGCGGT
>CEVQ01358605.1_pt1 | contig 18740 bp, 15 predicted proteins | sample 356551 | NCBI WGS metagenome assembly CEVQ01 (sample SAMEA2623756, study PRJEB7988) | marine metagenome | biome: marine biome (ENVO:00000447); feature: mesopelagic zone (ENVO:00000213); material: "saline water (ENVO:00002010), including plankton (ENVO:xxxxxxxx)" | depth 250 m | reverse complement strand
TAACTGCAAAATGAATGATAGGATAATTTGCTACAGGAATCATTGCTTTGGGTACAGTTTTAGTTACAGGTAATAATCTAGTACCAAGCCCCGCACATGGTATAACCGCCCAGTTAATTTTTGAGTTTGATATCATTTATATATATCATTATAACTGTAATTTCGACTATTATGTTCAAATGAAAAAAATATTAGGTCAAAACTTTCTCATAAATGATTCAGTTGCTAAAAAAATAGTTAATCTTGCTAATTTTTCTCAGGATGATGAAATTATAGAAATAGGACCAGGAAATGGTTCCTTGACTGATCATTTACTAAATCATCATAATAAATTAACTTTATTAGAGATAGATACTGATTTGATAAAAAAGTTGAAAAGAAAATATAGAAATTATAATTTGAAAATAATTAACGGAGATGCTAGATTTTTTCAAATCAATGGAGATAAAAACTACTCCCTTATAGGAAACCTTCCTTACTATGCATCTAATAAGATAATCAGAAATTTTTTAAACCAAAAAAACATTAAAAACATGATTTTCACTATCCAAAAAGAAGTAGGGCAACAAATTACAGCTCCTGATGGAAAGAAATCTTTTTTAAGTTTTTTAGTACAGTCTATTGCAGATGTAAAAGAATTATTAATAATTAAACCTATCGAATTCAAACCTATGCCTAAAGTAGATTCAATGACAATATTGATCCAACCACATGTTAATTATAAAATTTCAAATGATTACGTTGACTTTGTAAGAAAAGGTTTTTCCAATCCAAGAAAAAAGATTATAAATTCTATTTCTATGGGATTAAAAATAGATAATAATGAAATTAAATTATTACTTAACAAAACAGACATAGATCATTCTTTGAGACCTCAACACTTAAGTCTGTCACAATGGGAAACTCTTTATAAAAACTATAAAAAGGTTTATGTTGATAAATGAAATAAGCAGCGCAAAAATAAATTTGGGTTTAGAAGTATTATGTAAAAGATCAGATTCTTACCATCAAATTCTTTCAGTTTTATTGAAAATTAATCTTAACGATTATATTTCTTTGCAAGAATCCGAAGAAAACCAAATTTTGCAAGATGGCATAGAAGAAAATGACAACATAATAAAAAAAGTTGTTTCTTTTATGCAAGATCAATATATAAATACCCCTATTAAAGTAGAAGTAAAAAAAAATATACCGTATTCTTCAGGATTAGGAGGTGGATCTTCAAATGCTGCATCTGTAATTAAAGGTATTAATAAATTATGGAAATTGAAATTAAATACTGATGAAATGAAAAAAATAGCCCTAAAATTTGGCTCAGACGTTCCTTTTTTCATCTCACACAATACAGCAGTCGTAAAAGGAAGAGGTGAAATAATACATGAAATCCCTAGACCATCCTTCAATCAAATTTTACTTATATGTCCAAAGATTTATCTACATCAAAAAACAACGAAAATTTATGATAATGTCTTAAGTTATACTGATGGGTCGAGAACTATGAAAACGATTTCTATGATAAAAGAAAAAAAACAAATTTCGTACGATTTATATAATGGTTTGGAAAGTTCAGCGTTAAGTATATTTCCGACTTTAAAGTCATCTAAAAAAATACTAAGTGATTTTAAATTAAACTCTCTTAATTTGACCGGAGCTGGTCCGACATATTACTCAATATTTAATGATAATTCAGCAACATTTTGGAAGGAAAAAATTGAAGATAAATTAAAAGCTAAATGTTTTGTAATTGATAATTTATAATGTATATTTTTGCTTTAGTTTTAATTTTAATGTTGATAAATTGGCTATTCTTTTCTTCGTACTATTCCATCTACAAAATATTATTTTTTGACACGAAAGAAAATGTTACGACTTTAAGAAGGATAATTTTAGTGAATTTATCATCTTTCTTGTATTTTGGGATCATTTATTTTTTGATTGGTTGTTATTTTTATATCTTTCCAGATTTTAATGGAAAAATAACAAATTACTTACTTATTTGCTTTCTAATATTTTTATTGATGATGATTTTTTCATTCATTCTAATCTTTATAGAAAAGATTAGATATAAACACGTTTTCTTCATTGTTTTATTTTCTATGATAGTTATAAGTATAATATGTCCAATATTAATCTCTATTAGTTATGAAAAATATAACTGAAATCAAAAATATATTTAATATTGAAGAAACTATAGACTTACGAAATACTTTAGATGCTGGCCAGTCATTTATATGGCAAGATATATCCAAAACAGGAAAGATTATATTCGAGGGATATTTTGAAGATATAAAATTGCATTTAGAACAAAAGAAAACAAATATATGTGTAACTGTTTTTTCTGAAAAATATGATGCTAATTTTATTAATAGATTGAAAAAATATTTAGGTGAACCTCTAAATAAAATACAAGATTTTGATGTTTTATTGGACGATAAAATTATTTCCCCTGTGATAAAAAAATATCCTGGTTTAAGGATTTTAAAACAAGATCCATGGGAAGCAACTATTGGTTTTATAACTTCATCTTGTTCAAATTTGCCAAGGATAAAAAAGCATATGAGTCAATTAAGAACAGTGACTGGAGGAATTTTTCCAAAGCCTGTAGATATATTGTATTTAGGTGAAAATGATTTGAGGAAATTAGGTTTTGGATTCAGATCACCTTACATAATAAATGCTGCAAATATAATTTTAAATGAAAATTTATCATATGATCATCTTAAAAAAGTACCATATAAAATTGCTTTAATCGAATTGTTGAAAATTCATGGAGTAGGGAGAAAAATAGCAGATTGTATCCTTGCTTATTCACTAGATAAAAGTGATTCTTTCCCAGTTGACAGACATGTTCTTTCAGGATTGGTTAAATGGTATGGATTACCTGAGAAGACAAATCCTGTTATTGCAAGTGATTTTGCAAGAAAGAAATTTGGTCATTTATCATCTTATGCTCAACAATATATATTTCATAGACAACGTCTAGCTAGCAGAGCACTTTTATGGGGTGGGAGACATAGATCTTTTGCTATAGACAATGATATAGATTAGAAATGAGTTCCTGCTCATTTTCAACGATTAATTCATCATTGAGAATTCTTTGTTTTATTTTTTCTATATATATAATTTTTTCTTTGGATTGTTTGGATAATCCTAGATCTTTAAAAAACAATAATTTACTATCCAAATCATCTTCGAAAAAAGAGAAATATATTTTTTCTTCTATAGATGATTTATCCCAGAATTTTTTATCAATCATTGGAATTTTATTAATGAAATTTTTTGGGAAAAAATTGGTAAAGTTAAATTTATTTATAAAAACGAAAAATTCTTGTATCATTTCATTTTGAATTATTTTTTTTAGTTCATTGTTTTTCCTATAATTTGATATGTTATTTAAATATTTGGATGATTTTTTTAGTTGAATTAAGCTTTTCTTTTCAAATTTAAAATTTAAACGAGAAGCAAATTTAATGCACCTAAATATCCTTGTTGGATCATCTTTGAAACTATTATGATGATTTATTCTAATCAATTTATCATTTATGTCTTTAATTCCATTGTATGGATCAATAATATTATGTTCATCTTTTCCAATCTCCAAGGCTATGCTGTTAATAGAAATATCTCTCCTTTTTAGATCTGTCATAATATTAGAGTCTTCATATAAAGGTAAATCTCCTGAGTTAGGATAATTTTCTTTTCTAGTATGAGTGATGTCTATAGAATAATCATCATTTTCTATATGATAAGCGTTAAATTGTTTAGTATGTTGAATCTTGGCATCTAAATGACTTCCTAATCTCTCAGAAAAATGTTCTATATTGCCATATATCGCAACATCAATATCTAATTTTTTACTGTTTGATATTGACATGAAAATATCTCTGATTGTACCACCAACTATATAAATTTTAATCTCATTGTTGATTTTAAATTTTTTACAAAAACTTATAATATAATCTAAATGAGGATTACTTTGAATGAATTTATAAATTAGTGTTTTATGTTTGTTCAACAATTTTTATCCTTTATATATATTTTAAGTTTAAGGAAAAAGCCTAATGAATGAAAGAAAAGAAAAAATCAAGGTATTTTTTGATTATACCTGCCCATGGGTAAGACAAGCCAATTATTGGCTAATAGAGTTAGAAAAAGAAGCTGACTTTCTTGAAATTGAATGGAAACCATTTTTATTAGAACAAGTCAACGCTGAAAACAAAGAAGTCTGGAAAGCTTGGAATCAAGATTTGAACACTTATACTAGTCGTGGAATTTGGCCTCATTTAGGAGGAATTGCTGCCAGATCTTTATCTAAGGAAGCAGGCTATCAATACATGTACAAACTTTTAGAATTAAAACATGTTGAACGCAAAGATGTTAGAAGCAAAGAATTTATATTTAAATTATGTGAAGAATTAGGATTGTTGACATCAAAGTTCCAAGAAAAAATAGATTCTGATGATTCTTTGAAAACTATTGCTGAAAGTCATGAAGAGGGGGAATCTAAAGGTATATTTGGGACACCTACAATTGAATTTTCAGATGGAAATACAGTGTTTCTAAAAACATTTACACCTCCTAAATCTGATTCTAAAAAATTTTATGAGAGCTTGAAAAATATAGTTTTTAATAATACATATTTTGGAGAATTGAAAAAACCTCAACCTCCATGGCCTAGACAACATTCAATATGATTGAAGAATTATTAAAAAAACTGGAACTTTCTAATAGTAAATTATTAAAAATCTCTTTTACACATAGCTCTTTTCTAAATGAAAATTTTTCAAATGCTGAACTAGAATCAAATGAAAGATTGGAATTTTTAGGAGATTCAGTGATAAGTTATATTGTTGCTGAATATATATATGAAAAACATCCTAACTTGACTGAAGGTGACATGTCGAAAATCAGATCATTAGTTGTCCAAAGATCTTCTTTAGCTAATTTAGCAAAAAACCTTGATCTACAAGAACGTATGATTTTGGGTAAAGGTGAAGAAAAAAATAATGGAAGGATAAAGGAATCTAATTTATGCGACCTTTTTGAATCTTTTATAGGTTGTTGCACATTAGAGTTAGGAATTCAAAAAACTAAAATTTTCTTGTTGAATCTTATATCTAACAAGATAGATTCAATAGTAAAAAAACAAAAATTTAATGACCCAAAATCAAAATTACAAGAGATCTTACAGGAGAAAAAAATACCTTTACCTGAATATATTACTGAATTGAATAATTCGGGTCTTTTTGAAACAAATATTATTATAAATAATAAATCATACGGAAAAGCTACAGGAGAAAGAAAAGTAGATGCTGAAAAATCTGCAGCTGAAATAGCTTTAAATAATTTTCATATTTTATGATTTTTTTATACACATTTTTTTGTTTAATACTTTTTATGCTTTTATTCATTCCGGGATTTGTAACTAACAAGTATTTATCACGGAAAAATCTCTTTCAAGTTCCTGATTTATTTTTAGGATTCATTTTATTTATTTTCATAGGCAGTATATTGTCTATTTTTTTTATCAAATTTATTCCATTACAATACTTATGGATTTCTTCATATTTGTTCTTATTAATATTGTCCACAACACATTTTTTTATTTATAAAGATTCTTTTTTTGACATTTTTTCTATTTCAATGATCAGAAATATATCAATTTTTTCTATTGTCTTCATTATGGTTTTAGCGATAAGGTATTTCAATCCAGACATTATTGATACTGAAAAAATTATGGAACTAATGATTCTAACTTCTGTTATGGATATGAAAAGCATTATTCCTAATGATTTATGGTATCACAATGAAGGTATTAAATATTATTATTTTGGATATTTTGTTTTTTCATCTGTTCCAAAAATGCTCTCATTTAACTCAAATGTTGCATATAATTTCATATTACCGGCAGTAATATCTTATAGTTCACTGGTACTTATTCATTTTACACAATTACTTTTTAAACAATTAAATGTCAAAAAGAACTTTATTTTATTCTTTCTATTTTCATTTATTTTTATATTCTTCTTATCTCCTATCGCCTCTTTTATAGAATTTATGAGTCATTTATCAATTGGTAATAACGCTTTTTATAAATTTATAGATATAAATGGAATTGATAAATTACCTGACATTAAATTATTTTGGCCTGATGATCATTGGTGGTGGTTTTCTATTTCTCGGATAATTAGTTATAACAGATCAGATTTTATTTTTAGTGATTATACTATCAATGAATTTCCAGCATTTTCTATGATATTGGGTGATATACACCCACATATTTTAGCTATTCCATTTGTTTTATTGTCTATATATTTAATCATTTTTATTTTTAATAATGCTTACAAATATAAAGAATTTCATTACATGTCAATTTTTCAACTAGCTATAATTTTTTTATTTACAATATTAATAAATCCTTGGTATCTTATTCCAATATTATGGCTTTTTCTTTTAAATTTACTTTTCTATGAATATTATATTGGTGTTAAGCCTAGAGTTTTTATTAAGAGTATTATCCAAAAATGTTTACCACTTTTATTAACTGGGATTGTTGTAATATTATTTTTGAACCCTTCTGATCAACTTAAATTTCCATTTATCTCTTTTGTAAAAGTATCTTCTCAATTGGTGCATTTAATTATATATTGGTCTTTGATTTTTTCACCAATTTTATTGTTTTCTATTATTAAAATATTTAAGAATGGGTTCTCAAAGAATCAATTTTTACAAAACTGTTTTGTTTTTTTATTTTTTTCTATAGTGTTGACCTTAGTATCAATGAGAGTTTTTAATGCTGAACTATTTGTAAATTATGTTTTAGTTCTTATAGCATTTTCTTTAATTATTCCTATATTAATTATTTTTACCAAACAACTGTATGATAAAAATAATTATTTAGATCTAACTATAATCATTTCTGTTTTATCAGGTGTTTTAGTTGTATATGGTTCAGAATTTATTTTTATAGTTGATTCATTCAATAATAGAATGAATACTATTTTTAAATTTTATTTTTTTGTTTATTTATTGATATCAATTTTTTCTGTTTATTTTCTGTATAGAATTTATTTATCTTTATCAAAAAAAATATTTATTATTTTTATAACTATCTTTCTAATATTTATTGTGCCAAGTTTTTGGTGGACAATATCAGCACTAAATTCTAGATTTGAAGAACAAAAAGGCGTGAGAGGATTAGATGGGTTATCTTATCTTATAGATGATGAAAAAGAATTAATCTCTTTTATTAAAAAGAATACTCAAACAGAAGATATTATTTTAGAAACAGTTGGAAGAGCTTATAGTAAAACAAATTTTATCCCTGCATCCACAGGTAGAGCTACTGTTTTAGGATGGCCTAATCATGAAATTCAGTGGAGAGGTTCAGCGAACATCATCAATGACCTTCAATATAAGATTGACTTGTTTTATCAAGATCCAAATAACAATATGGATCTTATAAAGGAATATAACATAAAATATGTGATACTTTCTAAAAATGATATTTTAATAAATAAATATGATGAAAATGAATTTATTAAATCTTTTGATTTAATTTATGAAAATAAAGAATATAAATTTTTTATGACAAAATAGAATTATGTTTGAGAATATTAGAACCTTTTTTATAAAAAAATTAGATTGGATAACCTTTTTATCTCTACTATCAACTACTCTTTTTTATAGATTTTATAAACTTGCTAATCGAGCAATTCATCATGATGAAAGCCTGCATGGATATTTTGCATATACTACTTCATTAGGTGATGTTTTTCATCACAATCCTCTTACTCATGGTATGTTCCTCTTTAATTTTGTTTCTTCATTTTTTTGGTTATTTGGGGATTCTAATTTAACCTTAAGATTGCCCTTCGCATTTTTTGGTTTATTGGTTGTTTTCTTACCATTTTTATTTAGAAATGAACTAGGTCGTTTGAGTACCTTTATTATTTCATTAATGCTTCTTTTTTCACCTTCAATTGCTTATTTTTCTAGATTCGCAAGAAATGATATATTTATTGCTGTTTTCTTAATTATTTTTATGATTTCAACAATCAAATATATTAAATCATCTAATACCAAATGGCTGTATATATCAATTGCTTCTTTATCATTTGGATTTACTACTAAGGAAACTATGTACATTAATCTGTTTGGAATTTTACTCTTTCTTTTTGCTTATTCTTACAGAGATGTTTTATCTGTTTTGATGTCTAAAATTACCATAAAAGAAATAAGTAACCATACCAAACTTTTCTTGATTCTATTTACAATATCTTTACCTTTAGCTGCACCATTAATTGCTATTTTCCAATCATCTCTTGGAGTTATACTTGCTGCACCTGAGGGATATCCATCTATTCCTCCAGGATTACCAGTAGGGAATGGGTTATATCTATCCTTAATCATTACTTTAATACTGTGTGTTATTTCTTTGTCTGTTGGATTGTATATTGATAAAAAAGTTTGGATTAATTCGACAATTATATTTTTGATAATCTACGTGTTGATGTTTACCTCTTTTTTTATAAATCCTAGTGGAATCATAACAGGACAATGGCAGTCTTTGGGATATTGGTTATCTCAACAAGAAGTTGCGCGTGGGAGTCAACCTATATATTATTACTTTTTATTATGTTTATCATACGAATTCTTACCTTTTCTTATTGGATTACCCGTAGCTTTTTATTATTTATTTAAAGGAAATTTTACAAAAAAGTATTTTGGTTTTATTTCAATTTATTCACTATTAGCTTTCACCTTAGCAGGGGAAAAAATGCCCTGGTTACTCGTGAATATTACTATTCCATTTATTTTTATTACTGGGATGTTCGTTTCTGAAAATATAAAAAACTTATTTAAAATAAACAAGGAAATTCTTACATTTATATTATTTGCATCATTCTTAATCTTATTTTTCTTACTTAGGCTGTGTTTTTCCGATTATACTAATTCAACGCAAAGTATATATTATGACTTTTTCTTTTTTTTACTATTAATATTAGTTACTTTGTTTGCATATTTTAGATATTCAATAGAACGCAACTCATTATTTACTAGTTTTCTTTTTGTATTCTTCATAATGTTTTCTATATTTACGGTGCGAACAACTAATATGCTTATATTTAAACATTCTGACGATCCACGAGATCTTTTGATATACACACAGTCTTCCCAAGAATTACACTTTATTTCAGAAGAATTAAATAATTTAAATTATGTAAAAAATGAACACTCAAATGTTTCTCTGGCAATTGATACTTCTGATGGATTTGCATGGCCATGGATGTGGTATTTAAGAAATTACAAGGACGTTATTTGGTTTGACTCTTCTTCAGTAGATAATATTGAGTATGAAGTAGATATTTTATTAATGAATAAAAATCATATCGACAAGATTTCAGATAAAACACTTTACTATTATGATATTCGAAGACCTTATTCACATCGAAAATGGTTTCCTGAACATAATTATAGAAATTTATCATTTGATAAAATATTTGAAATAGTTATAAATAATGACAAAAGGGTAATGATTAGAGATTTTTTTATTTCCAAAAAATTTCATTCCAATATAGGCAGTTCTGACGCAATCTTATATAAATCAAAAGAGTTTAAGTCTCTTGAATAAAATTTTAAACAAATCAAATATAATTTCATTAATCTTTTCTGTTTTATTTGCAATTGGTTTATATACGATAATAAATGATTTTCATTTGCTAATTAACCATATTTTTAGTGTGCATTATTCCGTATTTTTAATAGCTTCATTAATTTATTTCACTTCCGTTATTTTAAGATATCTAAGATGGAAAATTATATATATAGAGCTTTTAAATAATTATAAATTCAACATGTTAAATGAAACGATAATAGGATATATGGCGAACAATATTTTACCATTTAGAATAGGAGAGTTATATAGAGCCAGACGAATAAATATAAGAGAGAAAACTAATTATGTTTCTATACTTTCAACAATTTTGACAGAAAGAATAACCGATGTTTTAGCTTTACTTATATTTATTTTGATTAGTTTTATATTTGTTGATAAAAAATTTCTTGAAGCATATCAATTCAATTACATTAGCTCTTTTTTATATCTGTTTATACTTTTCTGCCTTCTTATCATAACTATTTTATTTCTTAGAAGATTTTCTATATATAAAATTATGATCGAAAATATATTTAAATTTATAAAAAATCTTTTTTCATTCTTTTTAGTTAAAAGAGATTCTAAATTGTATTTTTATATATTTATTTTGTCCATCTCAATTTGGTTAATTGAATCAGGTGTATATTTTTTTGTAGCATACAATCTCATTGATAATATTAATTTATTTAATTTATTTTTCATAATTCTTATGGTATGCGCAATTACAAATCTTTCTGGAATTATTCCATCATTACCTGGAAATATTGGAAATTTTGAATTTTTTGGAACCTTAACTTTGGTTGCGTTTGGTATAAATTCTGTTATTTCTGGATCGATTATAATTGTGGTTCATTTAGTCTTGTGGATTCCAATTACTTTTTTGGGCATTATAATTATCATATTAGAAAAGTTTTATCTGTCTAAAAAAGATTTATGAAAATAGCAATAATAGGTTCTGGAATTACTGGATTGTCAGCTGCTTATAGATTGACAAAAAATGGCCATGAAGTAGTAGTGTACGAATCCAGTAATGTCAATGGTGGGCAAGCATCAACATTGGAAATATCTGGTAATGATTTAGAAAAAGCATATCATCATTTATTTGTTTCTGATTCACATATTCTAAATCTTTATAAAGAACTTAATATCTCTGAAGAGTTAGAATGGTTTAAGTCTTCAGTAGCTACTTATACTGAAAAGAATATATGGCCTACCACAACTATATTGGATTTATTAAAATTAAAACCCTTGTCAATTAAACAGAGACTCTCTCTCTTATTAATATCTCTGAGACTGAAATTAATACGAGATTGGAAAAAGTTGGAAAACATAACTGCTTATGAATGGTTGAAAAACAAAGTAGAAGAAAAAACATTCGAAATTATATTTGAACCATTATTGAGAGGAAAATTTGGGAGGTATTATAAAACAATTTCACTTCCTTGGTTTTGGTCAAAAGTACAAACGAGAGTTGCTTCAAGAAATTATAAATTACAAGAAATTCTATGTTATCCAAAAAATTCATTTAATACATTAATAGAAACATTAGTAAAAAGTATTGAAAATAACAATGGTTCAATAAAGTTAAACCACATTGTAACCAAAATAAATATCAAAAATAATAAAGTGCAATCTTTAAATATTAAGAATTCTTTAGAAGAAAAAACCTATGAATTTGATTCTGTAATATCTACTATTCCGTATCACATCTTAAATAAAATTGTAAAACTCCCTAAACAAATTCAAATTAACTCTGAAAAAGTAGATTATATGGCTGCTGTTGTGATGATAATTGTTTCAAAATACAAAATATCTGACTATTATTGGTTGAGTATAGCCGAAAAGGACTTCCCATTTCTAGGAATTATAGAACATACAAATCTTATTCCAAAGCATAGATATAACAATAATAATATTATTTATATAACCAATTATGTAGAAAATGATCATCCACTATTATCAAAGAATTTCTCTGAAGTTTATAAGGAATATGAACCATATTTAAAAAAAATAAATCCAAAATTTAATAGAGATTGGGTTATAGATCATCGTTTTAATAAAATAAATTATGCTCAACCTATTATTCCAATTAATTATTCTTCATATAAAATACCTATAGAATTGCCTATTAATGGTCTATATTGTGCTAATACAGCACAAATTTATCCAGAGGATAGAGGAACAAATTACTCTGTGGAATTAGGTGAAAATGTTTCAAAATTAATAATGGAAGGAAAATAAATGATAGATGTAGGTACAGGTATAGCAAAAGCTTTGAAAGAAGAAGGAATAGATTGGGTATCTACTTTTCCAGTTTGTAGAGTGAATAATTATTTAGGGAAAGAAAAAATACCTATGATTATGATGCGTGATGATCGTTATGCGATTGCATTGGCTGATAGTTTTTCTCGAGTTACTTCGGGTAAAAACATTGGGGTATGTACAGTTCAAGGAGGAGTTAATGCTGCTGGTCTTCAGGTTGCTTATGCTGGATTAGCTCAAGCATATGAAGACAATTCTCCGGTGCTTTGTATAACGGATGGTGTACCTTTAGGTAACTCCGAAAATAGTGAATTTGATGTTACTACAAGTCTTAAATCTGTTTCTAAATGGTATGGATATATTGATGCTCCAGAAAGAACACATGAATTTATTAGAAGGGCTTTTTCAATGTTACGTAATGGCCCCCCAGGTCCTGTTATAATTGCTGTACCTGATGCAAGTGCTCAGTATGATGAAACATTAGATCCTTATAAGACTGTTAAGACATGGAAAAGTATTCCTGACCCCAATGACGTTTCAAATGCTTTAGAAACTATTGTTCAAGCAAAAGATCCGATACTTTATGTAGGAGAAGGCGTTTTATATTCGGGAGGAACAGATGAATTATTAGCTTTTGCTGAACTATCGAATATTCCTGTAGTTACAACATTAAAAGCTAAAGGAGCTTTTCCTGAAAATCATCCTTTATCATTGGGCGTAAGAGGAAAGCATACAGAACACTATATATTAAAAAGTGACGTTGTAATTTCTGTTGGCTCTAGTCTTTCTCCAGGAAGATTTTCCCACGCAATTCCTGATGCAACTAAAAAGAAGATTATAGTTTGTAACATAAATGAAAATCACTTAAATAAAATATATCCGACAACACATGCTTTGTTAGGAGATGCAAAATTAATACTTAAGTCTTTAGTTACTGAATTAGAAACAAAAACTTCTGGAGTTGGTATTTCTTCTCCAAATAGAGTAAAAGAAATTCAAATTGAACGTCAAAAAGATGAGAAAATATACTCAGATGCCTTATCATCGTCCGACACTCCAATAAATCCATATAGAGTTTATGCTGACATGATGAAAGTTTTAGATGCGAAAAAATCATTTGTAACACACGAATCAGGTAATACAAGAGATCAACTGAGTACTGTATATGAAACATTAATTCCTAGAGGTTTTTTGGGTTGGGGGAATGTTTCATCCTTAGGATTTAGTTTACCTGCTGCAATGGCTGCTAAAATTGCATTTCCTGATAGAGATTCAATTGCTGTGACAGGAGAAGCGGGCTTAGGATATATGCTTGGAAATCTAGAGGTTCCAGTTCGTGAGGAAATTGGTATTACTGTTATACATATTAGTAATGGAGGTTTTTCTGGGTATGGTCCTGGATTTTGGGGGGAAGGTCATGATCCATATACTCATAAAGTATTAAATTATGATTCAGTAGATATGTCAAAAGTGCTCAAAGAAATGGGATTACATACTGAAAGAATATCTGATCCTAAAGAGATAATACCTGCTATTGAAAGAGCGCTCATAGCAAACAGAAAAGGACAACCAGCCTATATAGAATTTTTATGTATTCAATACCCTGTTTACGGCGATTGGCTGTCAGGGACACATGGTGAATAATGGTAAACAATACAATTAAATTATAAGGAGGTCCAAATGGATTCGTTGAAAAATAAATCTGTAATTTTAACAGGAGCTGGTACTGGAATCGGCCGAATAACAGCAAAAATGCTTGGAGAAATGGGTGCTAATGTTTTTATTGTTGGGAGACGTGAAAATTTGTTGATAGATGCTGTTAAAGAAATTGAAGAAGGTGGTGGGAATGGAGCATATATATCAGCAGACTTAGAGGATGGAGATGCAGCAGCAAATGTTGCAGAAGTCGCAATAAAAGAATTTGGAAACATCCAATATTTGATTAATAATGCAGGACATAGTAGTAAAGTTAGAGCATTAAGATATGTTGATAAAGAAGATTGGCAATCTGTATTTAACGTTAATGTAGAGGGTGTATATCGACTAACTCAAGCCATCCTTCCTAATATGATAAAAAATGGAGAAGGAACAGTTGTTACAGTTTCTTCAATGGCAGCAATAAATCCTGGATTAATGGGAGGAATACCTTATTCATCCGCCAAGGCTGCTGTAGCAGCAATGATGACAGCTATGAGACAAGAATTAAGAGAGTATGGTATAAGAAGTTGTACAATCTATCCTGCTGAAGTAGATACCCCAATTTTAGATAATAGACCACTTCCACCTGATGCTAAAGCAAGATCTACTATGATGCAACCTGAGGACATAGCTGAAGCTATACTTTTATGTATGAGAATGCCTCAAAGGACAATTGTTCAAGACCTTGTTGTTAGTCCTACTATTATGAGAGATGTCTCTGAAGATATGAAAATAGCTAAAAATCTAAAAAGTAAATAATTTTTTTTTACGCTTAAATATCTTGTTACTGATATTTACTATTGCTAGAATTAAATTTGAAGAATTTAGGAGTATATTTGCCAAAAAATAAAAGTGATTCTGAAAATATTAGAAATGATATTAGAGAAATCATTTCTAATCAAAAAAGAAAAACCGTAACGGTTTTGTCTTCTTTGCTAGCGATTCAAGACTCTTTACATTATTTACCAGATGAAGCAATAGAAGAAACCGCTATACATTGTAAAGTAACAATTAATGATGTTTGGAGTGTTGCTTCATTTTATACTAATTTCAGATTTACTCCTCCTGGAAAAAATACATTGGATGTTTGTTGGGGCCCTAGTTGTCATATTAGCGGATCTCAAAAGCTAATCGGTCAGGCACATACTCAATTAGATGTTGAAGGTGAAGGTGAAACTAAAGATGGTAAAGTTACATTAAGGTATTCAACTTGTTTAGGTGCGTGTGCGCAAAGTCCAGTATTTGCTGTTAATCACAAAATGCATGGAAAGATGACAGAGAATAAAGTAGATCAATTGATCAATAAATTAACGAGATAAAATGACTGAAAAATATTTAAAATTAAAAGCTCAAGCTCAAGCTCATGTTGATAAACTTTATGAAAATAAATTGGTAATAAAGGTACAAACTGGCACCTCAGGACAAGCTTTAGGTGCTGATGAAATTTTAAATACCCTACTATCTAAAGCTAATAAAAAAACAACTATTTTAGAAGTTGGATCTATGGGATTTATGTATTTAGAGCCCATAATTGTTGTTCATCAAAATGAGAATAAATTCTATTATGGCAACGTCACAAAATCTATTGCAAATGAAATATTTGATCATTATCAAAATAACGATAACCTTTATGAAGAAAGTTGTTTTGCTTATGAATCTGATGAAACTATTTCAACAAAAATACCAAAACTAGATGATTTACCTCAATTTTCAAAACAACTTAGGATAGCTACCAGAAATTTTGGAGAAATTACTCCAGGAGATCTTTTTCAATATATTGCTAAAGACGGTTATAGTGCATTGAATAAAGCTTTGTTTGAGATGAAATCTGAAGATGTATTGGAAGAGGTTAAGAATTCTGGACTTAGAGGTAGGGGAGGAGCGGCTTTCCCAACTGGTCTAAAATGGAGTTTTCTAGCTCCAAGTACTGAACCGGTGAAATATGTTTTATGTAATTGTGAAGAAGGTGATCCTGGGGCATTTAATGACAAAGGTATTTTAGAAACAGATCCACACACTTTGGTTGAAGGACTTATCCTAAATGGCTATGCTACAAATTCTACCCATTCATACGTTTTTATAAGACAAGGACATGATATTCCAATAAATGCTGTGGAAAGAGCAATTGAAGAAGCATATAAAAATGGACTATTAGGTAAAAATATTTTAGGCTCAAATTTTAATTTTGAAATGGAAGTTTCTCTAACTGGTGATTCCTATGTTGCGGGAGAAGAAACAGCATTGATGGAAGCAATTGAAGGAAAACGATCTACTCCGAGATTTAAGCCACCTTTTCCTGCTGCTTCAGGACTTTGGAAAAAACCTACTAATATTAATAATGTAAAGACTCTTTCTTATGTCCCAGAAATAATAAAACAAGGATCCGAATGGTTTAAAGGAACTGGGACAGAAAAATCTACAGGGACGGCTATAGTTTGTTTAACTGGACATTTGAAAAGACCTGGAATGTATGAGATACCTATGGGGATGACCATTAATGAAGTCCTTACCGATTTAGGAGGAGGAGGATCAAATTCTTCAGACATTAAAATGTTACAAACTGGAGGACCTTTAGGAGGTGTTTTGGGTAAAGACGCTTTTGATACGAAAATAGATTTTGATGAAATGTCTCAAGCGGGAGCAATATTAGGTTCAGGAGGTATAATTGTTTGTGATGAATCAGTTTCAGTTGTAGATCTTATAAGAAATCTTGTTGCATTTAATCAATTTGAATCATGTGGAAAATGTTTCCCATGTCGATTGGGGAATACTCATATGCTGGATGTTTTAGAGAGATTATGTAATTCAAAAAGTAAGCCGGATGATTTAAAACTTCTTGAACGTGTTGGAAATAGTATGAAGATTGGATCGTTATGCGGTCATGGGCAATTAGGCTTTAATCCGATATCATCTGCTTTGAAATATTTTGAGCAAGAAATAATGAGTGCAGTATATAATAATTCTAAACCGTTGGAAAAAATGTATACTCCAACAAGAACTAGACCAGGTGAATTGGAGTAATTTTGACACTAGATCCAAAAATTAATATAGATGGCAAACAACTTGATATAAAAAAAGACCAAACCATTTTACAAGTTGCCATGGATAATGATATCTATATACCCTACCTATGTTATTATCCAAACATGAAACCTTATGGAGCTTGTAGAGCTTGTTTAGTTGAGGTTGAACAAAATGGAAGAAAGATCACAGTTGCTTCATGTACTACGCCTGCAGCACCAGAAATGAATGTTGTTAGCGACAACGATGAGGTAAATGATCTTAGAAAAGGGGTTGTAGAACTCCTAATGAGTGAACATCCTCATGGGTGTTTAACATGTCATAGAGTTGAACTATGTGGTCCTCAAGATATATGTCAAAGACATGTATCGGTTACAGATCGTTGTACTATATGTCCTAAAAATGAAAGATGTGAACTAAAAGATACGGCAAGATTTGTTGAATTAGATATGACGATTCCTCTAAATTATAACCGAAGGGACCTCCCGATTCATACTGATGATCCTTTTTATGACCGAGATTATAATTTGTGTATAGTGTGTGCAAGATGTGTAAGAGTATGTGACGAAATCAGAATAGATTCTGCATTATCATTGGTGTCCAGATCAGGGGTTTCATTAGTAGGAACCTCAAATGGTACTTCTTTATTAGAATCTGGATGTGAATTTTGCGGAGCTTGTATAGATGTTTGTCCTACAGGGGCTTTAGTTGAAAGAGAATATAAATGGGAAAAATCAAATAAGGAATTTTCTGCATCATGTTTCAATTGTTCTGGGGGTTGTGATGCATTAGTTGAAGTGAATAAAAATGATAAATTGATTAGATTTAAAGGTGATTACGCTTCAGAAGATACAAGAGGACAATTATGTTACAAAGGAAAATTTGGTTATGATTATCCAAATTCCAGTTCTCGTATAAAAAGAAGTTATATAAAAAATATAATTAAATTAGAATCTACAGATAATGATAATCTTTTTAATGACCTGAATAGTAATTTAAAAAAATATAAACCAGAAGAAATTGGTATTATAGGTTCACCTAGATTTTCCTTTGAAGATAATATATCTCTACTGAATCTGGGGAAAAAAATAGATACAAAAAATGTTTCTTCAGCATTTTTTAATAATAAAAATTACTTCAAAACCATACAAAAAAGATTGGGATTTTTGTCATCGACGGATTCAGTTTGGAATTTAGAAAATTCAAATTGTAATCTAGTAATATCTTCAAACTTAACTGAAGATAATAACCTTTTATCTTTACCAATAAAGAAAGCATCTAGAGAAAATTCTGAATTAATAGTGATAGATACTAGAGAAATAGATTTGACTAGATATGCCAAAATATGGATACGACCACAACCAGGAACGGAAACATTAATACTAAATGCAATAAATAAAATTATATTTGATGAGGCCATTGAAAATTGTAAAAATGTATCAATGGATAACTTAAGAGAATTTAAAAACTATTTATGGAATTTTGACATAAATAAAATAGAACAAATAACTCAAGTCCCTAAGGATATAATGTATGAATCTGCTAGATTGATTGCTAAATCTAATAAAACTTCCTTTATATTTGGCGATGATGTTATAGATAATTCTGATACAGAAAACTATGTAAATTCAATTATAAATTTAGCTATTACAACTGATAATGTTAATGGGCTAGGAAAAGGGATCTATCCTACATTTTATGGCCTAGCCACATCAAATTTTTATCAAATTGCTTCTTTGAAAAAGTCTGAAATAGTTACAACAAAAGAAATATTTGAAAAAATTGATCAGGGCCAAATAAAAGCATTGATTTTATTTGGAGATGGCATCAGCGCAGATGTAATCACAGATAAACCATTCGATAAAATAAGAAATAAACTAGATATATTGATATACGCTAATCACTTGAAGAATGAATTTTTCAATTCATCTGATTATGTGATCCCTACTAAAACCTATTCTGAACAAAAATCTACAATAATCAATAATGAAGGAAAAATTAAAACTTCACCTAAAATGGTTGATAATGTAAACGATAATTTATTGGGTATAACAGAAATATGTGAAAAACTATATGATTCAATTCCACTTCAAATAGAAAA
>CEVQ01139188.1_pt1 | contig 18787 bp, 16 predicted proteins | sample 356551 | NCBI WGS metagenome assembly CEVQ01 (sample SAMEA2623756, study PRJEB7988) | marine metagenome | biome: marine biome (ENVO:00000447); feature: mesopelagic zone (ENVO:00000213); material: "saline water (ENVO:00002010), including plankton (ENVO:xxxxxxxx)" | depth 250 m | reverse complement strand
GAGTCATAAAACTCGGCTCTTCGAGCCTCAGACATCCTATGACTCTTCTTCCCGCCAGCCCTGCGCTACTCGCCCGCGTAAACGGGACTAAGTTCCGTGCACACGCCACCATCCGAGCGCTTAACAAAGTGTCTCAGCTCAGCGGACTATTAGTAGGAGGCATGCCAACTCACCTTTCAGCAAGGTCCTCCGGAATGCTCAGGGCGTCGTGGGCGGCGCGCAGGTTGGCGCTGGACTCTAAGAGGTAGTGCAGGTCATTCAGCAGGCTGGTCGCCTGCCAGCCGTCCAGTTCACCGGCGCGCAGTTGCTGGTTCAGGCGCTGCTCAAACTGGCTGCGAAACAGCTGCTGCTGATCCACATAGGCGTTAGAGCGTTGCTGCTCGTCGGCCACAGACAAGCCGTCGGCCTCACGCCGCGCCTGATCGCTGAGCAGCAAACGCCCTTGCTCACGCAGCTGGCGGTAACCTTCGCGCATCGCCGGGCGGGCGCTGTCGACGTGTTTGCGCAGGTTAGTCTGCAGGTGCTTGGCCGCCTTGACTGCCTCCACTAGATCCCGCGCCGCCAGGTTCAACTGCATCAGCGCCTGCTGCTGCTCGGGCAAGGGGTCACAATCCAGATGGCTGAGAAAGTCGACGATATCCGCGTAAATACCCTTGATGTGCTGGTGATAGAGCGCATCGGCGTCTTCGCGCTCAGCCAGCGGCGGCACCGACAAGGGGTCGCTCAGGGCGCGTTCGCGGGTCATGTCCTGGCGGAACTCGGCGGGTAGATATAGCGCCGAGGCAATCACCTGCCGGCTGGTGGCTGCCAGGTGTCCCAGCTCCTGCTGCAGCACCTTGAGCGCGGTGTCGGCATGGCGCCGCGCTGCCTCGTCCAGATACAGAGCGTGGGAACGCGGCTGCTCGGCCAGGTCCTCGCCAGACACCATTGCCGGTGCCGGCAACCAGCGCGGCAGCCAGCGCACCAGCGCCGGCACCAGCGGCAGCATCAGCAGCAGGCCAAGCAGGTTAAACAGGGTGTGAAACAGCGCCAATTTGAGCGTGTAGGCCGTTGCCTGCATGCCCAGCCCGTCAGCCAGCTGGTCAACCAGAGTAGCCAGCAGCGGCAGAATAGCCAGCGCCACCAGCGCCGTCAGCAGGTTGAACAGGATATGCGCCGCCGCCAGCTGACGGCCGGCGTTGTTGGCGCCCAGTGCCGCTATCAGCGCGGTGACCGTGGTCCCCAGGTTGGCACCCACTGCCATCGCTAGGGCATTGCTGTAATCCAGCTGACCGCTCGCCAGTGCCGCCAGGGTAATCATCAGGGTCGCGTGGCTGGACTGCATCAGCACCGTCGCCAGCGTACCCAGCAGGGCATAGAGCGCAATGCCGCGCCAACCCTCAACCTGATACGCCGCCAGATCAAACACCTGATCCAACCCGGCGAAGCCCGCCTTCATCTGATCAATGCCAAGAAACAGCAGACCGATACCCAGCAGCACCTGCCCGGTACCACGCCAACGCGCCTGACGATTGCGCTCCAGCACCACGCCAAATACCAGCAACGGCATGCCGACCTGCGCCAGGTCCAGCTTGAGGCCCACCAGGGCAATCAACCAGGCCCCGGTGGTCGTGCCGAGGTTGGCCCCGAATACGATGCCGATGCCCGCCGTCAGGCTGATCAGCCCGGCACTGAGAAAGGCAATACTGAGCAGGGTAATCAGTGAACTGGACTGCACCAGCGCGGTACTCAGGGTACCAAAGGTCAGGCTCTTCCAGAGCCGGTCGGTACTGGCCGCCAGCCAGCGCTCCAGCGCGCCGCCGGTAAAGGCGCGAAAGCCGTCTTCGAGGTAGCGCATACCCAGCAGAAACAGCGCAACGCCGGCAAACAGCTGGGCAAGGGAGGGATGTTGCAGAAACAACAGTACAACAACGACCAAGCCGAGCAGCAGCCCGGCCGGGCGCAGCAACGCCGCCGGTGCCGGCAGCGAGCGGGGCTCACTCATGCGAGCGCCTCCGTTACAACAGGGTCAGTACCTGCACCGGCGAGCCCCGTCGGGGCTCACGGCACCCGCAGCTCAGCGAGCTTCGTCCTGCTGCTTGCGGCCGTAGCCGGCACGGGTGCAACCCAGGCAACGTACGAAGGTTTCTTCTGCGGGGCGAATAACCAGCTCATGGCCGGCCTCGCCAACATTGCCGCCCAAGGCACTGAACGGCAGGCTGACCAGGAAGGCACCAGCGCCAACCAGCGTCACACCCAGCAGCAGCGGACGGGCGATGACCAGATCACCGACCATGGCAAAGTAGCCCGGCTCATCCTGGTGATAATCGTTATAGGAGTCCGCAGCCATGACGCTGGCGCTCATCAGCAGGCCGGCGATAAGTGCGGTGGAATGACGTAACAGGCGCATAGTTAATCCCTGGTTGTGGCCCGAAAGGCATGGTTCTTGTGGCCCGACCCAATTCCTCTGGATCGATGGCCTCCGCTTCATTGTAGGCACAATCGGGCAAATACGGAACGCACCGACTGCAAATGCCGATTATCAGCGCTGACAGTTGCGACAGAATACCGAACTGCGCTGCCCCAGACGGACCTCGGAGAGGGTTGTGCCGCACTGTTTGCACAGCTGCCCGCCTCGGCCGTAAACGAACAGCTCCTGCTTGAAGTAGCCGGGCTGCCCGTCACCACCAACAAAGTCCCGCAGCGTGGTGCCGCCGCGCTCGATGGCGGCGGCCAGAATACGCTTGATCTCCTCGGCCAGACGCAGATAGCGCTGCCGACTGATACGCCCGGCCTCGCGGCGCGGATCAATGCCGGCGGCAAACAGCGCCTCACTGGCATAGATATTACCCACGCCAACCACCACCGCGTTGTCCATGATGAACGGTTTGACCGCCGTGCTCTTGCCCCGCGAGAGCTGATACAGGCGCTCGCCGTCAAAGGCCGCCGACAGCGGCTCCGGCCCCAGCTTGCCCAGCAGCGCGTGGGGCTCGTCGGCCCGCGCCCAGAGCAGCGCGCCAAAGCGGCGCGGGTCGGTGTATCGCAGCGCCATACCCGACTCCAGCTCGATATCAACATGATCATGCTTACCCGCCGGCGTGCCGGTCGGCACCAGCCGCAGACTGCCCGACATGCCTAGATGGCCGATGAGTGTGCCGCCGCCGATGCGCAGCAACAGGTACTTGGCCCGGCGCTCGATGGCGTCAAAGCATTGCCCCTCAATCTGGATCGCCAGATCCTCCGGGATAGGCCAGCGCAGGCGCCGCTCACGCACCACCAGGCGGCTAACCCGCTGGCCCTGCAGGTGGGGCGCGATACCGCGCCGGGTGGTTTCGACTTCAGGTAATTCAGGCATCTCAGCTTTGCTGCCAATAGGTAAAGAAGATAAGCAACAGCAGCAGCGGCATGACACTGGCGACAAAGCGCCCGTTCCAGCCGAATGCCACCCGGTAAGGTGATTCACCACTGTAGCGCGACAGAATAAGGGTGGAGGGCCCAAAGGGCGAGAAGATCATGGCCAGCGAGAAGCCGCACATCAGCCCCACCGCCGGCGTCATGATCGGCACGCCCAGATGCGCCAACTGCGCCAGCAGGCCGGCGGTCAGCGATAACGATACAATCGGCGCCAGCCCCAGTACCGCCAATACAATAGTGCTGAACAGCGCGCCGATAGCCAGCAACACGTTGTATTTGGGCTCCTGCGCCAGCCAGGCGGCAATTTCTTCCAGCGGCGCCACCGCGCCCAGCACCCCACCGAGCAGCGCAGCACAACCAAAGATGAACATCTCGTTGTGCATGCTGACCATGTTGCCGGTCACCTCCTCCACCACGGTCCGCGGCGAGCGCTCACGCCACAGCAAGTAGCTGATCACACCGACCGGCACCAGCACCATCGCAGACTGGGAGGCGCTGAGGTCGGTCACCGAGGCCAGCAGACCAATGGCGCCCAGCCCCAGCAGGCTACCAATCAGCAGCTGCGGCATGCCGTCAGCCTTGCTGGTATCACCAATGTTGTCACGCAATGCCAGCAGACCAGCGGTTTCCCGGCGCCAACCGACCACAATCATCATCAGCGCCGCCACCGCACCGTAAGGCACCATAGTGCTCCAGGACTGCTCGGGCATCTCGCGCGAGATGATTGCGATGGTCACACTGGTCGGCGCCAGCAGGGGCACCAGCGCAAAACCACGCAGGGTGGTGACCATCACACTGCGCAGGCCTGCGCGGCGCTGCTCGTCGGTGAGCGGGTAGCGTTTGAGGTGATCGGTCAGGGTGCCGCAGAGCAGGTTCATCATGCCGAAGTTGAGAATCGAGCCGATGCTGCCCGCCGCCAGCACGTAACGCGGATACAGAACCACCTTGGAGCCGGACAGCAGCGCCTTATGCAGCTCACGCAGTTGCGGCAGGCGCTGCGCCAGTAACTGCATCAGCCCGAGCGCGCCGAGAAAGCTGGTGTAATAGGCCACCGAGCTGGCCAACTTTGGCCACAGGCTCGCGTCGGGCCGGGCAAACCATAGCGCGGCCCCGAGCACCGCCAGGGTGACGATACCCAACCAGCGCGGATACGGGTTGAGGCGCCGAAAATACAGCAGAAAGTAGACACTGAAGGCCAGCGCCGCTGCCCAGCTGAGCGGCGGCAGATGACCAAGCAGGGCGCCCAGCTCCAGCACCACCCCAAGGGGTAGCAGCCAGGCAGACGTCACGGCAGGTCCTTGCGATAGGCGCCCTTCTTGAATACGCCCTCACCAAAACCAATCAGCTTGTCGTTCTCGTCCAGCAAATCACAGCTGGCCATGAAGATCTTGTGACCGGCGTTGCGGCAGGTGGCCACGGCACGCACATGGGTACCGACCGGCGCGGTCGAGGTGAAGTTGGTGTTCAACGACAGGGTAATGGCAACACGACGCTCCTGCGGCGAGGCCGCCCAAGTGCCGCACAGGCCCATGGCGATGTCCAGCAGGCTGGCGGTGACACCGCCGTGCAGGGAGCTGGCGTTATTCATGTGCTTCCCGGTCAGAGTCAGGCCGACTACGGCGCGCCCCTCCGAGTACTCCTCCAGCTGGGCACCCAGCTCCTGAAAAAAGCCGGTTACGGTACTGGCAATAGCCTGACGTTGATCCTGATTCACGGGTGAGACACCTTTTATTCACTACACTCGATCTGGCCGGCTGGACGAGAAGCCCCGGTTTGGCAACCTGCGCGGCGCAAAATACGACCAGTTTGAAGCCGCCGAGTATGCCACGGCAAAGGGCGCGCAGACTGTCGCCAAACTTGCACTCGCAGTGCACAGGATTTAATCTCGCAGCACTTTAAACGAAATACCGTTTCGCCATGCGGAACAATCAGCGTACTCCAGGAGGCAAAGCATGTTCAAGCGGATTGGCGTCATCGGCGCCGGAGCAATGGGTCGCGGCATCGCCCAACTGTTCGCCAGCAGCGGTCAGCAGGTTCTGCTGTTCGATACCCGCGCCGAGGCAATCGAGGATGCACTGGCCTTTAACCGCAACCTGCTGCAGCGCGCCCAGGCCAAGGGCAAGATGACCGAAGCCGAGCTGGAAGCCACCGTTGCCCGCATGCAGCCGGCCCAGACACTGGAAGAGCTGAAAGACTGCGATCTGGTCATCGAGGCCATCGTCGAGCTGCTGGAAGTCAAACAAAAACTGTTTGCCGACCTTGAAGCCATTGTCAGCGAAGACTGCGTACTGGCTACCAACACCTCCTCGCTGTCGGTCACCCGCATCGCCAGCACCGCCAAGCACCCTGAGCGGGTTGCCGGTTTCCACTTCTTCAACCCCGTTCCGCTGATGAAGATCGTCGAAGTGGTGCGCGGCGAGCGCACCGATGAGCGCCACGTCCAGGCACTGGTGGCGCTGGCCGATCAGGCTGGCCACTTCCCGGCCATCACACCCGACACCCCCGGCTTCCTGGTCAACCACGCCGGCCGAGCCTTTGGCACCGAAGCGCTGCGCATGCTCAGCGAAGGTGTTGCCAGCGTGCAACAGATCGACCGCATCCTGCGGGACGGCCCGGGCTTTCGCATGGGGCCGTTCGAGCTGTTCGATCTGACTGGTCTGGACGTGTCCCACGCGGTGATGGAGTCGGTCTACGAGCAGTTCTACCACGACCCGCGCTACACCCCGTCGTTCATCGCCGCTCAACGCGTTGCTGCCGGCCTGCTTGGCCGCAAAACCGGCCAAGGCTTCTACCGCTACGAAGACGGCCAGAAGATCGAGCCGGCCGAGCCGCAAGCCGAGACCGTGCTGATCAACCGCCCGTTCTGGCTGGAAACGGACGACGACGCGCTGCGCAACCAGGTCGCAGAGGTATTGAGCAAGGCCGGCGCCACACTCGAAAACGGCAGCAAGCCATCGGACGACGCCATCTGTCTGATCACCCCGCTGGGCGATGACTGCAGCACCGCCCTGACCCAACTGGGTCTGCCGGCAGATCGCACGCTGGCACTGGACAGCTTCGCCAACTGGGACAAACGCCGCACCCTGATGCGCCAGCCCGCCGCCAGCGCCAACGTGGTCGCCCAGGCGCGTCAGGCTCTCAGCGCCGATGGTGTGCCCGTCGAGGTCATCAATGATTCAGCCGGCTTTGTCATCCAGCGCCTGATCGCCAGCGTCGTCAACCTGGGTTGCGAAATCGTGCAGAAAGGCATCACCGCACCACAAACGCTGGACCGCGCCATTCAACTGGCACTGGGCTATCCGAAAGGCCCCCTGGCCTTCGGCGAGCACTATGGAGAAGCCAACATTCTCGCTGTTCTCAACAATATTCAGGCCGTTTACGGCGAGCCGCGCTACCGCCCCAGCCCCTGGCTGCGTCGCCGCGTTCAACTCGACCTGCCGCTGACCACCCCCGACTTTCAGGAGTAATGCCATGACTGCCTACATCTATGATGGTTTGCGTACCCCCTTCGGCCGCCACGCCGGCGCCATCGCCAGTGTCCGTCCCGATGACCTGCTGGCCGAAGTCATTCGCGCTGTCGTTGCTCGTAACCCCTTCGAAGGCAAAGACTACGAAGACGTTGTCATGGGCAACACCAACCAGGCCGGCGAAGACGCGCGCAACGTCGCCCGCCATGCAGGCCTGATGTCCGGCCTGCCGCAGGACGTCGCCGGTGTTACCGTCAACCGCCTGTGCGGCTCGGGCCTGGCTGCCATCCTGGATGCCGCCCGCGCCGTCAAAGCCGGTGAAGGCGACCTGTTCGTTGCCGGTGGCGTTGAAAGCATGAGCCGCGCGCCTTTCGTTATCGCCAAGAGCGAAAGCGCCTACAGCCGCGACTTCCGGGCCTTCGACAGCACCATCGGTGCGCGCTTCCCGAACCCCAAGGTTGAGAAGCAGTTCGGCGATGACACCATGCCGCAAACCGCTGACAACGTTGCCGCCGATCTGGGTATTACCCGTGAAGAAGCCGACACCTACGCCGCTCGCAGCCAGGCGCTGTACGAGAAGGCCCGTGCTGACGGCTTCTTCGCTGAAGAAATCCACCCGATCGAAGTGTCCCAAGGCCGCAAGAAGCCGGCCAAGGTCGTCGATCAGGACGAGCACCCGCGCCCGAGCAGCGACATGGCGGCACTGTCCGGCCTGCGTTCACTGTTTGAAGGTGGCGTGGTCACCGCCGGCAACGCCTCCGGCGTCAACGACGGCGCGGCTGCGCTGATCATCGGCAGCGAAGCCATCGGCCAGAAATACGGCATCAAGCCGCGCGCACGCATCCTCGCTGGCGCGGTCTCCGGTGTCGCCCCGCGCGTCATGGGCCTGGGCCCGGTTGAAGCCTGCAAGAAAGCACTGAGCCGCGCCGGCCTGACGCTGGATGACATGGATGTTATCGAAATCAACGAAGCCTTCGCCTCTCAGGTTCTGGGCTGCGCCAAGCAACTGGGCATCGCCTTTGACGATCCGCGCCTGAACCCGAACGGCGGCGCCATTGCGGTCGGCCACCCGCTGGGCGCCTCCGGCGCTCGCCTGGCCCTGACCGCCCTGCGCCAGCTCGAACGCACCGGCAAGCGCTACGCACTAGTCAGCCTGTGCATCGGTCTGGGTCAGGGTGTCGCGGCGGTGATCGAGCGCGTTTAACGCGCTCGGCAAGCTCGCAGCCGCAAGCTACAAGCTACAAGCTACAAGCTACAAGCTACAAGAGACAGACCAACTGCCTTGCCCTGCTTGCGGCTTGCGGCTTGCGGCTTGCGGCTTGAAGCTTGTAGCTGATAGCTTCTACCCCTCATTCCCTGTCAGCGACCCTTGCATGCAGCTCAACTCCAGCCCTTTTGAATGGCTCGGCTCGGCCATCGGTACCGTGGTCCGTGTCGTCATCGACAGCCTGATCTGGCTGTTCACCATGCTGAGTAACGCCAGCTCCGACTTCGTCAACGGCTTTGCCCGTGCCCTCGGCGTCAACAGCAACTGGCTCAGCATCGCCGCGGTCATTCTTGGCCTGTTTCTTATCTATACCGGCGTACGCGCCTTTGTTCGTCGCAAGATCGTGCTGGGTATCGTCTGGGTACTGCTCGGGCTCTGGCTGCTGAGTGCCCTGATCAATTGAAACGCGCTTGTCGCCGGACCGGCGCATACTAGTCTTTCGCTAGCTTTCAAATAGAAGCCTAAGGAGAACACCATGGGATTCGCTTTTTCCAACGACCTGGAACTGACCAGCAGCGCCTTTGGCAACAACGGTGCCATCGCTGCCAAGCACACCGGCGATGATGTCGACGTCTCTCCCGCACTGAGCTGGAAGAACGCACCGGCTGGCACCAAGTCCTTTGCCGTCATCTGCCACGACCCGGATGCCCCGCTGATTTCCGCCAACGGCACCTACGGTTTTGTGCATTGGGTGCTCTACAACATTCCCGCCAGCGTCAGCGAACTGGCCGAAGGCTGCGCCGACTACACCCAGGGCGTGAACAACTTTGGCAACAGCGGCTACAACGGCCCGCTGCCGCCGGAAGGCCACGGCCAGCACAAGTACTATTTCTGGGTCATTGCGCTGGACGCAGAGCTGGACCTGCCAGCCGGTCTGACCCTGTGGCAACTGCTGGAAAAGATCGAGCCGCACGCCACCGCAATGAACCGCCTGATCGGCACCTACCAGCGCGGTTGATGCGCTCTACGGGCGGCACTCGACAGGAGTGCCGCCTTGTCTTTTCCAGGCGCATTCGGCCTGGTCGATAACGGCGGATTCACGGCATCAAGCTTGATGGCAAAACCGTCTGATCGCCTACTATTATGACCATCATATTTATACCTTTCCCGCCGTAACGGAATTCGCAGATGACCACACCCGCCCCCACCAGCCACGCCTTTGACCGCGCAATCAACCTGACCGCGGCCGGCACCAACCTGTTCAGGGGCGAGGTCGACGACAGTTTTCAGAACATGGTCGGCCCGTTCGGCGGCGTCACCGCCGCCACCTTGCTCAATGGTGCGCTGCAGCACCCGGAGCGCATTGGCGAGCCGGTCTCGCTGACCGTGAACTTTGCCGGCCCAGTCCAGCTGGGGGCCTTCGAGCTGGAAGCCATCCCGCTGCGCACCAACCGCTCAACCCAGCACTGGCTGTTGCTGCAAAAGCAAGGTGGTGAGGTCGTCACCAGCGGCACCGCCTTCTTTGCCACCCGCCGTGAGACCTGGTCCGAGCAGCAGCACGACATGCCCGCGGCACCGGCTGCAGACAGCCTGCCGCAGCTGGTACGCAGTGAGCGCAACTGGTTCCGCAATTACGATTTCCGCTACGTGTCCGGCCTGTTCGACCCCAGCCGATCTGACACCATTGAGGATGCCGACAGCGAGACCCTGCTGTGGACACGCGACCACCCCGCCCGGCCACTCGACTTCGCCTCGCTGACCGCACTGGGCGACGTCTTCGCCCCGCGCATCTTCCACCGCCGCCAGCGCTTTACCCCGGCGGGCACCGTGTCACTGACCCACTACTTCCACGCCGACACCGAGCAGTTGGCACGCGCAGGCGATCGCCACGTACTCGGCCACGCCCGGGCAACGCGCATGCACAACAACTACTCGGATCAGGTCGCACACCTGTGGAGTGATGACGGCCAGCTGCTGCTGACCACCACCCAGGTCGCGTACTTCAAGGAATAGATAGAAGGGGAAGGTCGAGTATCTGCTCGACCAACGGGTCTGCGTGCAAAACTATGGCCGAGTTGGAACTCGGCCCTCCCAAAAGCCCGAGGCTCACCGTCTCGTCAGGCTCGACTCCGCCTGGGAAGGTCGAGCTCCCGCTCGACCGGCAAGGTAGTGTGCAGCGCCATGGCCGAGCTGGAAGTCGGGCCTCCAGTCACCCCTGCAGCGCAGTAAACGCCTCGCGCAGCGGTGCGTTCAGCAACGCACGCGTCTCGCGGTAGGCGCGACGATCCAGCCCGGCCAACTGACGGGTCTTGACGCGGGCGCGCTCAAGCAGCTGCTCGGCCGGCTGCAGCTCATCGAAGAAGCCCGCCTCCAGCGCGCCGGCCGAGGCAAAGACTTCTGCCTGCAACACGCAGCGATTCAGCCATTGCGGCGACAGACGTGCACGCGCCTGCAACATGGCGCCGTCCGGCATAGTCATGCCGATAGCCACCTCGTTCAGCGATACCCGGTAATCACCCTCGGTCCCCAGGCGATAATCGGCCAGCAGCAGCATAAACGCCGCCTTGGCCATCGCGTGACCGGTCGCGGCAATGACCAGCGGCGCGGGATAGTCGAGCAGCGCCAGGGTTAGCCTGTCGCCGGCTGCGCGCATGGCATCGCAGGCCGGGCCACCCGCGTCAATCAGCTTGCGGTCATAACCGCCACTGAAGATACCGGGCCGACCGCTGATCAACAGCGCCGCATCAGCCTCGGCCGCCTTGGCGATTGCCGCCAGCAGTTGCTCGAGCATGTTTTCCGACAGGGCGTTGACCTTGCCGTCGTCCAGCAGGATCTCGGCGACACCATCGCGCAGGCTGAACTGCAGCGGCGCGCTCACGCCTTGGCCTCACCGCGCGCTTCGTCGCGCAGCACGCGCCGCAGCAGTTTGCCCACGGTCGACTTGGGCAGGTCGTCGCGAATCTCAACGTGCTTGGGCACCTTGTAACCGGTCAGGTTCTCACGGCAGTGGGCAATGATTGCCGCCTCGTCCAACGCAGCATCGTTGAGGCTGACGAAGATCTTGATCGCCTCGCCAGTGCGCTCATCCGGCACACCCACGGCGACACACTCGCGGATACCGGCGTGGCGCATGACGGCATCTTCGACATCGTTGGGGTAGACGTTGAAGCCGGAGACCAGAATCATGTCCTTCTTGCGGTCGACCAGCTTGAGGAAGCCTTCCTGATCGAGCACGCCCACATCACCGGTTTTCAGCCAGCCATCGTCAGAAAACGTCGCTGCGGTTTCATCCGGACGGTGCCAGTAGCCCTGCATCACCTGCGGGCCCTTGATCAGCACCTCGCCCGGCTCGCCGCGCGGCGTCTCATTGCCGTCGTCGTCCACGGTCTTGACCCAGGTATCGATCACCGGCCTGCCGATAAAGCCTTCTTTATAAGGCGTCTTGGAGGTGGAGGCGACTACCACCGGCGAGGTCTCGGTCAGGCCGTAGCCTTCACGTACCACACTGCCGGTGCGCGCCTGCCAGCGGCGGGCAATCTCGGTATTAAGCGGCGCGCCGCCGGAGTTGACCCACTTCAGGCGGCTGAAATCGACGTTGTCGAACTCGGGGTGGTTCATCAGCGAGACGAACAGCGAGTTGATCCCCGTCAGCAGGGTAAAGGGGTGGCGCTTGAGGTCGGCAATCAGCCCGTCCAGATCACGCGGGTTGGTGATCAGAATGGTGTGGAACCCGGTAAACACGGAGGCGATGCAGTTCGCCGTAAAGGCAAAGATATGGTACAGCGGCAACGGTGAAACCCGCACTTCGCCGCCGTAGTTCACGTCGCCTTCCTTCAGGATGCTCACCGCCTGCAGCACGTTGCAGAGAATATTGCGGTGGGTCAGCATCGCGCCCTTGGATACGCCGGTGGTACCACCGGTGTATTGCAGCAGGGCCAGATCGTCGAGGCCACGCTCGGTCTCGATCGCCGGCAGCTCATCACCCAGGCGCAGTGCCTGCATAAAGCGCACTTCGTCCGACTCGCTGCTGTCGAACTGCGGATTGCTGTAGTCATCCATGCTGGTGACGATCAGCGTCTCGATCTCGGTAGCGCCCTGGATCTTGCGCACCAGCGGCACCAGCTTGTCGAGTACCACCACGGCGCGGGCACCGGAGTCGGCAAACTGGTGGCGGGTTTCGTGATAGGTGTACTGGGGGTTGGTGTTGACGATTACCAGCCCGGCACGCAGTGCGCCGAAGATGGCAATGGTGTACTGCAGCAGGTTGGGCAACTGAATGGCCAGCCGGTCGCCCGGTTGCAGACCAGCGTGCTGACGCAGATAGCGCGCAAAGGCGTCGGCCCGTCCGCGCAGCTGGTTAAAGGTCAGAGTGTCGGCACCACAGGAAAATGCCGGACTGTCGCCATAGCGGCTGCAGGACTGCTCCAGGATATCGAAGATCGTGGTATGACCCAGTTCTGCCAGTTGCGCACTGACGGCATAGTGCTCGGGTGTAGACATCTCAGCCTCTTGTTTTTGAACTATTGTTTTGCACTGCGAAACGAAATACCAAAAAGATGCTAGTCTATTAAAGGCTGGCTGTGCAATGATCGAGACACCTGACACTGCCGCGATTAACAAAACAGATACAGAGTATCAGTGTGTCACTGTGCGGGGTTTGATCATGGTATCTTTCCGCGCGTTAGCGACAGCAGCGAACTGAAAAGCACCACATTACATTCGGTCGCATCCTCTGATGCGCCACAAGGTACGCAACCCGATGAAAGATGAGCTGGAAACCACAGTAAAGGACGCCCCTGCCAAGGACCGCAAGTTCGTTGAAGCGCTGTCGCGCGGACTGGACGTATTGCGCGCCTTCAGCCAGGGATCAGTGGTCATGGGCAACCAGGATATCGCCCGCATCACCGGCCTGCCCAAGCCAACGGTCTCGCGCATGACCTACACGCTGACCAAGCTGGGCTACCTGAGCTACTCCACTCAGCTGGAAAAATACCAGCTCGACTCGGGCGTACTGGCGCTGGGTTACGCCTACGTCTCCAACTTGCGGGTGCGCCAACTGGCCAAGCCCTACCTGGATGAATTTGCACGCAACACCAATACCTCGGTTGGCCTGACCTGCCGCGACCGCCTGTCGATGATCTACGTCGAGAACTGCCGCCCGTCGGAATCCACCTCCCTGCGCATGGACGTGGGTGAGCGCCTGCCGCTGGCCACCACCGCCGCCGGCCGCGCCTATCTGGCCGCAATGAAAGACGACGAGCGCAGCTACCTGCTGAGCGCCATCGAAGCCCGCAACCCAGACACCTGGCCCGAACTGCAGGCCTCGCTGCAACGCAGCTTTGATGAATACCAGCAGCACGGCTTCTGCCTGTCACTCGGCGACTGGGATCGCAGCGTCAACGCCGCCGGCGTGCCCCTGCGCCTGCAGGACGGCAGCCTGATGGTCCTCACCTGCGGCGCCCCCTCCTACCTCGTATCCGAGGAACGCGTGAAAAACCAGCTGGCCCACCAGCTCGCTATGCTCGCACGGGATATCGAACGGCTTGGGGTTTGACCCCAGCGGCAAGCTGCAAGCTTCAAGCGACAAGAAAAACCCGGACCTGTGTGAGCCGGGTTTTTTCTGCCCGCCTGTAACGCCGTCTCCTTCGATTCGGGGTTCGGGGTTCGCTTGTGGCTTGTAGCTTGCGGCTTGTAGCTTGCAGCTTGCAGCTTGCAGCTGTGATGAATCTGACCCGCGCTAGCGCGGGTCAGATTCATCACCTTAACTAATAAACCCCCATTTCCTTTTCCTGAGGCATCGACAAGCGGTTTTATTTTTTGTATTTTGCCTAGCGAAACATGATTCCGCTATTTCGCGTAGTGAAACACACCCAATAAAACAGACGGAGATCGAGCATGTCTGATGTGGTCACTCTGGAGCGCAAAGGCGCCATCGCGGTCGTCACCGTGAACAACCCGCCGGTCAATGCCCTGGGCATCGCTGTGCGCGAAGGTCTGCAGCAAAGCTTCAAGGCTGCCGAAGCCGATCCGGACGTAAAGGCGATCGTACTGGTCTGTGAAGGCATGACCTTCATGGCCGGCGCGGACATCAAGGAATTTGGCAAGCCGCCGAAAGAGCCGAGCCTGCCCGACGTGGTCAACGGCATCGAAGCCGGCAGCAAGCCGAGCGTCGCTGTCATCCACGGCACCGCACTGGGCGGTGGCCTGGAAGTTGCCGTCAGCTGCCACTACCGCATCGCCGTCAAGAGCGCCAAGGTCGGCCTGCCGGAAGTCAAACTCGGCCTGCTGCCGGGCGCTGGCGGCACTCAGCGCCTGCCGCGTCTGGTTGGCGTTGCCAAGGCCCTGGACATGATCGTCAGCGGCAACCCGATCGGTGCCGTCGAAGCACACGACCTGGGTGTAATCGACGAGCTGGTTGAAGGCGACCTGACCGCTGCCGGTATCGCTTTTGCCGAGAAGCTGCTGGCCGAAGGCAAGGGTCCGCGTCGCACCGGTGAGCGCACCGACAAGCTCGATGGCGTCGACAACGCCGCTGCCGTTGCTGCCAAGCGCGCCGAAATCGAGAAGAAAATGCCGGGCCTGTTCTCGCCCCAGCGCTGCGTCTCCGCTGTTGAAGCCGCCTTCGCCCTGCCGCTGGCAGAGGGCCTGAAGCGCGAGCGCGAACTGTTCGGCGAGTGCCTGGTTTCCCCGCAACGCGCCGCACTGGTTCACGCTTTCTTCTCCGAGCGTCAGGCCTCCAAGATCAACGACCTGCCGAAAGACACCCCGGTGCGCGACTTTAAGTCCGCTGCGGTCATCGGTGGCGGCACCATGGGCGTCGGCATTGCCATTTGCTTCGCCAACGCCGGCATCCCGGTCAAGATCCTGGAAATCAGCTCCGAGGCTCGTGACAAGGCCCTTGAGCGTGCCCGCGACACCTACGGCATGAGCGTCAAGCGCGGCAGCCTGACCCAGGACGCGCTGGAACAGCGCATGACCCTGATCAGCGGCGTGACCGACTATGCCGATCTGTCCGACGTCGACGTTGTTGTCGAAGCCGTGTTCGAAGACATGGGCGTCAAGCAGAAGGTGTTCGAAGCACTGGATGCCAACTGCAAGCCGGGCGCTATCCTCGCCTCCAACACCAGCTCGCTGGATCTGAACGCGATTGCTCAGTTCACCAAGCGTCCGCAGGACGTCGTTGGTCTGCACTTCTTCAGCCCGGCCAACGTCATGCGCCTGCTGGAAGTCGTCCGTGGCGAGAAGACCGCCAACGACGTGCTGGCCACCGCCATGGCGATCGGCAAGAAGCTGAAGAAGGTCTCCGTGCCGGTTGGCGTCTGCGACGGCTTTGTCGGCAACCGCATGGTGTTCCAGTACGGTCGCGAGTCCGAGTTCCTGCTGGAAGAAGGCGGCACACCGGAACAGATCGACGGCGCCCTGCGCAAGTTCGGTCTGGCCATGGGCCCGTTCGCCATGCGCGACCTGTCCGGTCTGGACATCGGTCTGGCCATTCGCAACCGTCAGCGTCAAACCCTGCCGGCCGAATTCAAGCTGCCGGTCGTACTGGACAAGATGGCCGAAGCCGGCCTGCTGGGTCAGAAGACCGGCAAAGGCTTCTACGTCTACGAGAAGGGCTCGCGCACTCCGCTGCCGAACCCCGAGCTGCCGGCCATCATGGAAGCCGCCTCGAAGGAACAGGGCATTGAGCGCCGCGAACTGAGCGATGAGTACATCATCGAGCGCACCATCTACGCCCTGATCAACGAAGGTGCCAAGATCCTGGAAGAAGGCATTGCCCAGCGCGCCAGCGATATCGACGTCATCTACCTGAACGGCTACGGCTTCCCGGCCCACCAGGGGGGCCCGATGTTCTATGCTGACGCGGTCGGCCTGGATCGCGTATACGCCCGCATCTGCGAATTCCACGAGCAACACGGCGCCTGGTGGAAACCGGCCGCCCTGCTGGAAAAACTTGCTAAGGAAGGGCGCAAGTTCGCCGATCTGTGATGAATCAGCGCGACCGGTGACGACACCGGTCGCCAGATACCCGTATTACAACGAGGACACAAAATGGAAATCCATTACTCCCCCGAACAGCTCGCCTTCCGCGACGAAGTGCGTGAATTCCTCAAGCAGGAACTGCCTGCCGACATCGCAGCCAAGGTCAAACTGGGCAAACACCTGCACAAGGCTGACCACGAGCGCTGGCAGAAAATCCTGTCCAAGCGCGGCTGGTACGCGCCGGGCTGGCCGGTAGAGCACGGCGGCACCACCTGGGGCCCGATCGAGAAGCACATCTTTGACGAAGAGTCCGCCGCTGCCGGCGCACCGCGTCTGGTACCGTTCGGCGTCAACATGGTTGCCCCGGTAATCATCAAGTTCGGCACCGAAGAACAGAAAGCCACCTACTTGCCGCGCATCCTCGACGGCACCGACTGGTGGTGTCAGGGTTACTCCGAGCCGGGCGCCGGTTCCGACCTGGCCTCGCTGAAGACCCGCGCCGTGCGCGACGGCGATCACTACATCGTCAACGGTCAGAAAACCTGGACCACACTGGGCCAGCACGCCAACTGGATCTTCTGTCTGGTGCGTACCGACCCCGAAGCTCAACAGCAGCGCGGCATCTCCTTCCTGCTGATCGACATGGCGACCCCCGGTATCACCGTTCGCCCGATCATCACCCTGGACGGCGACCATGAAGTCAACGAAGTCTTCTTCGATGACGTGAAAGTGCCGGTCGAGAACCTGGTTGGCGAAGAGAACAAGGGCTGGACCTGCGCCAAGTACCTGCTGACTCACGAGCGTACCGGCCTGGCTGGTATCGGTGCCTCCAAAGCAGCACTGACCAACCTCAAGCGTATTGCCTCCAAGCAGCAGAAGAACGGCAAGCCGCTGCTCGAAGACGCCCTGTTCCGCAGCCAGATCGCCGAAGTCGAAATGTCGCTGATGGCGGCTGAAATGAGCACCCTGCGTATCGTTGCCGCGGCCTCCGAAGGCGGCGTACCGGGCTCCGAGAGCTCCATCCTGAAAGTGCAGGGCACTGAAATCCGCCAGGCCATCACTCACCTGATGCGCAAGGCACTGGGCCCGTACGCCCTGCCCTTCCTGCCGGAAGAAATGGAACTGGACTTTGACGGCGAGATGCTGGTTGACGACTACGCGGCCACCCCGGCCTCGCAGTACTTCAACATGCGCAAACTGTCGATCTTCGGTGGATCCAACGAGATCCAGAAGAACATCGTCTCGAAAATGATTCTTGAGCTCTAAGGAGGCCGACCGTGGATTTCAAACTGACTGAAGAGCAGCAAATGCTCAAAGAAACCGCTGAACGCCTGGTTCGCGACGTTTACGATTTCGAAAGCCGCAGCAAATTCAGCGCCAGCGAAGCCGGTTTCAGCACCGCTTTCTGGCAGCAGCTGGGTGAGCTGGGCCTGACCGCCATTCCGTTCTCTGAAGAACTGGGCGGCTTCGGTGGCACCGGCGTTGAAACCATGCTGATCATGGAACAACTGGGCAAGGGCATCTGCCTGGAACCCTACATGGAGTCCGTGGTTCTGGCTGGCGGCCTGATCGGCCAGCTGGGCAGCGACACGCAGAAAGAAGAGCTGCTGGGCGGCATTGCTACCGGTGAGCTGCAAGCCGCCGTTGCACTGGACGAGCTGAACAGCCACTACGACCTGGCCAACGTCACCACCACTGCTGCCGAGCAAGGCGGCAGCTGGAGCCTGAGCGGCCGTAAGGGTGTTGTGATCGGCGGTCAGACTGCCGGCAAGATCCTGGTCTCCGCCCGTACCGCTGGCAACAGCCGTGACGAGCAAGGCATCAGCCTGTTCGTGGTTGACCCGAACGCAGCCGGCGTAACCCGCCGCGTGTACGCCACCGTTGACGGCCGCAAGGCCTGCGAGCTGTTCCTGGACAACGCCCAGGGCGAGCTGCTGGGCGAAGCCGGCAAGGCGTTCGACGCCATCCGCTACCAGAGCGGCCGCGCCATCGCTGCCCTGTGTGCAGAAGCCGTTGGCGCCATGCGCACTGCCTGCGACCTGACCCTGGACTACCTGAAGACCCGCAAGCAGTTCGGCGTGCCGATCGGCAAGTTCCAGGTTCTGCAGCACCGTATGGTCGACATGACCAGCGAGCTGGAGCGTGCTACCTCCATGGCCATCCTGGCTGCCTCGCTGGCAGACGATGCCGACAGCGCCGAGCGCAGTGCCAAGCTGGCCGCCGCCAAGTTCATCGTCAACCGCGCTGGCCGTTACGTTGCCGAACAGTGCATCCAGCTGCATGGCGGTATCGCCATGACCTGGGAGTACAACGGTGCACACTACGCCAAGCGCCTGGTCATGATCAGCCACCAGTTTGGTGATGACGACCACCACCTGGAAGCCTACGCAGCGCAACTCGGCGCCGCATAAGCCCCTTCCGGACTGCCGGGTTAGCGACGATCGGTCACTAACCCGGCATTTTTGTCCAACAAAGCGACAATTTGTACTTTCGGGCACTGAATCTGCCCGGTATCCTATGCACCCCTTTTAACGTCGTGCGCCCGCGGGCGTCTCAAGACTTGTGGAGGACTAACGTCCATGAAAATCCTCGTTGCCGTTAAGCGCGTGGTCGATTACAACGTCAAGGTTCGCGTCAAGGCCGATAACTCCGGTGTTGACCTGGCCAACGTCAAGATGTCGATGAACCCCTTCTGCGAAATCGCCGTAGAAGAAGCCGTACGCCTGAAAGAAAAAGG
>CEVQ01136977.1_pt1 | contig 18852 bp, 11 predicted proteins | sample 356551 | NCBI WGS metagenome assembly CEVQ01 (sample SAMEA2623756, study PRJEB7988) | marine metagenome | biome: marine biome (ENVO:00000447); feature: mesopelagic zone (ENVO:00000213); material: "saline water (ENVO:00002010), including plankton (ENVO:xxxxxxxx)" | depth 250 m | reverse complement strand
CCGTTAGTAGAGGAAGATTTATATAATTACGTCAAGCTTCATCAGAAGCTGGATATACCGATAATGTCAACGGAATATGCTCCAGGGCGATACTATGGTATGACTCAGTGGATTACTCAATACGCAACAGACATACTTCGTGGTGATGTTGCAGTTACCGGTGGTATTACCCCAATGATTAGGCTCTGTCATCTTGCCGAGGGATTCAACATGAAATGTGAAATACATCATGGTGGTAATTCCTTAAACAATGTTGCTAATCTGCATATAACAATGGCTGTCCCAAACTGTGAGTTTTTCGAATTTTTTCCTTGCACTGGTGCGAACATGTTTGGACTTGCTGAGGACATACAATTCGATGGGGGATATGTCCATGCTCCAAACAAGCCAGGACTGGGATACGAAATAGATTGGGATCTACTACACAAAGGCTATAACGGAACCGCTGAATAATAATTTGCTACTACTTACGGAAATTAATATTCCTGGGAAAGGTTGTTTAAAATAGGTCTCCGCATCAGTATGCCTCGGATTCAGACTCTGGATTCATGGAGAGCGTATCGCAACTATAGGTTTCTTTGGACGGCCAATTTTTTTGGAAACACGGCTCAGTGGCTCCAACTATTAACGCTTGGCTGGCTGGTAAAGCATCTCTCCGAAGGTGGCTCTAACTCGGCGCTACTAGTTGTTGGTGTTGGTGGGACAGCAGCTCTTCCAGGGATACTTATAGGCCCATGGGGTGGAGTCATTGGGGACCGGCTAGACCGACGCAAACTCATGATTTGCATAGAAATCTTCATGGCATTACTTGCCCTGTCTTTTGCATGGCTAGTGAGAATGGATTTGGTGGAAGTGTGGCATGCATTTGCTTATGCTTTTCTGGCTGGAAGTTGTGAGTCTATTAAGATGCCCGTAAGGCAAGCACTTATTGCTAACACAGTGCATTCTGACTCTCTAAGCAATGCATATGCGACTAATGTTTTGACTATTCCTGGAACTCGAATGATAGGACCATTTGTGGGGGGTATTATCGTTGCTTCACTCGGGTTTTTCTGGAATTTTACAATCGAGGCCATGCTGTATTTGGGCGTAGCAGCGGCTCTTATACCAATGAAAACACCATTCAAGCAGGCTAAATTTGATCCTGCACCCGGTATTATCGGTTTTTTTGCGGATATGGTAGATGGTTTCAAATACTTATGGAAAAAACAAAGAGTTCTTGCGTTGATGATTGGTTTGTCCTCAGCGCCGAATATAGTTTGCCATCCTGTTCTTTTCCTTTTGCCAATGTTTACCGCAGTTGTCCTTCAGCAAGGCCCTGATTTTGGTGGCTATTTTATGGCTGTTAATGGAGCAGGGGGCCTTGCAATGGTATTTTTGCTTTCGGCTTTCGGATTCCCGAAAAAAAGAGGAATGGCTTGCCTTATTGCAGCCTTAGCTAGTGCAGTTTTGACCCTTGCGCTGAGTCAGTCCATTTGGATGCCTCTGGCATTTATTGTGTTGGCATTTTTTGGAGCTACACAGACGATGTTTAGAACGACAAACGGGGTTCTAACACAAATTTTGACTGATGATGAATACAGAGTCAGGGTTACCAGCGTTTATAGAATCGTGATGGGGATGGTGATTTTTTTTAGTTTGGCAATAGGCTGGTTTGCCGACTCTACATCTCCGCGTTGGGCATTGGCTGCAATGGGTCTTTTTGGGATTATTATTTCCCTGATTTTTCTCATGGGTTCAAAAAGGATAAGAGAGCAAGAATAACTAAGTTACCCTGATCTATGGGCATGTGAAGATATCATCTCCGGATTCCATAAATGGCCTGGTAGTGGCCAATTCTGGACTTCGCATCGTTCCATCCATTCCTTATATGAATTAAGCATTTCCTTGAACCGGTCATTTTCTCCATCAATAAGGTTTGATAACTCTGTCCGGTCTTCTAGCATGTTATATAACTCCCAGTTATGACCGACTTCGCTGACTAATTTCCACTCTCCATATCTCATGGCTTTGCTTCCCTCATGTTCCCAATAAATTGGGTCTTTTCTTTCCCATGAATCTGACTCAATTGCTTGCATGAAACTGCGTCCTTCTAGAGGCTTGGTGGCGTTGCCATTTATTTCTGAGGGATACCTAGCGTTGGCTGCCTCATAAATGGTGGCGGATATGTCGATAATGTGGGTTGCTTCGCTGATTATTGATGGTTTGGAAATTTTTTCCGGCCAGCTCAAGATAAACGGTGTCGAAATCCCTCCCTCATGGGTCCATCTTTTGAATCTGCGAAATGGAGTGTTACTGGCGTTTGCCCAGGCTAGGTCATAACTCATGAAAGTTGTATCGGGGCCAGGTTCGATATCCTTCCTGTTGCCGACAGTCATGGGTCTACCATCTCTTGTTGGAGATGAATATTGTGATGGATCAGGTCTATTGGTATCTTCAGCAAGAAATTCAGCACATCCACCATTGTCGGACAAAAACATAATCACCGTATTCTTGTCTTCACCAAGTTCTTTCAATTTACTCACTATTTTTCCGATTCCCTGGTCCATTCGATCGATCATGGCGGAGTATGTCGCCATCCTTGAGTCTTCCCATTCTTTGTCTTGAGCTTCTTCCCAAGGGCGTGAAGAAGAATCTCGGGGAGAAATGTCCCAATTTTTATCAACAATTCCCATACCTTTCTGTTCTTCATGTCGATTTTTTCGTAGAGAATCCCATCCTCTACTGTAAGTTCCTCTATATTTAGCTATATCTTCCTCAAGAGCATGAAGTGGCCAATGTGGGGCTGTGTAGGCAACGTGCAGAAAAAAAGGATTATCTTCGGCTGATGCTTTCGTTATCATTGAGATAGCGTTTTCGCTGATTGCATCTGTAAGATAGAAGTCGGGTGGGTCAATGTCGATAAGTGTTTCGTTTTCCATCAATGTTCTAGGATGAAAAAAATTAGCTGCTCCGGCAACTATTCCATAGAACTGATCGAATCCCCTTTGAATTGGTGTCGGATGCCGCTGGTCCCCTGGATTCCAAGTGTTTTCATCCAACAGGTTGTAGGATCCTCCTACATGCCATTTTCCAGACATCAGTGTTGTATATCCGTTTGTTTTGAGGACTTCAGCTATAGTGGCGCAGTCGTTGTTTAAATAACCTTGGTATGCCGGTATTCCCATATCATTAACCATGTGGCCGATCCCAGTTTGCTGAGGATTCAAACCCGTTAGTAATGCGGCTCGTGATGGGCAGCATCGAGCGGAGTTGTACATTTGAGAAAATCGCAACCCATTTTTGGCCAAAGAATCAATGTTGGGGGTGTCTATTTCAGAACCGAAACAACCCAGATCGGAATATCCCATATCGTCGGCTAGGATCAAGATAAAATTTGGACGCGTATTCATTAAATTCACCATGATTAACAAAATAAAATAGTCGTGGAAATACTGATATAAATATAGATTAGTTTTTTTGGCTAATCACTAATATTCTCCTGTATTTTTTTGATACATTAGTGGACTGACCGATAATATTGCATTAGTATTAGGGAATCTCAATTCCTGCATTTTATTGCGAATTGCTGCGTGATTAAACTAAATTGTTCTTTAAGTTGCTGTAAATCTATCGTTACCGAAAGTCATAAGAAATTGCTTATTTTTCTATCTGTTAATTCATCTGCACGGGTATTCAACTAATGGTAGGTGATGAAGATACGGGGTCTTCGTATAAGACGGACTCTTCCCCAAAAGGACGTTACTACGGCTGGTATCTGATTCCAGTTTTTGGAACAGTAATGCTGGTTGCCACTACACCCTTGTTTCATGCAATGGGGATATGGGCGGTCGCCATGGAGAACGCCTTTGGATGGAACCGTACCAAGCTCTCATTGGCATTAACTTTTACCAGAGTCGAAGGGGGAATACTTGGTCCTCTGGAGGGTTATCTAATTGATAAGTTTGGAACCCGACGCATGGTGCTTATTGGCATGTTGATTATGGCCGTGGGCTGGATAATTTTTAGCCGTATCAATCATCTTTTTGTTTTCTATCTTGCCTACCTGGTTATTGCGCTCGGTCAAGGACTGGGTAGTTGGCTAGCTCTGAATACAATGATTAATAATTGGTTTGTGAGAAGAAGGTCAATGGCAATGGGCCTGGGAAACTCTGTTTCCAGACTTGGATCATTACTTTTGGTTCCTTTTTTGGCTTGGCTAATGGATCCAGACTTTCCAGAAAGATTTGGATGGAGTAATACATCACTTGTATTAGGGATCGTTTTAATTTTGGTGGCTTTTCCTATTACGAGATTAATCAGAAATAAACCGGAAGAATATGGTCTTTTGCCCGATGGGGATACTCCTGAAGAGGCTATGAAACATAAAGAGGAGGCAATAAAAGCTGGGACAGAACAAATCGATTTTACCGTTTCTCAGGCTCTAAAGGAGCCATCGTTTTGGCTTATTAGTTTTGGCCATGGGTTCACATCTATGGTCTTGCTTGCCTTGATGCTTCACCTTGCTCCGATGATGACGGATGAAGGGTATAGCATACAGACCGCAGCCTATGTCGTATCTGGATACACTGGAGTGTCGATGATATTTCAACTAATTGGGGGGTACGTTGGGGACCGTGTTCCTAAAAATGTGGCTCTTATGGTATTCACCATGTCCCAGGCATTAGGGGTTCTATTGTTGACTTTTGGACCCCCAACCCTATTAGTGGCCTACGGCTTTGCCCTATTGTTTGGTATTGGCTTTGGTGGTCGAAATCCAATTTCTGCCGCGATTAGAGGGGATTATTTTGGCAGGAAGAATTTTGGAAAGATAATGGGTATTTCCCAAGTTCCTATGAATGTACTGTTACTTATTGGGCCCGTTTTTGCAGGTTTTATGAGGGACTGGAAAGGTGATTACACTATTGCATTTGGTGTTCTAGGAGTGCTCTGCATGTTTGGAGGAATTTGTTTTTTCTTTGCGAAAAAACCTAGCTCTCCAAATACATCTGTTGTTGGCTCCTAGGTCGCGCTAGCAGTCGTACCAGTGTTGGCTACATCGAGACATTCTGCTACCAACTGGTAGGATCGTTTTCGGTGACCAAAGTCGTAACAGTTTGAGACTATTCCCAGGTCGTTGGTTTTGTATCGGTTAGCTGCCTTTAATATTCCGTCCCTTACCTGTTCGGGATCCCCCTCAATGTAGCTTCGTGTTTCATATTTCAAATACTCTTTCGCATGGGTGTCCAAAGGCCAGTTAATAGCCTCATCTGGAGGCAATAAGCCATGTGTAGATAATCCCAGGCGAGATATAATTTTGTTCATATTTCTCGATGAACCAATGTAGTGAGCTTCCTCTTCAGTTGGAGCGCAGATCACCTGGAGTCCAACGTTTAGTTGGGGTTCCGAGAGGTATGATGAAGGTTTAAATTCATTTCTGTACATATCACATATTTGTGGTCCGTATTCGGAGGTGTTTCCAAAGAAGTCGGCAAAGCTGAAAGGCAACCCCATCTCTGCAGCCAAGCGAGCGCTATAGTCACTTGAACCCAATAACCAAATATCTGGAGATGAATTTGTTTCTGATCCGGGATGAGCAACGATCCCCGACAATGGGTTACCTTCCTTTATGCCACCGTTTAAAAACTCAGTTAGATCTCTAACCATTTGTGGAAAATCCTGATACACATCCATCGTAGGTCGCGGATATGTCAGTGCAGCAGCAGTTTTCCTGTCGCTTCCCGGAGCCCTACCTATACCAAGGTCAACGCGATCCGGGTAGAACGAACCTAAAACACTGAATTGTTCAGCAACTTTTAAGGCGGAATAATGACTGAGCATGACTCCCGCGCTTCCCACTCTTATAAAGCTTGTTTTCGCCGCGATTTGACCAATAAGTATTTCCGGACTTGTTCCGGAAAAAGAACTGGAGTTGTGGTGTTCCGCAACCCAGTATCTTGAGTAACCAATCTTTTCAACCCATACGGCAAGTTCCACTGACTCCAGAAGTGCGTCGGCAGAGGTACCCCCTTTGCGTACTGGAGATTGATCCACGACAGTGAGTTTTATTTCTTGTTGATTTGTCATTTTGGCGAACCAAAGCATAGCAGAATACAAGACGATTGATCCAAGTGGAGTAGAATCAATGTTTGTAACTCATAAATTTGGTTCGGCGATCATAGAAATATCATGAAAGAACTTTTGTGAAAGGACATTATTACAATCGAGTTAGAATCTGCTGCCAAAGATAAGCGCAGGCCCGCTGGATTATTTCCCAGTATTTTTAATGTTTTCTTGGCTCTTATATGGGGTGGGAATAACGTCAGTATAAAGGTAGCTTTAGGTTATGGGGCTCCCTTGCAAGTTGGTTGGATGCGGTTCGTTCTGGGCGGCATTGTGACAATTGGATATATGGTGTGGAGAGGCGATTCCTTTCGGGTGGTTTCCAAAGAGATTCTTCCCTTAATGTGGATTTCTCTGCTTTTTGTTGTTCAGATTATGCTCATGAATTATGGTCAGCATTTCACCAGTGCGGGTCATGCCACCGCTCTTAACGCAACTTTCCCGATTTGGGCCGCTATTTTTGCTCATTTTATTGTTCCCTCCGATAGATTACACAGATGGAAGATTGTTGCCATTGTTTTTTCCTATGCGGGAGTTCTTGCGATAGTTATTGGAGATACTGGTTTTGACGGGAACTCGTCAGATGGAGAGACTTTTACCGGTGACTTTATGAGCTTAGCTTCTGCGGCATTGCTTGGGCTAAGGTTGGTTTTGATGTCCAACTTTACTCAAAATATGTCTGAAGCAAAAATGTTACTTAGTCAGCTCGTAGTTGGGACTTTATTTTTTGTTATAGGTAGTTATATTTTTGAGAACCCAACATATTCTTGGGAAACTCGTTTTTGGATAGCGTTACTCTATCAGGGAGTGATTATCGCTGGCTTTGGATTTCTATCAAATGCATGGCTTGTAAAACGATATTTACCTTCAACCGTGACTTTTTTTAACTTTATCCAGCCGGCAGCCGGTGTGACTCTTGCCTGGATTGTGCTTGGTGAGGACCCGGGTAGCGGATTATTGTTGGGATTGCTACTTATTGTTTTGGGTGCTTTAGTACATGGAGGAGAGGCCTATATTAGGGCTAGAAAAGGGTCGTTACATTAGGCACAATGAAGTATCCCTTTTATTGGTGATAATGGAAAATACAGGATTTTAAAAATGAAGATAATTGATGTGGTTAGTGAAGTATTTGAGTGGGAGCGTCCCGGGATATGGAACGGAGGGCACTTCTATGGTCCAGGACGGCTTCACAAAGTTACAGTAAAAACCGACGAAGGCATTGAAGGATATGGGTGGAACGGAGGGACTGCGGCTGAACGCCCCCTCGCTATATTCCCTCCTTTTGTTGAATATTTTAGAGAGCTTTTGATTGGTCGAGACCCTATGGATACACGTGCAATTGCACATGACCTTGGTGAGAAGCACATAAAAATACTAGGGCCAGGTGGCGTGAATACACAGGTTTTGGCTGCGATAAACATAGCTTGTTGGGATATTAAAGGTAAATCCCTAGGCAGGTCTGTACATGATTTGTTGGGTGGTGTCCAGAATCGTATCAGAACATACATAGCGGGTGGCTATTATGCTGAAGGTAAGGGACTCGAGGAATTGCAGGAAGAAGTACTTTTTAACGTTAATGAAATGCACGCTGGAGCTGTGAAAATAAAGATCGGTGACCCTAACCAGGGAGTAGCCGGGGACATGAAGCGTGTGGAAGCAGCCCGTAAAGCAGTGGGTGATGATGTTGTACTTATGGTGGATGCAAACTGTGCTCTTGATTTAGGCACTTCTTTAGAATTTTCTGAGGAGCTGCAAAAATTTGGAGTTTATTGGTTTGAGGAACCCATGCCAATACATAGGTATAAAGAGCATGGGACTCTAAAGGCCGCTTCAGATGTAAAAATTGCAACCGGGGAAAATGGATATCATCTGTCTCATTTTGAAACACTTATGGATCATAATGGTGCGGATATTTTGAATGTTGATGTCACAATATGCCCAGGCTATGACATCGCCAAAGATATTACTGACCTCGCGTTAGAGCGTGGAGTGTCTGTGGCCCCGCACGGATGTCAGGAATTACAACTTCCTCTTGCTGCCGCGATTCCCCATGGAGAATTTCTTGAATATTATCCGGTGGCAGTTGATCCACTAAGAGCTGATATGTTTATGCCTCGTATGGTTCCGGACGATGATGGATATGTAACGGTTCCCGATAGACCAGGTATAGGCTTTGAATTAAACATGGAAGTTTTGAATAAATATAAAGTTGGGTAAATTTTAACTTGAGAAGAGGGAGCAGTGGGATTCCCACAGATTCGACTACGTGGGAGACTATTCCAATAACAGTACATTTTTTGGAACTGACTTCAGAAAAAGAGATACTTACCAGGGAAGTTGATGTTTCTCATGTTCGGATTTATCAAGTTGTAAATCCAGACCCTAGGTTTTCGCAGTGGCTATATCGGAGCGTGGGTCATAGTTGGTATTGGATCGATAGATATTTTTGGAGCTTGCAGCAGTGGAAGAGTCGATTTAGTGACCCTAACGTTACGCTTTGGGTACTGGAGATAGATTCTGGTAATGATTCCCAGATTGCAGGCTATTATGAGCTGGACAGTCAATTCTGTATGGATACCGAGGTGTCTTATTTTGGTCTTATGGACCAGGCAATTGGAAGAGGTTTAGGGTCATATTTACTCGGTGACTGTCTTCATAGAGCGTTTGCACTGGGAGCCGACAGGGTTTGGCTTCACACCTGTACCCTGGACCATCCACGTGCCCTTGCTAATTATGAAGCAAGGGGGATGACTGTGTATAAGACGGTCCAGGACACCCAATTAATTCCTTCCGGCTGGCCGTATCCAACGATAAGAGATTGATCACCTATATTTTTTTGAGTTTGCTCAGCGAACGTAGCTCTTTTGGAGGAGTCATGTTGCTTCCCCGGATCGTATAAGACACCTCTCCAACGTAAATGTCACCGTGGGAATCAACTCCTACACCATGTGGTGCTATAAATTTCCCCGGATCTTCCCCTTCTTCCGGATGTCCTATTCGTGCCAGTTTTTCACCTGATGGGCTGATTATGCTTATATTGTGACCGTGGTTAGGGGGAGTAGGATCCTCCCTGGTGCCACCTGGAAGTTCGCCTATGTATATGTTTCCATCGGGTCCTATAGTTAGTCCGTTAGGCATGAATATGTCATTCCATACATCAAGTACTTTTCCCTCTGTGTCAAACACCTGTACTCGGTGTGCTTCACGATCTGCCACTATTACTCTATCGTCGTTATCAACTGCTATGTTGTGTGGTCGTAGAAATTGGCCAGGCTCTATTCCGGGTTCTCCCCAAGATTTAATGTGCTGGCCTTCAGGAGAATATTTGTGGACTCTGAAATTACCATATCCATCCGTGATAAATATATCTCCATTTTTCTTGGATACCGCAGCATGTGTTGGTCGGTTAAATGGATCACCCTTCCATATTTCGGATGCCTGACCTGGAGTACCTATCGTCATGAGTAGTTCTCCATCACGGGTAAATTTTGTTATCGTGTGAATACCGTCGTCAGCACAATATACAGTGTCGTCAGGGCCTATAAATATACCGTGTGTACGATTGCCGAATATTCCTGCGCCAAAGCCACGTAAGAAGTTCCCATCCCTGTCGAATACCATCACAGGATGGTCTGTATTTCGACTGAACGCGTATATTTCATCTTGAGAATCTACAGCTACTCCAGGAGTTTCTATTAATCTCGCGCCATCTGGTAGTGTAGGCCAGATATCTACAGCTTCATATTTGAAATTTCCACTTCCTACAGTGACGCTCATGTTAAATGCTCCTTGTACTACTTCTGATTGTAGTGTCTTAAAAATGTATATCTAGCGAGTATGAAATGCATTTGTTATAGACGCGAAGATATCACTGCCTTATAGCAGGGTCAATTTACTAGAGGATTATTCAATAGGTATTGATATCTGCAAATAGAGTTCATGGGATTTGAATATAGAACTTATGTTCTAATATAATCACAATAATATGAACTCGGAGCCTAAAAAAATAGCATGCCTTCTGATAACACATTTAGGGATAAAGGATGAGATACGACGCCATCCTGAATTAGCTGATAGAGATCTTATTTTGTACACGCAGAGTGATTCTCGTGTATCTCGTATTTCTAGTGTTCGTCCGGTGGTATTTGATGTATCAAAAAGTGTTAATGATGTTCCTGTAGGTATGCCTCTTGCAGTAGCTACACGTAGATATCCTGATTCAGTTGTTATCCAGGCAAACGTAAGTAGTTATGGAAAAGTATTTGCAGAAATCGTGTCTAAGCTAGAGAAAATAGTTCCTGCTGTGCAAGTAGAGGGTCTTGGCAAAGCTTATATGGATATTACCCGTATATCACGGATATCCCATACCAAAATGATCAATTCTGCAGGAGTAAATGACGCAGAGATCAGTTCACGTATTCTCAGATATGTTCCGAATTATCTGCAGCCTAGATTAGGTATTGCTCATGGTAAATTTCCTTCTTACCTAGCGGCAGCATCAACTAATTCGGGCGGAGCAACACGTGTAGTAGCACAAAAAAATGGTGATGATATAACTCGGATCACATCGGATTTTGTTTCTTCTTTTTCTATTGATCATCTACCCATTGAATGGAAAATTATTGCAGCACTACATAGATTTGGAATTCATAATATGAGTGATCTCGCTTCTTATGATCTTGGCATTCTCCAGGCACGTTTCGGCGCCAAAATTTCCAGAGTATGGCAATTAGCTAAAGGTATAGATATTGACAGAGTGCCAATAGGTAAAAAGCGTGACGATGTATACGAGTATATTTCATTGCCGTTTGCTTCAAGTTCAAAAGAAGTTTTACTAACAGCAATTGACTCAATTTTGCATAAAGCATATCGAAGGCCGGAGTTAAAAGGTCGTTATGCAAGTGAATTTTTACTTGAGTGCTCCATTTTTAATGCACCTGTCTGGAGTAAGAATATAGTTTTAAAAGAACCTGCTGGGACTTCATCCCGTGCCTCATTTTCTATACGCAGTATATTTTCGGCATGGGATCTTCCCGGTCCTATTGAGGATGTTGCCATGTCAATATCTAGATTTTCAGGTGAATCTGGGATTCAGTTACGGGCGTTTACAGATTCTAGGGAAGACTCACAGACAATTTCAGAAATGTTTGTTCGAATAGATCGCCAGATGCAATCTAAAATGAATGGCATCAACTCTTTGTATCGCATTGTGGAAATAGATTCTGTACATCCTCTTCCAGAGATGAGAGCAGTGAAAGTGGCGGTTGATTCCAGTTCAAGTAGTAGTGTTCTTCCCACTAACATGCCTGAAGAGATCAAAGTATTTGAGTCCAATGGGATTCCTGTTTCAATAGCAGTGCCATCAAGAAATAAGGCAATTGGAATGACCAGCATACCTACTTCAGTAAGGCCAGTAGATATGTGGAAGATTGATTTATGGTGGATGCCTGTTCCTGTGAAACGGGTTTATTACGTTCTTCAAACTGATGCTCTCAGCCTGATTACGGTATTCAAGGATCTAAGTGAGGATATATGTGAGTCATCACCAGTAAATGTTAGTGGCTCACGGTGGTATCGACAAAACTATTGATGAGATACCAATCATGAATCATGAACGTTATGTAGAGTTACATTCTCATAGCTTCTACTCTTTTGGGGAAGGGGCATCGCATGTTCATGAACTGCTTGATCGTGCGGTAGAACTGGAATATCCCGCAATAGGATTAACTGACTACAACATGTGTGGAGCATTAGAGTTTGCACGTCAAGCAAAAAGTCTAGGTGTTCGTTCATTGACGGGAGGAGAATTAATTCTGTCAGATGGGTCACATGTCGTTCTGTTGGCTAAGAATCGTAAAGGATATTCGAACATATCTCAGTTGTTCACGCTCGCAAACATGTCTGACCGTCGCAATCCTCAGCTAGATCCTATCCACATTCCATCACATTCGGAAGGGGTAGTTTTACTCACAGGGGCTACTCAAGGAACCGTGTCACGTCTCGTTTCTGAGGGTAGGGTTGAAGATGCGGAAAATAAGATTCAACAGTACTTAGATTGGTTTGGGCATGGATCAGTTTTTGTGGAACTGAATCGGAATTTTGTGTATGGCGATAAAGCTCGAACTCGTACTTTGTATGATCTTGCCAACAGAGTCCACGTACCCGTTGTTGCCACTAACAATGTTCATTATCACGTATCAGAACGTCATCGTTTACAAAACTTGCTTGTTGCAATACGTCGCAATACTACTATTGACCAAGTTATACCTCATATAAAACCTAATAGTGAGTTTTATATGAAGTCTGCCAGGCAGATGGCGAGGTTGTTTAGATCTATACCAGATGCACTCATTAATACCTTAAAAGTGGCTGATATATGCAACTTTGATCTTTCGTCAGATTTGGGATATTCCCTTCCTAATCCAGATGTGCCAGATGGATATACCCCTTTGACATATTTGAAGAGACTTTGCCATGAGGCAGCTGTAAGGAGATATGGGTTTGTGGGCGAGATAGTGGAATCGAGATTGACTGAAGAGCTTAGACTGATTCACAAGCATGGACTTGCTGGATTTATGCTTATTTACAGAGAAATTGCGCAAATTGCGCGTGAGATCATGATTGAGACAGGTAGAGCCAATCCGGAAGATCCTTTGGAGTGGAGACCACCGGGGAGAGGAAGGGGCTCATCAGTTGCTATGCTTACAGGTTACCTTATTGGAATATCTCACATAGATCCACTCATGTATGACCTGACTCTAGAGAGATTTTTACCAGACGATTTGCGTGTGATGCCAGACATAGATCTTGATTTTCCGCGCTTTCTGAGAGAGGAGCTGATGATTCGAGTGCAAGAGCATTTTGGATCTGATTTTGCTGTACTTGCAGGGATGATAACCACATATAAGGCGAAAGGGGCTATCAGTGATATCGGAAAGGCACTCGGGATTCCAAAAGAGGATTTAAGTCGTCTTTCGAAGCAAATTCATAGTAATGAAGCATCTAATCTTCGCGATGAGATGCTTCTGACTAATGATTTTAAGGATAGAGTCAATCGTCCGCTTTGGAGAGACCTTATCCACTTGTCACCTCAACTTCAAGGAGCACCTAAAAGATTAGGCCAACATGTTGGGGGAATGATTTTGAGTTCAACTCCCGTGTCTCAGATGGTTCCATCACGACAAGGAGCCATAGAAGGTAGGTACATAATTGACTGGGATAAGGACAGTGTTGCAGATGCTGGGTTTGCCAAGATAGACATACTATCTCTTCCTGTATTAGACCAGTTGGAAGAAGCTGTTTCACTTATTGAGTCTAGAACAGGGAATCGTATTGATTTGAGTCGAATTGATCATGAAGATTCTGATGTGTATGACATGATCAATCGTGGTAAGTCACGCGGAGTTTTTCTTCTACAGTCGCCGGCGCAACTTAAGATGGGACAGCGTCTTATGTCGCGGAATCTTCATGATTTAGCATATCAGGTTGCCCTAATTCGTCCCGGAGTCGGACTGCAGGGAAGTGCAGTGTCAGATTTCATCCAACGATATCGCCATGGAATGCCGTGGACATACGATCATCCACTTGAGAAACGTGCTCTTCAACGAGGTTACGGAATAATAGTATGGCAGGAGCAGGTAGTGCAGCTGATATCCGATGTGTCAGGTCTCAGTCAAGCAGATGCAGATGAGATGCGCAGAGCTTTCACCCGTCGCAACAATGAATACGCTATTAAGTCTTACTGGCACCGATTTCGTGATGGTGCTCTAGACAGAGGTGTAAATGAGGAGATTGCACTGAAAATCTTTGAAAAGATTAATGGGCACTACATGTTTCCAGAATCACATTCTCATGCATTTGCTATTTCGGCTTACCAAGCAGCGTGGTTGAAGTACCATTACACGTTAGAATTTTTTGTGACTCTTATGAATAATCAGCCTATGGGGTTTTACCCTATAGAGGCCATAAAACAGGATGCGCGCAGATTTGATGTTACCTTCTTAAATCCAAGTGTTAATTTCAGTGGTGCAAAGTGTTCCTGTAATAAAAATTCCCTTCTTCTTGGACTTGAGTTTGTTAAAGGAGTTGGTATAAGACATGCAAAAAATATCATTGAAGAACGTGATGAGAATGGACTATTTTTATCTGTAGGGGATTTTGTGCGTAGAGTGCCTGTAGATGCAACTCTTGTTGAATCGCTTATATATTCGGGAGCATTTGACTCAATATCTGGTTCATCGTGTAATCGGAAGAAATTTCTTTGGGAAGCTGGAATTTACCCAACTCCCTCGGGAGCAAACAGGCCTTTACCACTTTTGATGGATGACAGCATTCCTGAACTGATTGACTTTAGTTCATATGAGAAAATGTTGGGTGAATACAAGTACATGGATATTTATCCTAGTGGGCATATTATGGACTTTATCCGCCATAAGTTGCCTTCAAATACAAAACAAGCAATAGATATTTATTCCCTTCCTGTAGGGCAAGAAGTTACAGTTGCAGGTTGGGCTATCGCCCGCCAACATCCTAGTGGCAATAAAGGAACTGTGTTTGTAACTGTGGAAGATGAAACTGGAGACGTGCAACTAATAGTTTGGCGTGATGTATTTGATCAATACAAGCACTTGTTAAAAGAACCTTTGTTACTTGCTACAGGGCTTATATCTAACTGGGATGGAACTACCAATATCGTAGTATCTACATTGAGGACTATAACTGCGACAGCAGAGTTACCAGCAGGTCATGATTGGCATTAATGTACTATTTCGCGTGTTTTGCGTATGAATAGCACTGGGGAATTATTCCGCAAACTTGGTATGGTTTGTGAAACCTAAAACACTTATCCAGTAGCCAGTAATTCCCTGACTATATTGCGTTCTAGTTCGAGTCCCAACATTGTTGTGAGTTCTGTTCGCCCATGGTCACCAACTGTTACGACGAATGAAACGCCTAAAATTCTACCTATTCGGAAATCTATAACAGTGGTAGAAAGTATGCCGTCGACCCCATCTTGAACAGCACGAATTCCCACAGCTCTGTCATAAAAATCTTCGATCTCAAGTTCCTCAACAGCTACTAATTTTTGGTCTTCGCCTACCTCTCGTCCCACGTTATCTTTAAATTGTTTAACGAAAACGTCTGTCATCCAGGAGGCAGCAGAATCTTCATTTTCAAACAAATGAATAACAGTCGCCGCGACGATGTTTTGCCCATCCTCTCTTTTAGGAATTGCTGAAGGAGATGCAAATTCCCTTAGGTACCCTGTCATACGACCGGCTGCATTGTAACGATCTTCCGTATTACCGGGGAATCCATGAGAGGCCATCAATTTGTTGTCGAGGACACTTTCTCTAAAAGGTGAGAATCCAGACAATTCATCTGGCAAATTTTTCAAATCAAGAGCCATATTTTCGAGCGATTGGTCTGTGATGTTGTATGTAGCTTGGGCTATGGAGTTTGTCATGGAAATGTATCTCTGGCTCTACTCTTAAAAGACCCTATGTGAACAAGTATAAACCAATGTTCGTAAGCAACTATAGAGAAATATAATATATTTCACGAAAATGGTTTAATTTTGGGAGAGACCCTACCTCTCAACTGAAAGAATCGAAAGTCTCCCATTACTCGGTAACTACAAATTTTATTAGGTATATATAGCAGGGCCAAACTATTAAGAAATGATATGGAATTTTTGCAATGAGCGTTGAGGGCTTTTGACATTGATAAATCTCGTGCTCAAAAGGATGCGTAACAACAGTCGCCTATTGGCGGTAGTGTTTTCCGGCATACTTGCGGCTATTACCCTGATATCAGCGGCACCGATATATCTTTCCGCTATGGAAAAGCAAAACATCCGTGTGGCGATCGACAAGGCTGCTGAGCGGAATGCTTCTTCCCCCTATTTGAATTTAAATTTCAAAGCTCCATTTGTTCCTCTGGACAGTGAATTTTTTTATGAGGTAGAGGAATCCGTTTATTCCTCAGTACCGAGAGTTTTTGATCGATCAATAATAGAGAAAGGGAGACACATTCGCTCATCTTTTTTCACCTTTTTTATATATCCACCGATTGACCATACAATTTCTCCCAGGACAACTTTTAATAATTTTGGAGAGACCGAACCACGTTTCATCGAGGGTTATTTTCAAAATTTGGCAGATCTTGAATTTCACGTGACCTATGTGTCAGGTCGGCATCCGAGAAACTCTGTAGATGGATTGACTAATGCAACTTTGTTCGAATCCTCTTTGTCCTCTGAGCTGTCGGATAAGTTGGGGATAACTCTGGGAGACATAATATCGGCTGCTCCTTCTCCTGAAAGTTCAGAGAAAATTGAAACCAAAGTAGTGGGTATTTTTGAGCCTCGATTCGTAGAAGACCTATTTTGGCAAGGTGACCACAACAATTTTTTATATCGATATCCACCATTTGGGGAAGAAGGAACAGAGCCTGAGTTCCCATTTCTTTCACTTTTTGTTACTGAAAAATCTCTTATAGAGGGTATAGGAGAAGCCTATCCTGGTTCTTTTTCCGATGTTGTTTGGTACAACCAGATTGATAACCAACTAATTCGGGAATGGTCTCTGGGAGATCTTGAATCCGCTGTTGACGCAGTGTCCAAAACTATAGGGAAGGCAGTTCAAGGGGCTGAATTTCAGTCGGAAATAAAGATGGTATTGAGGGAATTAGGTGAGAACAATCTCCGAAATAATGTACCTTTGCTGATTCTGATGTCGGTGTTATCTGTTGGTCTTATTTATTTCTTATTCTTGTTGACAGCCTACATGGTATATGGAAGGCAATCTGACATAGCTTTATTGAGGAGCAGAGGTCTATCAACCTTACATTTGTTGGGTCAATACTCTTTGGAAGGGTTGTTTCTTATTGGAATTGCGGTGATTGCCGGTCCTTTAATAGCGATGGGACTGATATCTAGCCTGGGTGTTCTACCCTATTTCCTAATTGTGACTGGTGGGTCCTTTCTACCGATTGGGTTTTCTCTCACTCCTTTCATAGTGGCCGCGTGTGTTGGAATTATCTGTCTATTTATTTTTATATTTCCCGTCTTGGCAGGTTCCGGATCCCACCAGATTACTAGAAGAATTGCGATCTCTCGTCCCCCAACCATTCCATTGATCCAAAGGTATTATGTCGATGTACTTTTTCTAGTCGTTGTTGGGATTTTGTTTTGGGAATTGAAAGTGCGAGGTCAAATATCGGCGGGGGGCCTTTATGGCCAACAGGGTGTCAATGAGGCTTTGCTAGTAGCACCAGCTATTTTACTAATCGCTGTAGCGATGATCTTTTTTCGGGTTTTTCCCATGATTGTGCGTTTCTTTGCAGGTGAGTCGCCTGTTTTCATCGTACTAATTGGGTGGATATCTGTTCTTTTCTCATTCGGTTCTTTTCTTACAAAAGTTACCTTGGATAACAGTGATGTATCTGTATTGGTTATTTGTAGCTTTTTATGCTTCGCGGCTGGGCTATATTGGTTTGGCAGGTCAGAAAAGCTTTTTGTTGTCGGGACTTGCATCACGTTAGTTACGTTGGGTCTATTTGGAGCGTGGATTTTCAGACCCGACGATTTTCCATTCGTTTTGCTCTTAGGATTCTGGGGGATGTCTATAGTTTTACCGGGTATGGCTATTTTTTACCTGATCAGATATCTGTCTCAATTCAATCCTGTTTGGGCCACATTGCCTTTGTGGCATATGTCTAGAAATCCACTTCAATACAGTTGGCTCGTTATATTGTTAGTTATTTCAAGTGGGATAGCGGTGCTTTCGGCTACCCTAGGAGCAACTTTAGAAAAGAGCCATTATGACAGAGTGAAGTATGCTGTCGCTGGCGATGCGAGAATCGTGTCAACTGTAGGGACTGGATTTTTTGGGTTGGACTCGACTGAGGAGCTTTCAAACAGTTATCTCACTGTAGACGGAGTGCTCAGCGCAACTTCTGCAATTAGACGGGAAGGAAGTTTAGGTGAAGGTCCTTCTCCTCTCCCATTCACGTTGTTGGCTATCGAGTCGGATGTATTTGTACCATGGAGTCGCGATGATTTTTCGCACGAGCCTATCCCAGTGATTCTCGATAGTCTCAGAGCCGATAATGATCAGGGCCCACCTTTTCTGCCAGAAGGCGCAACGGACGTTGGAATCAAACTTAAACCATCCAACCTTTATCCTCTTATGTCTATATGGATGCAGGTGATGGATGCATCTGGTGAGAGGACGATAATTACGTTTGGGAGATCTGGCGATTCTAAATGGTCAAATAGATCTGTATCGCTCGAAAAGTATCAGTTGACAGACCCTGTGAAGGTAATATCCATTCAGATTAGTGAACCTGGTTCTGGTGACGTCGGGACGCCAGGAACCATATTCTTCGATGATATATATGCCATAAAGGATGGACGGGAAATTGTTATTGAAAGTTTTGAGCATCCGGCAAAATGGACAATAATTCCCACAGCTCCGGTTAGCTCAGACACACTTACTTTTTCGAACAGTGCTGCGATATCTGGAGAGTCTGGCGCTGTGTTTGAATTTGCCAAAGAGACTAACTTAGGGATACGTGGGATATATTGGGCGGGATCTGGTAATTCACTTCCGGTGGTTGTAAGTGATACTTTTCTCCATGCAACAGGCTTGAATATAGGCAGTACTTTTTTTGCTGATATTTCAGGCGTCAAAGTTGTTATGTTGATAGTGGACGAGATCAAATATTTTCCTACCCTAGACCCGAGTG
>CEVQ01138146.1_pt1 | contig 18938 bp, 16 predicted proteins | sample 356551 | NCBI WGS metagenome assembly CEVQ01 (sample SAMEA2623756, study PRJEB7988) | marine metagenome | biome: marine biome (ENVO:00000447); feature: mesopelagic zone (ENVO:00000213); material: "saline water (ENVO:00002010), including plankton (ENVO:xxxxxxxx)" | depth 250 m | reverse complement strand
GTTGTTACTAAGGGGAATCAACACACTCACATAGTCTTAAGAGGTGGTAGTCAGGGTCCAAACTTTGATGCCGAATCTATAGCTGATGCCGTACAACGATTGGAAAAGGCAAACCTGAGAACTCAATTAGTTATAGACTGTTCACACGCAAATTGTGGTAAAGATCATAAAAAACAGCGTATAGCATTCCAAGATTTATTGAAACAAAGGTCTGAAGGAAATACAAATATTGTCGGGGTTATGTTAGAAAGCCACATTTTCGAAGGCAACCAGCCTCTTGACGAAAGCAATCCTGACAACCTGAAATATGGAGTTTCGATAACAGATCCGTGTGTTGATTGGGAAGAAACAGTTGAACTTTTAAGATATGCCCAGCAGATCCTGAAAAAGTCTTAACTGTAACAAGCTAGATTTCAATACATCAATACCGACCAAGTTATTCTCGGAGTTTCCCATGAAAGCCGATCAAGAATTAATTCCCTTCCCACCTAAAGAAACCCTAGTCGCAGTTGGGGTTTTCGATGGAGTACACTTGGGTCATTCAGGTCTGATTAAACATCTGACCACTCTCGCTCATAGCAACGATATGCTGAGTTGTATAGTAACTTTCTCGAATCATCCCAGAACAGTAGTAACTCCGGGATTTGAGGTTAAATATATAACCGATCCTAAACATAGGGTGGATCTTCTTAAGGATGCCGGTGCCGATTTGGTAATGCCCATAACATTTGACCATGATCTGTCTCTACTTAGTGCTGATCAATTCGTGGATCTACTACAAGATAGGTTGAGAATGAAAGGCATGGTCATGGGCCAAGATTTTGCCATGGGACACAACCGAGAAGGAGATGCAGAAACACTAAAAACAATGGGCCTGGCAAAAGGCTTTTCAGTTAATGTAATCGATGCCGCTTGCCACAACGGGGAAAATATCAGCAGCACACTGATACGGAAATTAATAGCAGATGGAATGTTAACTAAGGCCAGAGACGTGCTGGGAAGACCGTTTTCAATAGGAGGGCGTGTAGTATCTGGAGATTCGCAAGGAAAAACCTTGGGTTTCCCAACAGCAAATCTGGATGTAAACACACATCTATTAATACCACCAGACGGTATATATGCCACACTAGTAAGAGCCGGCAATAAGCAATATTACGCGGCTTCTTACATAGGAACAAAACCTACATTCAACGGTTCTAAACATGTTATAGAGACATTCCTGATAGATTTCAACGAAGACATATATGGATCATTCATAACTATAGATTTCATAGAGAGAATAAGGGAAGACCAATCCTTTTATTCATCTACTGAACTTATAGAACAGATGAAAATAGATGTTGAATATACTTTGGATATTCTAAAGTTGTATACTCAGAAGAATTAAGTTTGATTTGAACAGATGATGCCTTCAATAAATCCCATACAACTTGAAAATATACTCCATCGAGGAGTTACGGATATAATCGTGGAAAGCGAATTCGTCCGTCTTCTTGAAGAAGGTAAACCGCTGCGCCTGAAAATGGGGTTTGACCCCAGCAGACCCGATATTCACCTGGGCCACGCCGTGGGACTTAGAAAATTGAGAGAGCTTCAAGACATAGGCCATCAGGTGGTGTTAATAGTAGGTGACTGGACTGCCCAAATAGGAGACCCTAGCGGACAGTCTGCTACAAGACAAATGCTTTCTGCCGAAGAAGTCAGGGAAAACGCCCAAACCTACCTGACGCAATTCTTTAAAGTAGTAGATAAAAGCAAAACTGAAACTGTATGGCAAAGTGAGTGGTTCGGCAAATTCACCCTTGATAATGTTTTTGATTTAACCAGAAGATTTACCGTGGCACAGTTTCTAGCCAGAGATGATTTCGCTAACAGATATAACTCTCAACAACCTATAGCAATAACCGAATTACTTTATCCTCTATTACAAGCCTATGATTCAGTAGCTATAAACTCCGATGTAGAGTTTGGGGGATCCGATCAGAGATTTAACCTGTTAGTAGGCAGGGATCTACAAGGTATGCTCGGACAACGACAACAGCAATGTTTCATAATGCCTCTATTGGTTGGAACAGATGGTGTGCAGAAAATGAGTAAAAGCCTGAACAATTATATAGGAGTTGATGAACCACCGAGTGATATGTACGGTAAAATTATGTCTATACCCGATCACCTAATAATGAGCTACCTCGAATTAACTACAAGCACCAGTAAGCAGGACTTAAACCAAATAAACAAGGAAATGCAAGCAGAATCTGTGAATCCCATGGATATTAAAAAGATGCTGGCGAGAGACATAGTTTCTCAATTCCATGATGAATCTTCCGCTAGAGAATCAGAATTAACGTTTGTTCGAACAGTCCAACAGGGAAATGAACCTGAAGACATAAAGACATTATTGATGCAATTCACCACGAATGCTGAAAACCCAAACAAGTCTTTAACAATAAACTTTGTTGATCTAATAACCGCAGAAAAATTAGTGAATAGTAAATCTGAGGCCAAACGACTAATATCCCAAAGCGCTGTATCTATCAACGGAGTAGTGAGTAATGCCGAGACAAATGTGATTCAGCCAAACGATATAATCCGCGTTGGAAGACGCCGTTTTCTTAAAATAGTTGAGGGTTAATAAAAGGTATAGACTCTACAAGCAATATATTTAACCAAAATTTAACCTATAAACCCATTGTACATTCAAAATAAGGTGCTAAACTTCACAATGTTTTCACATTTTATAAGTTATATTTCATGCTGGCGGGAGGATTGAAATGAGTTTCAAAATACCAAAGAATTTAAGAATACCTGGACCAACACCTTGTCCTGATTATGTCCTGGAAGCTATGGGGCAAGGTATGATAAACCATAGAGGTCCAGAATTTCAGGACATGATACACCGAACAACTGAAGGCCTGAAAAGTATTTTTCAAACATCGAATGACGTGTTCATACTGACAGCATCTGGTACTGGGGCTATGGAAGCAGCAGTTGTGAATACCTTATCCCCAGGAGATACAGTTCTTTCAGTATCTATAGGGGTATTTGGTGACCGCCTTGGCCAAATAGCAGAAACCTACGGGGCAAATGTAATAAAATTTACTACAACATGGGGTACTGCGGCCGACCCAAATGACGTAAAAAAGGTTTTGGATGACAACCCAAATATAAAAGCCGTAATTGTGACTCATAATGAAACATCAACCGGTGTCACGAACGATATGGCGGCGATAAGCAAAGTAGTTAAAGACGCTGATAAACTCTTACTGGTTGACGCGATAAGCAGCCTGTCTTCACTACCGTTTTACACTGACGAATGGGGCTGCGATGTTGTCATGAGCGGATCTCAAAAGGGGTATATGGTACCACCGGGGTTGGCATTTATAAGTGTCAGCGAAAGAGCCTGGGAAGCTTCCAAAGAAGCCACAATGCCTCGTTTTTACTGGGATTTTGGAAGGGCTAAAAGTTACCTGGAAAGAGGCCAAACTCCTTGGACTCCTGCAGTGTCAATTTTTTACGCCTTAGACGTAGCACTGCAAGGAATGTTTAAAGAAGGAATGGAAAACGTCTTTCAAAGACACATTGATTTAGCCAATAAGACAAGAGCAGGTGTCAAAAGTCTGGGGTTGAAACTTTTTGCAGATGAGACACACGCATCAAATACCGTTACCGCCATTGATGTTCCAGAAGGTGTAAACGGTGGAGATTTGGCAAAACGAATGCAAAGTGATCACGATGTCGTATTAGGTGGAGGGCAAGGTAGTCTAACAGGGAAAATATTCAGGATAGGTCATTTAGGATATGTATATGAAGAAGATATATCCCTTGTCTTATCTGCTCTTGAAGACGTGTTGCCAAAGATTGGATTTAATGGTTAAACAAAAATTAGCACGGAGAAACGATGGCTAAGATACTCGTATCAGACAAGCTAGGAGAAGAGGGAGTTAGCCTTCTACGGAACCATGGGGAAGTAGATGTTAAAACTGGACTTTCTCCAGAAGAACTCTTATCTATTATCGGAGATTACGACGCTTTAGTAGTAAGGAGTGAAACAAGAGTTTCCTCAGATGTAATAGAAGCCGGTATTAAACTTCAGGTCATTGGAAGAGCTGGTGTGGGAGTCGACAACATAGACTTACAAGCAGCAACCCACAAGGGCATTGCAGTTGTAAACGCCCCTACCGGTAATACAATAGCTGCTGCCGAACACACCGTGGCAATGATGATGGCTTTGGCAAGAAACATACCCCAAGCAAACGAATCTCTACATAAAGGTGAATGGACCAGAAGTGCTTTCACTGGTATTGAGTTAAGAAACCGGGTCCTAGGTGTGATAGGACTAGGAAAAGTAGGAATTGAAGTAGCAAGAAGAGCCATTGGTCTTGACATGCAAGTAACTGGATACGACCCCTTTGTGCCAGAAGAATACGCATCCTCAATTGGTATACAGCTAAAGTCATTGGATGATATTTATAAAGACTCAGATTTCATATGTCTTCACACACCACTCACCGAATCAACTCGCGGTCTAATAGGTGAAAAACAAATTGCTATGATGAAACCAACGGTTCGAATCTTGAACGTAGCTAGAGGTGAACTCATTGATGAACAAGCCCTTGCTGACGCAGTAGACAAAGGTCAAGTCGCGGGAGCTGCCCTAGATGTGTTCACAAAAGAACCCCCCGTAGATAGTCCGCTGCTCAACAATCCGAAAATCATAACTACCCCTCACCTTGGTGCCTCAACTGAAGAAGCACAAGCACAGGTAGCTATAGAAGTAGCAGAGCAAGTCATCACTGTCCTGAGTGGAAAATCTGCAAGATATACTCTGAATGCCCCTCTGGTATTGCCAGAAGGACAAGCGACCTTGAGTCCATACATCTCACCTGCAATATACGCAGGTAAAATCGCCACACAGTTGACCAAAGGTCAACTCAAGAAAGTAAACATTAGGTACGAAGGAGAAATAGCGAATCACGATACTAATATACTCAAAGCCGCGTGCCTCGTAGGGTTTTTGGACCAAATAAGCCAAGAAAGAGTAAATCTGGTAAATGCTAACCTGCTAGCGTCTCAAAGAGGTCTTAATATAACAGAACAGAAAGCAACATACTTAGAACAATACAGTAGCCTGATAACCGTAGAAGTGGATTCATCCGAAGGAAAAACAATAGTTTCAACCTCCCATATACGAGACGAAACCCATATAGTTCGGGTTAATGATTACTGGATAGATCTAGTAGCAACTAGTGGATATATGCTCTTCACAGACCATCATGACCGGCCGGGAATGATAGGAGCTCTCGGAACCATAACTGGCAAACACGACATAAATATAGCATTTATGGAAGTGGGTAGACTCGAACCAAGAGGACGAGCAACCATGATTGTTGGGCTAGATGATGCTATGCCTCAAGAAGCCCTTACGGAAATAAACGATCTTCCAGACGTGATCAGCACATCTGTGGTTCAAATATAGCTAGATTAAATTCGCCAAATCTATTATCTTTGCTTCCCGTTTTCCCGCAGATATCTCGAGCGTTACTACCGTACCTATCTTCCTGAGTTGATCACGTAAAGTAGGACTGCCCGGATTAATGAGCAAAGTGTCTCCGTATTCCTCTACTAAGACAGTACACGTATGGCCAAAAACGATTACATCTACTTTCCTGCCAAACATTTCATCAGGTACTAAAGGTCCTCTATTTTCATGGTTATATAAATTAGAAAGAGAACCAGGATAAATCCAGCCTCCAAATCCAGGTACCATTAAATCATGAATCACACCTATAACACTGCCTTCTACTTCGACGACTTGCTTTTCTTCAACTCTAGGATCTCCATGACACATCTTATCTCTATCTAAGGCACCTGCAACTTTTACAGGAGCAATCGATTCAAGCCAATCTAAAACAGAAAGGGTATAAACATTTCCTGCATGAAGTATTAAATCAACGTCATGAAATACATCTTTAACAATCTCTGGTACTTCTGTAGCTCCTCCTGGGATATGGGTGTCGGATATTAGACCAATCTTCATATATATGTACCTCTATCTTATGACAATAATGTGACCATGTCAGATTAACGCTGCCCGACCTGGATTCGAACCAGGGACTTCAGCTCCAAAGGCTGACGTGCTACCGCTACACTATCGGGCATCTTCATAGTCTTTACGTAATTACATTGTAATGCCCAGAGCCACACTGGTCAAAGAGAAAATTTGTATTGAACTTTAAATTGACACCTTAACCAAATAAGAACTATAATCCTAGCTGGAATAATATTTATCATGTCTAAAAGAACTTATCAACCTAAAGTAAGAAGAAGGAAAAGGGTTCACGGGTTTTTCTCGAGAATGATGACCCGTGGTGGCCGCAGAGTACTAAGAAGTAGGCGATTTAAAGGTAGGGAGAAACTAACGGTTTAGTAGGGTTAATGCCCACACTTCTCCGAGATTCTTTGGTTATGGCTCAATGAAAAAAGAGCTGCGTATCAGAAAACCCCTAGAGTTCTCTAATGTTTACACTAACGGTCGGTCTTGGGTAAACAATCTACTGGTGCTGAAAGCTATGCACGTGGATAACAGTCACGAAAGCAGGTTCGGTTTCACTGTGGCCAAACGTACTGGCAACGCAGTTGCCAGAAATACTGTTAAGAGACGACTTAGAGAATCAGTCAGACACACTTTAGTTAAGGACGGATGGGATATGATCTTCGTGGCCCGCCAAAAAGCAGCTGTAGTAAGTTATCAAGAACTCCACGATGCAGTACAATCTATTCTAAGTAAAGCAAACCTACTGACCAAGGCTCGTCAGGAGAAAACATAGTATCTTGAAAAAAATATCTCTGACCTTAATCAAACTGTATAAAAAATCTATTTCCCCATTCCTACCTACTTCATGCAGATATTACCCAACGTGTGCTGACTATTCCTATGAAGCAATACAAAAGCATGGTGCCATTAAGGGTTTGTCTTTGACATTAAACAGATTGATCAGATGTAACCCCATAGGTAAAAACGGATATGACCCAGTTCCCTAAGTAACATATATATTAGACATACATACAAAGTAATTTATACAAAATTGAATACACTAAAATTAAACAACCTAATCAGATTCCTTCTTCTACTAACAATATTGATTGTTATGCTCTCTGGGTGCGAAGCTAACAACTTCTCAGCGAAATCCGGGTGGTCTGGAGCAGTCACCGTAGACGATACGGTGTATATAGGTACCCAAGAAGCAAGGCTTGCTGCATTTGACAAGAATACTGGTGATGTTCTATGGCAATACCCTAATACGGAAGAAGAGGATTTCAAAGGTCTATATGGATCCCCAGTTGTTAAAGATAATTTAATTTATATTGGAAGCTATGGCGAAAGTTCTGGAAGTCTATATTCCATAAATATAGAAACCAGACAAAAAATTTGGAGTTTCGAATCAGACGGACACATAGTAGGATCTCCTGTATTAACTGATAAAAGTGTGATATTTGGCACATCAAACGGAACATTATATTCCTTGGCTATTGAAGATGGTGTGCAAGAATGGAACTTTCAAACAGGGAATAAGATTTGGTCCACACCTGTCATTGAACAAGACATAATCTATCTTTCATCTTTGGATAGAAACCTGTATGCGTTAACTTTGGAGGGCAAGGAACTCTGGAAATTCACCACTAAAGGTGCCATAGCGGCAACTCCTCTAGTGACAGATGGAACGGTATATATAGGATCATTCGACAAACATTTCTATGCTATAGATGCAACTAAAGGGACTGAACAATGGTCTTCACCATTTAGAGGCGGTAACTGGTTCTGGGCTAAAGCAACGTCAGATGAGTCAAATATTTATGCTGCTTCCCTCGATGGAAACATATATGCTATCAACAAATACAATGGGTCATCCAGTTGGAACACGCCCTTTGACACGAAAGCTCCAATAGTTTCCGATCCAGTGTTAATTCCCTCTGGCCTCGTTGTAGCGAACCACAACGGCGACGTATTCTTGCTAGATAAAGATACAGGCAGTGAACTGCGATCATTCTCAATAAAAGAGCCAGTGAGAGCACCAATTAAATCTTCAGGCACTGATTCAGTAATCTACATTAGTGCCATGAATCATACTGTTAGAGCTGTGAATTTAGAAGACACCCTCTGGAGGGACCTTTGGTGCTACGACTCCAAGGAAGATAGGACTTGCCAAAGTGGTTAATAACATCGACATGATTTTGGAGTATAATGCTTGATTTTCTAGGTTTAATGTGGGAACAGCTTATACAGGGACCTATGGTCAACAGTCTAGTATTTCTTTACGCTATTCTCTTTGACAATTTCGGTCTGAGCATACTCCTCTTTACAGTTATCATCAGAGTAATTACATTACCTCTTACTCTCAAACAAATAAGACTTACCAGAAATATGTCCGTTCTACAGCCTAAAGTTAAGGCTCTACAAGAGAAATACAAGAATGACCGGTCTAAACTATCTCAAGAAACCATGAAGCTTTACAGAGAACATGGGATGAATCCCTTCGGATGTTTAGGCCCCATGTTGGTCCAGATGCCTATATGGATAGGTCTATATCAAGCCATTATTCAAACTTTACCTAGCCAACCAGAGAGACTAATAGGACTTTCAGAAAAACTCTATTCTTGGCTACCACTTGTCAACGAAGCAGTGCCTCTAAATAGTGGGTTTCTTTGGTTAAACCTAGCCCAAGGGCCTGCCGAGCAAAAAGATTTCCTACTACCTGCATTAGTAGGTCTATCTATGTGGTCGGTTCAGAAAATGTCGATGGTTCCTTCGGCAGATCCAAGGCAAGCGCAAACCAACACTATGATGTTGTGGATGATGCCTCTGATGCTAACTTTCTTCTCATTCCAGTTGCCAAGTGGATTAGCACTTTACTGGGTGGCATCCAACTTCATACAAATGGGTATACAATATTTTATAACCGGTTGGGGGAATCTATTACCTGCACCAAAACAAGGGCCCGTAGTACAGGAAAAATCATCCGAACAATCGGTTGAAGAAATGGAGCAAAATGGAAACGATGGAAGTGACAGGGAAGTCAGTAGACGAGGCGATAGAGAACGCCCTAGAGCAACTCGGCGCAAACCGAGATCAGGTAGAAATAGACGTAATAAGTGAAGGCAAAGGTGGTATTTTAGGATTCGGGGCCGAACCTGCTCGAATTAGAGTCCTTATGCTAGATATGCCTACGGAACTATTACCTGTATCTAAACTAGTCTTGGACAATGTTATGAGGAACATGAATGTCAGTGCTTCATCTGCTGTTTCTAAGAATAATGATACTCAGTCCGATACTATCGAATTCGACATAGAGGGTGAAGACTCTGGTTTGTTGATTGGGAGACGAGGAGAAAGCCTAAAAGCTTTACAATTTATAGTAAATCTGATCGTAAACAGGAAGACTGAAGGAAGAGTAATATTGGATGTGGAAGGGTATAAAGAACGGCGATATTCCTCGCTGAGAACCCTGGCTAACAGAGTAGCAGAAAGAGTTGTGGATGTTGGACAATCTATCACATTGGAACCCATGACTCCCAACGAGCGCCGCGTCATCCACATGGAACTATCCGAAAACAACAAAGTTGCAACCGAAAGCACCGGCATGGGAGACCAAAGGAAAATAACCATTTATCCAGCATCAGATAAACCCAACTGACACCATCACGAGGTTGACACAGGCACTATATATCACTAGGATAATCAAGACGCCATTACACTGGTTTTGGCCTTATACAAGGAATCTCGGATTCAGATCACAAACACTGAAAGGGGGACTCTATGACTAGTCAGGGCTCTGAGCCACCAGTTGGACCACTAGACACTCATTCTGACGTAACCGCAGGACCTTTGGGAACTCACTCGGATGTATTGGGGGGTGCTGCTGCACCGTTAGTCCGTAGTTTAGATAACTTATCTCACGATACTATGGGCCCCTATAATATCGTTCCCGTAGCATCACAATTAACCCAACCATATTGGGATGGAACAAAAGAGGGCAAATTGGTGTTACAACGTTGTCAAGGATGCGGATACTACAATCATCCACCTAACTACATCTGTATAAATTGCAAGAACAGAGACCACGAATTGGCGTGGGAGGAAGTTAGTGGAAGAGCAACTCTTTATACACACTATATTTGCTACGACACATCTGTATCCGGCTTTGAGGAAAAAGTTCCTTATGCGGTGTGCATAGTAGAACTTGAAGAACAAACTGGGTTATTACTTATGTCTAACATCCTAAATTTCGAATACGGAGAACTTGGTGAAGGTCTTACCATGGGCCTTCCTCTTGAAGTCGTATTCGAACAAATCAACGATGATGTTTGGATACCACAGTTTCAACCAAGAACTAGCTAACCCGTTTTAGGAATAAACCAATATAAATATAAACAGGAGGACGTTATGCCGATTGAATGGCCAAAAGGGAAACGCCCAGTATTCATAGGAGCAGGTAGTACCATGTGCAGGCGCTACTACGGCGGCAGTAAATCTGCGAGAGCAAACGAAGCAGCTCTCAATGCTATCGCGGATGCCGGATTGAAACCCTCTGATATTGACGGAGTAGCTTCATGGGCAGACCCCAACTGGGGACCAAGTGTTAAGGGAGATCCTGCAGTCTGGTTGGATGCCAATCATATAATGTCAGCTATACCATTCGATAATGTCAAATGGTGGATACAAACCGATCTGCCGGCGGCCGGGTCAGTGAGTATGATACATATAGCTGCAGCGGCTTTAGCTTCAGGAGTATGTAACTACGCAATTTGTATAAGAACCGGCCATCATCCTGCTGGTGTAAGATACAGACAAGTGAGCGGCAGAACAGCTGGAGGATCCTCAGCTTTTTCAACTGTATATGGCCATGGTGTTGGAGGATCTGGACAAGCTATTACTTACCAAAGATATTTGGAAAAATATGGAGCCAAACGGGAAGAGTTGGCTGCATATGTTATCAATGCACATAAAAATGCCCAAATGAATGAATACGCCGTCTGGAAGGGTCGCCAAATAACGTATGATGACTATATCAACTCACGACTCATCGCTTACCCAATGTGCGTTTTCGACAATGACATGCCAGTAGATGGAATACAGGCGGTAATAATGACTACCGAAGATCGTGCCAAAGACACTCCTCATCCTGGAGGTTACATAGCTGGCATGGGGGCCAGCGTATGGAACAAAAAGAAAACTGGAGTTGTAGCATCTCTGGAGAACCAATACGAATGGGAAGGACAGCACGGTAAAAATTTGTTTGACAGTGCTGGAATGAAACCATCAGATGTTGACTTAATACACCTATATGATGGATTCAGCCCTATGACATGGATGTGGCTAGAAACAATGGGTATAGTACCTGAAGGCCAGGCCCATAGTTGGATGCAAAACGGAACTATAGATATAGATGGACCTCATCCTATGAACACTGCTGGTGGTAACTTAGGTAATGGAAGAATCCATGGAATGACCCACATATGGGAAACTGCTCAACAGATGATGGGAACAGCAGGTGAAAGGCAGCTGCCACGGCCTGGAGGACAAATGAAGAAGTTGGACGTGGCAATATGTGAAACCGGACCCCACGGTAATGGATCTAGCTTTTTATGCACTCGTGAATAAGAGTATCGAAAACTGGCTTTGTTGTTCTTTTGTTGTTGAGCAGCAAAGCCAGTTTTTTGGCAAAAAAAATGACAACGGAGAAACTTCTTGAAGATAGGTATTGTATCAGATATACACTGCGATCTGCAGGCTTTCGAAACAGCTCTTTCCGAACTTAAAGGAGTAGACCAAGTAATATGTGCTGGAGATATGAACCTCCAGTATAGGTTCTCGAATGAAATATCTGAGATTATGCAGAAATATAGAATACCGGTCGTAAGAGGAAATCATGATACAGCAATACTAGCTCCTGCAGGAGCTGTATTGAGAAAATCTGGCAATATCAAGCCAGATAACTTGCAACATTTACAAAGAGTTCCATTGACACTTTCATGGAATATTGACGGCAAATTTGTGATGATGATGCATACTAGCCCATTGGATCCAACTGGGGGGACTGACGGAGGGAGAGCAGGATTGTTCCTACCGGGCGAGGGCGATAGATTGGCTCCGATTGAAGATGATCAAGGAGCTGTTTCCTCTGGTACGGACGACAATAGCTTCAGCGGTAAATTAGCTAAAATACCCAATCACCTACTACCTGAGGCCAAAGCAGACGTTTTAATTGTTGGACATACACATAGACCCCTAATAACGAATGTCGATAAACAGTTACTTATCAACCCCGGATCACTTGGCCAACCCAGAGATCCTGACAAACCAGCCTTTAGAACTTATGCAATATTGGATACATCTACGTGGGAAGCCAATATACATGGATTCGAACAGGCTCGTGATACTTGGGAATAAATAGCAAAGCCGGTTACAGATTGTATCTAATGTTCACAGGTTTTATAGTATTGAAGTTACAACAGCGTCTATCATCACGTAATATGATTATCAATCAGGTATAGATATGCTAAACCTGCTCAATGTTAAAATAACGCAGAAACAGATAGTAGGGTTAATATTCCTAGGAATCTTGCTAATAATATTTATCTCTTTCAGCAGATTCCCTAAGCTTGACGAAATCAACGAAGACTTAGAGGCTGTTACAAAGCCGGTGGTAGAATGCTTTCAAGGATTTTGTGTTGAAACTGAGAAAAGCCTTTTCAATCGATGGAAGGATTTTTCAATCGCCTATTTCGAAATCATATCTGCAGGAATGATATTCGCATTTCTAGTAGCTGGGCTAACTGAAACTTTTATAATACCCAACAAGATAAACACTTACCGCGATAGAGGCGTTGTCGGTCAAACAATCATCGGACTAAGCATAGGACCCATATGGAATCTGTGCTCAGCGTGTGTAGTGCCGATAGCCAATTCTTTCCATAGAAAAGGTTCGGGTAGCGCTTATGCTATAGCTATGATTCAAGGATCATCCACACTTAATCTACCTGCCATTATCATGAGTATGACTATCTTCACACCTCTTTTAGGGTTAAGCAGAGTAATAATGAGCGTGTTTGGAGCATTGGTCATCAGCCCAATTGTGGCCCTGGCTGCTGGTGACAAAACATACCACAAGATCCCGAACGACACTGATAGCATACCAGTGGCTGAACCCACACAAGAATCATTTTATTCTATGATATACCTAGGTATTATTAGTTGGCTGAAATCCAGTATGAAATACCTGATTAGATTAGGACCAATCATGATAGTAGCAGGGTTGGGAAGTGGACTGGTACTACAATGGATATCCTCAGAAACCGTATCTGGTTTCCTCGGAGACAATATAACAGGAATATTGATAGCAGCTACATTTGGATTGTTGATAAACGTACCATTATTGTTCGAAATCCCACTAGTAGCTCTGTTAGTAATAATGGGAATGGGCATTTCCCCAGCTGCTACTCTCCTGTATGTAGCCGCTGCAGGAGGGCCAATAACATTCTGGGGCTTGACTCAAGTCTTACCCAAGAGAGCTATTATAGTATTTGCCATTGCCACGTGGACCACTGGAGTGTTGGGTGGCATTGTGGTTTGGATAGTCAGTTCCAATTTGACAAATATCTCAATTCTTACGTGATATCAATACTGTCTCTGCAAGACAGCTAACATAGAACTTTAACCTGTTATTTCTTCTACATTAAAAAGAGGCCTGATAACCTTCTGGTTATCAGGCCTCTTATATCAGCAAATTAGTGGGCTGATTTAGCTCTTGTCCTTCTCCCAAAGAGCCTTCAAGACATTCCCGGGTTTCAGTGGTAATTCTCTTATTCTTACCCCGACTGCGTCGTATACGGCATTGGCAATTGCTGCCAACGGTGGTACTAAGCAAACTTCTCCTACACCCCTTATACCAAATGGATGTCCAGGATTCGGGACTTCTACCAACACTGTCTCTATCATAGGCATGTCTAGAGAAGTAGGCATACGATAATCAAGCAGGGTGGCATTGGCCATTCTGCCATCGTCTGTATAATAATATTCCTCATTTATTGCCCAGCCTGCTCCCTGTACTGCCGCTCCCTGGAGTTGGCCTTCAACATAATCCGGGTGAATCGCAGTACCGACGTCCTGAATTGTAGTGTATCGAGCTATATCAACTTTACCCGTTTCAGGATCTACGTCCACATCCACTATGTGAGTTGCGAACGCGTTCCCTACTCCTCGTGGGGAAACGGAAGCGCTGCTAGATATTGGACCACCGGTTTCCATCTGGCGACCCGAAATCTGTTTGAAAGTTAGTTTCTGTTCTGGACTGCCTTGCCTTGAGAATGTTCCATCCTCAAATTCCACTTCTTCGGCTGAACATTCCCAAATCTTTGCAGCCCTTTCTTTCATCTGTTTGAGTATGTCATGAGCGGCATCATATGCAGCAAGACCAGTGGCAAATGCCGTTCTGCTTCCACCTGTAGTACCTGTGAAGCCTACGGAGTTAGTGTCTCCTACTACAGGAAATACGTCTTCCGATTTTATTCCGAGAACCTCGGCTGCCTGCATAGATATAGCTGGCCTACTACCACCTATGTCTACAGATCCTTCTATAAGAGTTATCGTACCATCTGGGTTAAGTGCTAAGTTACAACTCGAAGGGCCTCCTCCATTAAACCAGAATCCACTGGCTATGCCTCGTCCCCTAACTTTACCACCCTTCTCAGATTTGTAATGGTCACTGTTCTTTGCAGCTTCCAACGTCTCTATATTGCCTACTTTCAGGAAAGTAACTCCACTTGCTTGCCTATCACCTTCAGAAGATGCATTCTTAATTCTGAATTCCATTGGTTCCATGCCCAACATCTCGCATATCTCATCCACAACACATTCAGAAGCAAACGTCGCTTGAGGAGCTCCAGGAGCTCTGTAGGCGGCCACTTTTGGTTTATTTACAACAACGTCATGAGCATCTATCAAAAGATTCTCTGTCTTGTACATACTGAACATACACATTGCACCGGCATTAACTGGAGATCCAGGAAAAGCACCTGCTTCCATAGCCAGTTTTGCCTGAACAGCAGTAATAGTCCCATCATTCTTTACACCAATTTTTACCTTGGCATAAGAACCTGCACCAGGGCCGGTTGACTCCAGAACCTCTGCCCTATTCATAGTCATTTTAACTGGACGACCTGTCATCCTAGATATCGTAGCGGCTACTGGCTCAAAGTAGAAAGTAGTCTTGCCTCCAAATCCGCCTCCTATCTCCATCGGTATCACCTTGACCTGGGAAATTGGCACGTTCAATAGGGCAGCAATATTTGGCCTTATACCAAAATGTCCCTGAGTGGATGTCCAGATAGTTATCTCATCATCTCTACTCCACAAGGCGGTAACCGACTGTGGCTCAATATAACCCTGATGGACAGTTGGGGTGTTGAATTCTCTTTCTACAACTAGGTCGGCTTCCTTAAATCCAGCCTCAACGTCGCCAAGTACAAATTGGGTATGTGTAGCAACGTTACTGACCTCGCCAGTATCTTTACCAAGAGATACAGTAGTCATTTTTTCATGCAGTATAGGGGCTCCATCGGCCATTCCCTGTGGGGCTGACAGAACTGGCTGTAACACTTCATATTCTATATCTATAAGATCTAAAGCCTCATCAGCTGTATGAGCCGACTCCGCAGCTACAGCTACTATGGCATGACCTTTATACAGAGCTTTGTCCTGAGCGAGTATATTCATAGTCAGAAATTTCAAATTGACCATAGGACCTTCACCCAAGGAAACCATCTCATCCGGAGCTTGAGGCAAGTCTTTAGCTGTTATTATTTTCACGACACCCTCAAGCTTTTCAGCTTTGCTGGTATCTATGGATTTTATACGCGCATGCGCATGAGGACTCCTGAGAATCCTACCATGCAACATGTTAACCATATGCACGTCCGCGCCGTATTTAGCTCTACCAGTTACCTTGTCAACACCATCGTGTCTTACAGGTCTGGTTCCAACGACTTTGTAGTTATTTGAGCTCTTAGAAGTAGTAGCCATATTATATGCTCCTCGCTAATAAACATCTGTAGTAGATACAGTCGTATGAATCTTAACACACGAACCAAGTTCTCTCAATAGAAATGCGTTAACATAATGGAATGTGCTCCTTATTTAACGGGAAGTTTTGCAACCCAAATGACGGCGTCTAAAATCAAGCAGTGGAATATTATGTAAGACAGACCACATATACTGACACTTTTGTAAAATGATAACGGAGTATCCGAAGATATTACAACAAACAGCATAGATACAAGGGATAGAGCTGTTATCCATAATACCCCAACCACTATAACCCACCAGAAAATGAAATCGGTTTTGAAATACATCACAAGTGCTGGCATCCATATTGATGATGCCGACAAAAATATTATGCACAAAATATTTATGTTATTGTGACTCAGCAAACCCCTATATTCAAAAATACCAGATTCTGGTTTAAAAACTGCACAATAGAAGAACAACAAATACCCTACAGCTGCTGGTAGCATAGAAAATACAAAGAATTTCCTAGTACTTCCCTGAATGCCACCCCAAAAAGATTCTCTGTATTCGGGGTATAAGTATATACAAACTACATAACTGCCTAAAACAAGTGTGCCGCCGATTATATTTATAAACGCAAACAGATGAGTATTTGCCATAAAATGCCTCTATATACTATGGTGCCACAGGCTATAATATCATCTCGTAAAATGGAAATGAATAACTAATTGAATCTTCTTCGTTCCGATCTAACGTGATAAAATAATAGCGTAATTTCCTACTAACACAGTAAGTAATTTCTCAAGGAGTAACACCGATGTCGAATGATAAACTATCTCTAGGTGTAGTTGGCGCCAGTGCTACCTATGGATGGAGCATGAGAGCTCATATGCCGGCATTCCTAGGTCTACCAGAATATGATCTTGTGGCAGTCTGCACAACAAGCAAGCAAACTGCCCAGGAATCTGCTTCAACTTACGGTGCCCGCAAAAGCTACTGGAACTATAAAGATCTCGTATCCGACCCAGAAATAGACGTTGTAGACGTTTGCGTGAAAGCTCCCACGCACTACGAAATTGTAATGGCTGCTTTACAGGCAGGAAAACACGTTTTCTGTGAATGGCCTCTCGGAGCTAATTCATCTCAATCCGAAGAAATGGCAAAACTCGCCAAAGAAAAGGGAGTTATGACCATGGTAGGCTTACAGTCTCGTTATGCTCCAAGTTTCCAATATCTGAAACAATTAGTATCACAAGGTTATCTTGGGCGTATGATTAGTGCAAATATGACAATGTTTCTGCCTGGAATAACCCGTGCAAGGACTGTAAAAGCCTCATGGAATGCTGAAAAAGAAGCAGGTGCCCATGCCTTAAATATTGCTACCGGCCATGCATTAGACGTATTTTTGTGGTCGCTTGGGGAACTCAAAGAGGTGCAATCTATCGTGGCTACACAAATATCAGAATGGGAAGTAACAGACATTTCAGCTATTACCCACACTGTGTCTGAAAAAAGGATACCTGTGACGTCGCCGGATAATGTCATGTTGATTGGAAAACTTGAGAATGATGCCTTAGTCTCGGTTCACATAGGCAGTATTCCTTGGCATGGCACAGCATTTAGACTAGAGGTCTATGGTACAGAGGGAACTCTAATTGTCACATCCGATCAAATGGTGGAAATGGTTGACCCTATAATAAGAGGTGCCAAAAAAGGAGAGGGAAGTCTCCAAATACTCACACCACCAACAGAATTCCTTTGGACACCAAAAGAAGTACCTGTGGGAGTCGCCGTAAACATGGCTCAAATGTTCAGACAATTTGCAACAGATATTAAAACAGGAAGAAAATCTCATCCTGACTTCGAAGAAGCTGCCCGAAGACATAAGACTCTAGATGCTCTCGAACTGGCATCTAGCAAACAAGGCTCCGTAGTAATAACAAGTTAAAGCAACCTGACCAAAAATCACTAAAGGAGGGCATAATATGGCAACAAAAGCTAACATACCAGATGAATCCGAGATAGTGGAATACATGACATCCCTAAATAATTGGGGACGTTGGGGAGATGATGACGAATTTGGAACAATAAATTTTATTGGACCAGAAGAAAGAAAACACGCTGCTTCTCTAGTAAAAGAAGGCATATCTGTTTCATGCTCTAGGCCTATAACAAAAACAATCTATGCCGACACGGTTTCCCAAGTAGTACATTACATGACAGGGTCCGGAGAAGGATATTCTATTCAAGAGAACCCTCAACTACCAGAGAATCAACAAGGCAGCGGTGACTTCATAGGTATGGCTTATCACGGCTATAACATAACCCATATTGACTCCCTATCACATATCTTCTGGAATGGTCAGATGTACAACGGCAAACCTTCATCATTGGTCACTACCAGAGAAGGTGCAAAAAGAGAAGCAATTGAAGTACTACATGATGGAGTGATCAGCAGAGGAGTTTTGCTCGATGCTGCTAGATTCAAAGGCGTAGACTGGATGGAACCTGGAGAATATGTCACACCAGACGAATTGGAGGAAATCTCTCGACAACAGGGAGTTACGGTTGGCAAGGGAGATATACTGCTCGTTAGAACAGGACATCATAAACGTCGTATTGAGGCAGGAACAAGGCCAGTATCAGACGGATGGCCTGGATTACATGCTTCTTGTCTACCGTGGATACATGAAAAACAGGTTGCCGTTATAGGAGGAGACACTGTAAGCGATGTAGTACCTAGTGGATATCCAAATATAAAGCAACCCATACATCAGGTAGCTATTCCTCACATGGGACTATGGTTACTAGATAACTTGAACCTAGAAGAAATCGCAAATGCTTGCCTTGAACGTAAAAGATGGGAGTTTATGTT
>CEVQ01048272.1_pt1 | contig 18968 bp, 13 predicted proteins | sample 356551 | NCBI WGS metagenome assembly CEVQ01 (sample SAMEA2623756, study PRJEB7988) | marine metagenome | biome: marine biome (ENVO:00000447); feature: mesopelagic zone (ENVO:00000213); material: "saline water (ENVO:00002010), including plankton (ENVO:xxxxxxxx)" | depth 250 m | reverse complement strand
AGATGAACCTCCTTTTACTTTTCTTATAGCTCCCTTACTAGCTTTCAGAGTTTTATCGGTGAATAACTTCTTTCGGAAGGCTGCCACACCAACAACAGCAAGGATTAGAGTTCCAAGCACAACAAAAATCGCAAGCATCCGATCGTTCTTCATTTCTGTTGATTCACCAAAAGCATAGAATTCTGAATGAGCGGCAATGGAATAGGTTCCATCTTCACCAACGGATCTCACTAATAGGACATGGTCACCAGCAAATGACAATTCCTCAGAATCAAGTGAAATGACCCAGTTAACATATATCGATGCATTTGAACCAGTTTCGTATTGTGCACTTTTCCATGAATTACCATCTAAACTATATTCAACCTCACTAACTGAACCTGTTCGTGCCCAAGCAATTCCGTTAAGTGTTGTAGACCCAAGACTACTTACTTGATCAGTGATGTAGGCCTGCAAATCAACATTCAGATTCGCAGTGTCTGTGTTTACAAGTGATGATTTAACAGCTGCATGAGCATCTACCATTCCCCAGCCAAAGTGACGATTCCAATAAGGATCTAACTCTGGATAGGTTGCCCATGGACCCTCTTCAACTCCTTCACCATCAGCTGAAGACAACGTTTCTTTTCTTTCGGAAGTTAGTCTCAAAATTTCTCTTAATGCTAGAGGATCTAGATTGGGATTAGCCTCAATCATCAGAGCAACAACGCCGGAAACTGCAGGGGTTGCGTAGGAGGTACCACTACCTCTTCCACTATACCCATTATCTGATGCATCTTGGCCTGGAATTCTATTGTAGCAAGCATCTTCCTCATAAACACATGCAGTCGCCTGAATAATATTGGTTCCTGGAGCTGAGACATCCGGCTTCATTTCATCGTAAGGATTGCCATCATTGTTATCCTTTCGAGGACCTCGACTGGAATACGAGGCAATACCATCATCTGCACGATCTATTGTGTTCTTGTCATCAAGGGCACCAACGGTTACTGAAAGGCTTGACGCACCCATTCCTGAGAAACCATCATTATTTGGTCCACTGTTTCCTGCAGCCACAGAAACTACAATACCTGCCTTTGTAGCTTCATCCAGAATCTGTGAGAACATATCTGAGCCGTCAGAACCTTCGCCTTCATGGGAGAAAATACCCCATGACAAAGAAATTATATCTATTCCAAAACTATCGTTATTTGCACCAGCCCATTCAGTATCTTTGTTATCAATTACCCATTGTAAACCGTTCATAGCGGATTCATATAATTCCTGTTCAACAATGTAATTCTCAAATGGACCTGCACCAACTGCCGTACCAATTCTAACATCTACCAAATCTGCATCAGGGGCTGATCCTGTAAAATTCGATAAATCCCCATTAGCTAAAATTCCTGTACTGGTTGCCATGCCTGCACACGCAGTTCCATGTTGATTTTGATCATCTGGATCAAATGTACCATCATCTTCTTTTAAAGATGCAATACACAATGGATCATCCGTACAAACTGCATCATAGCCGGCAATTGCTTTTCCCGCTAAACCAGGATGTTCATTATCAATACCTGTATCAACGATTGCAATATTAGAACCTTTTCCAGTAAAACCAAGAGCCCATGCTCCTTCTGGATAAACTGATGAATTACTGGCTTTTATCGCTGGTGTTTGTACATCTCCATAGAAAACGACCTTACCGTATGGCTCAATCATCAATACACCCGGAAGAACACTTATTGTCTTGAATAATTCTGAAGGAACTGAACCTAACAACAATCCATTAACTGAATCTACTTGGTATCTAACACTGACACCTAATTCTATCAATAATTCAATGTCCTCATCAGTTATTACATCATCATAAAAGACACCCACGGGATATTCAGATTCAATAGTCTCCAACCAATCAACAACTCCATTACGGTTCAAGTCTCTGGTAGTTGTCTCCCACCAAGGCATTTCATTCCACTGATTTTGTTTCACAACGGGAATCTCAGACAAATATTCTTTCTTTGTGGGAAGAGATTCTACACCTGAAACTGGAAGTGAAGAAAAAATCAGAATAGCAACTATAGCGACTACGCGAAACCTGACCACATTCCTGTTATGTAATGGTTATCATAAAAGTATTGAGGTCACTTAGAACCAAATCCTCCACCACCCGGTGTTTTGATTACTATTGTCTCCCCAGGTTCAACAATTCTTTCAGCCTTCCCACCTAAATCAATTTCCTCGCCCGAAATATTTATCAATAAATTACTCCCACAAGAAGCTGATTCTCCCCCAGACATACCGTATGGCGGTATCTCACGTCTTTCAGATACTATGGAAACTTTTCTTGGTTCCAGAAAATTAATCTCACGTATGACGCCATTACCACCTTTGTTTTTTCCAACACCGCCTGAACCATGACGAATGCTGAATGATTCAAGTCTAATCTCCCTAAACCGATGCTCAAGAATTTCCGGATCTGTAGATCTAGTATTGGTCATATGAACCTGAATGGCCGAGGCTCCGTCACTACCTTCAATTGCCCCTGATCCACCAGCTATCGTTTCGTAATACTGATTTCCAGAGTCATCAGCGGAACCAAACACAAAATTGTTCATTGTCCCCTGTGAAGCAGCTGCAATTCCCAGTGCACCCAGCAAGACATCGGTAATGCGCTGTGAAGTTTCAACATTACCTCCAACAACAGCCGCGTTATCATCTGGGTTCAACAAGGACCCCTCAGGGATGATTATCTCAATTTGGTCTAGACAGCCCGAATTAAGGGGAATAGCCTTATTGATCAGAAGTCTAAAAACATACAATACTGCTGCTTTAGTAACTGCTATTGGAGCATTCAGATTGTTCTTCATCTGAATACTGGTACCACTAAAATCAACTACTGCATGAAAAGAAGGAAATTTGTCTTCTCGCTTCATCACCTTGATATTTACTGCTATTTTTGCTCCATTATCCAGAAAATCCTCAAAACTACTTTCCTTGCTTTCCTCACCACCAAGATATTCTTCTAAAGCATCGCTCATCGCTTCTGCCGAGTTTTCCCGAATATATCTCATATAAGCTTGAACTGTTGGCAGACCATATTTTTCGATTAGCCCCTCTAACTCCAAGATGCCTTTCCTGACCGCAGCAATTTGGGCATTGATATCATGTTTTCTTTCTTCTATGTTTCTAGCTGGATTATCAGAAGAATGCATCAAATCCTCAAACTCTTTCTCCTTCAATGTTCCATTCTCGACAATCCGAAAATTGTCTATTATGATTCCCTCCTGGTGAATCGAGGTTGAGAATGGAGGGATTGAACCTGGTGTTATACCTCCAATATCTGCATGATGACCCCTGCTTGCTGCGTAGAATATTGGTTCTTGCGAATCTGAGAAAACTGGAGAAATAACCGTCAGATCAGGCAGGTGTGAACCACCCTTGTGGGGATTATTAATCAGATAAAAATCACCAGCTTTCATTCGACCTTTATTAGATTCAATAATCGATTTTACTGATTCGCCCATAGCACCCAGATGCACAGGAACATGAGGTGCATTAGCAACTAGATTGCCTTCATTGTCGAAAAGCGCACAAGAAAAATCAAGTCTCTCTTTAATATTGACAGAATGGGCTGTATTCTTCAAAGTAAAACCCATTTGTTCAGCTATACTCATGAATAGATTATTGAATATCTCCAAGGAAACTGGGTCCTTTTCTGTTGATATCTGTGATTTATGAAACGTCTTTTGATTAATGATGATATGCCCGACCCCATTGATACCTGCTGTAAATCCAGGTTCGATTACTATAGTTGAATTAAGGTCAGTTATCATCGCTGGTCCGGTCAATTCAAATCCTTCGGGCAAGGAATCCCTTGAATAAATGGGAGTGCTCGCAGATTGATTATTGAAATATACCTCTGATTGACCAATAGTGGCTGGTGTGGATAGATTAGGATTGGGTTTCTGCTCTTCAATCTTTGTTCGGCTTCCAGAGACTTCAACTCGGATATTGGCAATCTCTAACTCCCCGGAGGGTGAAAAACCAAATAAGTTCGTGTGTTTCTCTTCAAAGGATACAATCATCTGGTCAAAATTGGAACATGCAATTGTAAGGGTACTATCTGTACCTACGACTCGCAAATCCATAAAGTTTTTCTTGGTAATATTATCTGAAGGTACGCCCAGCTCCTGAAGTTCATCAATCAAAGGAGATTCTAATGACTGAATCGCAGACAAGGCTTTAGCGTGTGAATGAGAGTCAAATTTTTTCACCATTGATCTAAGGCCATACCTAAATTGCTCAGAATTCGCTATTCCATAAGCTGAAAGGAGACTGGAAAGTGGATGAATCACTATCTGCTTAATTCCAAGGATTCTAGCTATCCCGCAACAATGCTGAGGAGCGGCTCCGCCAAAGCATACGAGTGCATGATCTCTAACATCATAGCCACGAGAAACAGATATTTCCTTAATTGCTCCTGCCATTTTCTCATTAGCTATATCGACGAAACCAAGGGCTAGCTCTTCTGATGAAAAGGATGACAATGTACTCTTATTAACCTCAGACATCAGATTTTCGAATTTATCTTTGGTTTCGCTCGTATTCAATTTCTGATTCTGCTCTGGGCCAAATACTTGAGGGAAAAAATCAGGATTTATTCGCCCAAGAAGTAAATTGGCGTCTGTGAGAGTCAACTTCCCATCATGACCATAACAAACCGGTCCTGGATTGGCACCAGCGGACTCTGGTCCAACCTGTAATTTTCGACCATCAAACCATAATAAAGACCCGCCACCAGCAGCTACGGTTTTGATATCCAGACTAGAAGCTTGAAAATTTATTCCACCGGCCTCTAGTTCATTTACTCTGGTAAAACTACCATCATATCTAGAGACATCAGTTGAGGTACCTCCCATATCAAAACCTATTATGCAATCTAGATTATTTGCATTTCCAACAGCCGCAGAACCTATCGCTCCACCTGCGGGTCCCGACATTATTGAATCTTTACCAGTTAATGACAGACTATCTGTCAATCCTCCTGAACTTTGCATAAACTCGATTGGTATGTCTCCCAATTCACTCTGTAATAATGAGATATATTGGTTGAGAATAGGATATAGATAGGAATCAACAACTGTTGTCTGGCCACGGCCAACAATCTTTATCAGAGGCATTATCCGACTTGAAATCGAAATATTCTCAAAACCTACATCTTTAGCTAAATCGTAGCATCTTTCTTCATGCATCGGATTTTTCCAGGAATGCATCAAAACAATTGCTAATGATCTAATACCTGAACCATACAAATCTTTCAGGACCTTTTCAACACGTTCCTCATCTAACTCTCGAACAATATTTCCCTCAGCGTCCAGACGTTCTTGAATTTCAGAAACAGAATGGTATAACTGATCCGGTTTGATTATGGAAAGATCAAAAATTTCAGGACGTGCCTGATTTCCTATTTCTAGAAGGTCACCAAAACCACGAGTGACTAATAACGCAGTCTTGGACCCTTTACGTTCAAGCAGTGCATTGGTCGCTACGGTTGTACCAATCCTTACTCGTTCTATCTTGTGTAGAGGTATTTTGTCATCGCCATGCACATTTAGAATCTGGCGAACGCCCGCAACCACAGGATCCAAATACGCTGAGGAATCTGAAAGGATTTTAGAAGTATGAATCTTGTTTGAAGGGTCGATTCCTATAATATCTGTGAAAGTTCCGCCTCTATCTACTGCAAAGAACCATTGCTTCATACCTTTTTAGAGCAATAGGGACACATCGACCACTTTTGATCAACTACTTTACCACAATTTGAACATTGTTTCATTTCACGTTCCTTAATCTCTGGTGCCTCAGACCACAGGTCTGATGGAGGTGGAGGAGGCAAAGGTTCTGGCCAAACAGTGGCCACTCCTAGACTAATAAGTATACAAAGAACTGATACTGTCTGAACAATAATTGCTTCAGTTAAATAAAGATTCAAGGCTCCGAGAAGGCCTGCTAAAAAGAAAGCTACTCTTAGCATCTAATCTGAATACATTGCTTCGATTTCTTTAGCCCAGTTCTCGTTGATTTGTTTTCGGCGTATCTTTAGAGTTGGAGTGAGTTCACCCTCATCTACATTCAGGTCTCGTGGAAGAATTGTGAATTTCTTAACTTGCTCAGGATTGCTAAATTTCTGGTTCAATTCCTGTACCTGAGCGTCTAATTCAGCCTGTATCTCAGAACTTGAAGTATAGTCAGATAATTTTGATCCAAGGGATTCTAGTTTAGCAATCTGTTCGTTCGGGTCCTTAGGGACCTCAGTAGCTCCATCCAGACCATGCTTATCCCTAAGGATAGCACCAACATCAAGTGTGAAAAGCGCACTACAGAATTTTCGATTATCACCCACAAGCATACATTGAGAAACGATAGGAATTGACTTCATTGTTTCCTCTATAACGAGAGGTGCTATGTTTTTTCCAGCTGAACTTACATATATTTCCTTCAAACGCCCGGTAACATAGACAAAACCATCTTCATCAACACGACCTAAATCACCAGATTTTAGCCAGTCTCCATCCATTGTTTCTGCTGTTGCTTCAGAATTTTTGTAATAACCTTTCATTACATGTCGGCCACGGAATTGGATCTCTCCATCTCCCTTTTCATTAGGTTTATCAATTCGAATCTCACCAGCAAACGGCTTACCAACTGAACCAAACTTGTTTGCTCCCTTGTGACCTATTGTCGCACCAGCTGTGGTTTCAGTCATACCATATCCTTCGAATAAGGGAATACCCAAAGAATGGAATAATTTGAGGATGTCAGGATTGATCGGTGCCGCTCCAGTAATCGCATAGATACAATTCGACATACCTATCTTCTGTTTTGCCTTCTTTTTGATAATACTCCCTAAAATTGGGACCTTGAGAAGTTTGACTTTTCCACCTAAACCTGCAACTAGATTTGAATAAACCTTCTCATAAATTCTTGGAACGCCAATGAAAAGGTGGGGTTGAACCTCTTTACAGTAATCAATTGCATGCAAAGGGTTGTCCACTACATGCATATGAATTGCTTCTCTAATCCATGCATGATTATCAAGTAATTGTCCAAATACATGAGCACATGGTAACCATGAAACATATTTATTTCCTTGTTCATAACTCTGAATATTCAATACCTGTTCAATCTCATACTCCATATTGTCATAAGTGAGTTCAACACCTTTAGGATTTCCAGTTGTACCTGAAGTGTAAATCAGAGTGGCCGTGTCATGGGGACCAATGCCAGCAATACTATCTCGAATTCGTGAATCATCAACGCCCGCTCCTTTGGAAACAAACGCTGACCAAGACATGGCTTTTGGATGATCTGGCATATCAACTCCATCCATTACAACAATCACTTCGACCTTTTCAAGTGAATCCATGGCCTCATGAAGCCGATAGGAGCACATCTTTCCAGTGTCTCCTCCATCCATAGGATTATGTCCTACAAATACGAACTTGGAATCGGAATTACCTACCACCCATTCAACTTCGTTAGGGGAACATGTGTGGTAGACACCAACAGCTGCTCCATTACAGAAATTTGCTGCGGCGTAGGCCATATACCATTCCTTGCGATTATATGAATATATACTGAGCTTATCATCCTTACCAAAACCCATGGCTGTAAGGGCCTTGGCCAAACCCATTGTCTGGTCAAGAAAATCAGACCAAGTTGTCGTATCCCATTCTCCAGCATCATTCTTGGAGGATACTGCTGGTTCGTTTGCATATTTTTCAGCATTGGAAATCAAGTATTCAGGAGTAGTTAGAGCAGACATAGCCCTTTCAATATACCTAGATTATATTAAGTTTAAGTCAGAGTTTCAAAAGCTTGGACTTGGCTAAAACAAATTCTTCTTCACTCAGAGTCCCATTTTCCCTCATCTCTGCTAACTGAACTAATTTAGGAAGCATTTCTTCTTCAGAGGCGGCCGAACTAGTTTCCAGGCTTGTCAATGCCTCCATCTCATTCCGTTCAAGTCTTCTTTCATTGGGAGTCTGATCACTATCGATTACGCGAGCTTCACGGGCTGAACGGCGTGCCTGTTGAACATTTACTAGAAATTCTAGGTGATTTGAACTCTGAAGACTGGACACGGCAGTGGTAAGATACTTACTGGCAGTCGTGGTATCTAAATTTTCTGAGGTTGCTTTTTTAATCATCTTTTTGCAATGCACTAAAAGGCGTTTAAGATAAGGCTCGAGACTGTACTTGCAGATTTCTGTGGGCCCTCCCACAAAAACAGAACCCCCTCCACTAGCCATAACTCCTTTGGGTGCAGAACGAGGTTTAAATCCCCAAACCTTACGTCCAGCCTTACTAAACAACGTAACCTTAGTAGCTGATTCTCCAACAGTCACAAAATCCGCAGTTTGTGCCATATCTGCCCAAACTGGCTGTTTAGCAAATGTCTGTTCCCAAAGAATCCTTGAACTCTTTACCCCAAACGAAAACTTGCGATCACTGGTAAGATATCCCAAATAGTCACCGTTTGAATTTATACAGGTCTGGAGAACCTCACCAGTAGTTTCCTTGGCCCAGAGTATATTCCCCTTTATGTCATGCAGATAGATATGTGAATAGTTAGTACCAGCCACAATAAATTTTCCATCCGAGGAGACATCAACCGAGTTTACTGGAAAATCTGAGTTGCTCAAATGTGTTTCCCAAAGCATCTTTCCTTTACCATTAAATACAACCAGACGACCCAAATTGGTTCCAACAACAATAACATTCCCATTGGAAGAGATACTAGTTGATACGGCTGAACTCTGAAGTTCACGATGCCAAATGACAGCTCCTTTGCGATCTACCAAGTAAACAACTTTCTGGCCACTAGCAATCGACATACGACCTGTACGGGTGGATATCGAGATGTCACGTACTCGCCTTATCTTCTTAGTTGCCCATGTGAGGCCACCTGTATTATTGAGAAGAAGAAGCCCTGCCTTGTGGCCTACTCCTGCAAATTTGCCATCCAAACTTATCGATAACGCAGAAGGGGCTACTCCCTTTCGAAATGACCATTGTGGTGTGCTCTCGCGCATGTGAGGATACTTGTATACAATGTATCTGGTTGTTTAATACTTGTCCTATGTCCGAGATTTTCTCTAATTCCTGATTAGAGCACTATATAAATCCCTAAAACTACAAAATGCTCTCAAAAATGCCATATATATACCTATTCTCTATAATTATCTGAAAGAATGAAGAAAAACTCTAATCTTGAAGATTTTTGTTTGTCTTAATCCTGTTTAAATAGTATTTTATAAGGTGCTATATTTTTACAATAAGAAAAATACTCTGATACAAATTTACTCTTATTTGATTGGAAATTTAGACAATCAAAACTGCAGCACATACAACGGTTGTCCATTTTCCAGAGGAATCTGATGGAGAAACTGCGACAATACTCTTAGTCTCTACTATTCGATTATCAATCGTCCACAATTCACGCTTCTTGTCCCACGAAGCGTCAGGATCGAATTGGAGGCCATAAGTAGTTGCCAACATCTCTGCCGCAAGGTCCTCGACATAATCCTCTACCTGACGTGCATCCATACCTGTTGTATGATGCTCGGAAAGATATCCATAATCATCCTGGTTTCTTGGTATTGCAATTCCGACTCCAGAACTTACTAGTGTATCTGCTTCATTACTGTCTGAACGTGCCAGAACAACAGGGACCACTTGGCCAGGACGGAGCATACTATTTCCTTTCTCGGAATCAATAATTGAACAATGTGGCGGTAGGATTGAAGAAACGGAAATCAGATTATAGCTAGCAATACCTGCCGATCTTAAAGCAAGTTCAAAAGATGCTAGTTTCTCATTATGAACCCCAGTACCTTTGGTTAAAAATATGTTTTTGGGAATCCAATTTGTTGAGTGCACCATTTTCAACCTCTTATTGCCTATATAATAATTGCATCTCAATGACAGGAAGTAAGCTGATTGACGAAGTCTGATACACATATAATTAAATAGTGTGTCGAAATCGAACCATGTGCAAGAACAACTAACGCGTCGAATGGCTGGAGAAATCGTTGTTTCGGAGAAGCCAGGTGAGACTCTTAGGAAATGGAGGGAAATCTTTCAATTATCACAGAAGGAACTTGCGATCTTACTCGAAATGAATCCTTCTGTAGTTTGCGACTTCGAGAAAGGACGAAGAGCATCACCAGGCATTGTAACTGTGAGAAAATTTGTAGAAGCAATGGTTGAGTATGACTCATCACATGGTGGAAAAGTAGTAAACACCATGGCAGGTACACGTACCAACGAAGCTATAGTTGACATAAGAGAATTCACTAGTGGAATCTCCATAGAAACTATTATTGAAAAGATAGAAGGAGAAGTACTGGCTGGTAGCGAGAAAATAATTGAAAGGCCTATCTATGGATATACTATGGTTGATTCTCTGAAGGCAATCACTACTTTCAATGCATTTGGTGAAATGTATGGTTGGTCAAATGAAAGGGCTGTATTCTTCTCTGGTGTGCACTACGGTAGATCACCCATGATTGCAGTTAGAGCACATCCTATCAAACCTAGGATGGTGGTTTATGTCAAACCAAAGGCAGTAGACCCATTGGCACCCAAACTAGCTGATATGGAAAAAGTAGTCTTGGTCAAAACTGACTTTGATGAAAGTACGATTGTAGAAAGACTGAGGTATCTTAAATAGGAGAAAAAATGAATGGAATAGTAAGTTATGGGGCGTATGTACCCTGCCATAAAATCGAAACCGGAGAGATTGCGTCTGTATGGGGCGCAGATGGTAGTGCTTGGGCTAAAAATTTGAATGTCTACTCAAAATCAGTTTCAGGCCCTGATGAGGATGTGATAACCATCTCTGTCGAAGCGACTCGACAAGCCATGAAAAGAGCAAAATTGAGTGGAGATGACATTGGAGCTATTTACACAGGTTCAGAATCTCACCCGTATGCTGTGAAGCCTACATCCACTATTGTAGCTCAGGCAATAGGAGCGACACCACATCTAACTGCAGCAGACTATGAATTTGCATGTAAGGCAGGTACGGCAGCAATCCAAACATGTCTGGGGATGGTCGGTGACAAACAGGTGTATAATGGAATTGCAATTGGTGTTGATACCTCCCAAGGTGCTCCTGGTGATGCTTTGGAATATAGTGCTTCAGCCGGTGGAGGTGCACTCATAATCGGTAGCAAGAAAGTGATTGCCGAAATAAATCATACAACTTCTTACACAACTGATACGCCTGATTTCTGGAGAAGAGAGGGTCAGAAATATCCAAGACATGGTGGACGTTTTACTGGCAAACCAGCCTTCTTCAAACATGTTATGAGTTGTGGACTGAAAACCATGGAAATGGCAGGTACAGAAGCAAAAGACTATGATTATATTGTAACCCATCAACCTAATGGTAAATTCCCAATGAGGGCTGCAAAGGCACTAGGTTTCACTGCAGAACAATTTGAAACCGGATTACTCACTCCAAGAATAGGGAATACTTATTCCGGTGCTATTTTCTTAGGACTTGCAGCCATTCTGGACATCGCAAAACCAGGTGATAGGATTTTAGCTGTGGCATATGGGTCTGGAGCTGGGAGCGATGGATTCGACATCACCGTAACTAAGAATATAGAAAAAATAGATCGCAGTGAAACCGTAGAGGATATGATTTCAAGGATGAAAATTGTAAACTATGCCACCTATGCAAAATATAGAGGAAAATTGAAAATGGGGGGTTCAAATTGAGGGGAGTTAGTGTAATTGGAATAGGGATAACGAAATTCGGTGAATTGTGGGATAAATCGCTTCGGGAATTAGGTCTAGAAACAGGACTTGCGGCGATAAGTGATGCTGGAATAACAAGCAAAGACATTGACGCATTGTACATTGGAAACATGGCTGCAGGATCAACTCTCCAACAGGAACATGTAAGCGCCCTGATAGCTGACTATTGTGGTTTGACCAATCAGAACGTGCCGGCAACTAGAGTCGAAGCAGCTTCAGCTTCTGGTGGGTTAGCAATCAGACAGGCCTACATGGCCATTGCTGGCGGATTCATTGACGTTGCTGTTGTGGGAGGTGCGGAGAAGATGACAGATGTCAGTGATTCAGAATCTTCATACACTGTTAGTATGGGATCTGATGAACAATGGGAATCTCAGGCTGGTGCTACTTTTGCCTCATTGCATGCAATGATTGCGCAAAGCCATATGAATGAATATGGAACCAGTCGAGAGGAACTTTCTGCGGTTTCTGAAAAAAATCATTATCATGCATCACTGAATCCTATGGCTCAATTCCAATTCCAAGTCTCTGGAGAGGCTGTCTCTAACTCGGGAATGGTGTCCAGTCCTCTACGGATGTTGGACTGTGCACCAAATAGCGATGGAGCGGCGGCCGTGGTTCTTTGCGCAACTGATAAAGCCAAGAAATTCAAAAGAAAATCAGTTAAGATTATCGGTTCAGGGCAGGCATCTGACACACTGAGTTTGCATCATCGTAAACATTTGAATCGTCTTCCGGCAATAGGTATTGCAGCTAAAAGGGCATTCAAAAGTTGTGGGAAAAAGATTAAGGATTTAGATCTGATTGAAGTTCATGACAACTTTACAATCTCCGAGATAATAGCCCTCGAAGAAATTGGAATATTTAAAAGAGGCAAGGCTGCTTCTATGGGTCTTAAGGGTGAGACAAGATTAGGCGGGAAGATTGCTGTAAACACAAGTGGAGGATTGAAAGCACGTGGCCATGCCCCTGGTGCTACTGGAATCGCTCAAGTGGTAGAAATAGTTCAACAACTTAGAGGAGAAGCAGGAGAAAGACAGATCAAAGGTGCCAAAATAGGACTGACGGAAAATCATGGCGGTACAGCAGCAACTGCCGTAGTACACATATTGGAGGCGGATTAATGTCGGTACCAAGATTCTGGAGAGAACTGGAATCGCGCTACAACCTAGTAGGATCCCATTGTAAGATAACAAACACCTACCACTACCCAAAGAGAAGTTTCAATCCAGAGGCTGGAAGAGAATCAATAGGAAATATGGAGGATTATGAATTCAAGGGTAACGGAAAAGTGATAAACTCGACCGTAGTCCATCAGGCTCAGACAGGTTACGAAATGTTCGGACCTTATTGTATAGCAATAATTGAATTAGAAGAAGGGCCAAGAATAACTTCCCAAGTAGTGGATTGTGAACCGGAAATAGTCAAACCTGGAATGAAAGTCAAATCTGTATTCAGAAAACTTGGAGAAGATAGTGAAAGTGGAATTCTCCATTATGGAACAAAGTTCATACCTGATGAAGTTCTAGAAACTGAAAATGATGAAAATGATGACATAGCTGATGTCGAACTATGATTAGATACTTATATATCTGTAGCCAGTCCCTCCACATAAGATAAATGGCCAAAAAAAACGAAAAACTCCTAGATCCTCGTGTCTGGATTAAGGATTTGGATATCGAAACCACGGAAGATATAGCAATACCCAAAATGTTGGTTGATCAGGTCATTGGTCAAGAACAAGGTGTTGAGATTGTAAGAAAAGCAGCTGAGCAAAAACGGCACGTGATGTTAATCGGAGATCCGGGCACTGGAAAATCAATGTTGGCCCAATCAATATCTGAACTATTGCCCAAAGAAGAATTACAAGATGTACTGGTCTATCACAATAATGAGGATAACAATGAACCAAGAGTGAGAATCGTACCTGGCGGTAAAGGCAAAGAGATTGTTCAAGTCCAGAAAGCCCAGGCAATGATTGAAAAGGAGAAAAAAGCCAAATCACAAATGATGATTGTGTTCATGATAGTCGGTTTCGGTGCTCTTTGGTTTGCCCTTAGTGGATTTAGCAACCCTATGATAATTTTCTACAGTTTGATAGCCGCAGCGTTTGTTTTCATGGCCATGAGATATACAAACCAAAGGAATGAAACTGCAAATGTTCCCAAAGGACTTGTGCTGCATGAGCATGACGCAGAGGCCGCTTTTGTTGATGCAACTGGTACTCATGCAGGTGCACTGCTGGGAGACGTAAGACACGATCCCTTCCAATCTGGTGGTTTAGAGACGCCAGCTCATGATCGTGTTGAAGCTGGAGCGATTCACAAAGCCCATAGAGGTGTCTTGTTTGTTGATGAAATTAATCTTCTAAGGATAGAGTCACAGCAATCTTTGCTAACTGCAATACAAGAAGGCGAGTTCTCAATTTCCGGGCAGTCTGAGAGGTCTGCTGGAGCGATGACCAAAACCGAACCAGTGCCATGTGATTTTGTTCTTGTAGCAGCTGGAAATCTGGATGCGATAAAGGGAATGCATCCTGCACTCAGGAGTAGAATCCGAGGATATGGATATGAAGTCTATATGAATTCAACCATTCCAGATTCTCAGGATAATCGTGAAAAGTTGGTTAGATTTATTGCGCAGGAAGTGGCAAAGGATGAAAAGATTAGCCACTTCTCCAGAGAAGCAATCGGTGAAATTATACATGAAGCTCAACGCCGGTCAGGACGACAATTACATCTGAGTCTAAGACTTAGGGAACTAGGAGGTTTGGTCAGAGTTGCGGGAGATATTGCGAGGGAATTAGGTGACGAGAAGGTTACCGCTGAACACGTTATTAAAGCCAAGAAAATAGCTAAGCCACTTGAACAACAGATTGCAGATCGTTATGTTGAGAGGCGTAAGGACTACAAGACCTACTCAGTTGAAGGTTCTGAGGTAGGGATGGTCAACGGTTTAGCAGTGATGGGTGCCGATTCAGGAATGTCCGAGATGGCAGGTATTCTGATGCCTATAGTAGCTGAAGTAACTCCAGCCCAATCAAAAGACCGTGGAAGAGTGGTGGCAACGGGTAAGTTAGGTGAGATTGCTAAAGAAGCTGTAGAAAATGTGTCTGCTCTGATTAAGAAATACACTGGTGAAGACATTTCAAAATATGATATACACGTTCAATTTGTAGGTGCATACGAAGGTGTAGAAGGTGATTCGGCATCGGTTTCTATTGCAACCGCCGTAATTTCTGCCTTAGAAAATGCTGAAGTGGATCAGACTGTTGCTTTGACAGGTTCCTTGAGTGTTAGGGGGCAGGTATTACCTGTAGGAGGTGTTACTGCAAAAATAGAAGCCGCCGCGGAAACTGGTGTGACCAAAGTACTCATACCAACTATGAATATGCAAGATGTTCTTCTAGACTCCAAATACAAGGATATGGTAAGAATAATTCCCGTTTCGACATTGAAAGATGTCTTGGATAATATACTGGTAGCAGGTCCCCGAAAAGAAGGATTGTTAGAGAAGCTGGCAAAATTCCTTCCAAGTTCTAATATTTCTGGAAAAGTTGTAAACCCAACTACTTAGAACTCTCGTATCTCTCCAAAATTTTCTAGGGATGAACGCAGTTCTAACACATCATCCGATGTTGCAATGATAGAGGTACCTAAATGAGCAACGGAAGCAACAGCTCCCATTGGTACTTGCTCAAGAATTTTAGAAAGATTCTCATTCATCAGACCTGACTTTTCGGTGAACAGACGACCTGTCTTGATTGCTGTCCGAAGATTTACATTAGTCAATTGGATTCCTAAGGATGCTGTGTTTATTATCTCGGTCCACTCCGGATTATTAAGTATCTGGGAGGTATCTCGCCCTAATCCAGAAAGACAAATTACCATTTTATCTTTAACTGGATAAGTGGATATCTTACCACCATAACCTGGACTCTCTCTTATGACAATTGATGGGAAAATATTCTCTTTCAAGGATGCTGAGATTGCCATTACATCACCTAGTCCTGTCTTGTATTCAACTTCGGCCTGATGGGCTGCCTTTACAGATTTTTCAAGATCCTTTTCCAATTCTAGACAGGCGGCCAATGCTGACGAACCGGAGATCCCCAGACCAAAACCTAGAGGAAGGTCTCTCCTCAAATAAATGGTAAGACCTTGATTTCCAAAACCAATCAATTCCAAGGCACGTAATGTGACAGGATCCTTGATTTGCTTGCCGCCACATATCACTATATTATCTGAGGATTCGGATTGTTCGTCAACAACTGCACAGTGGACTCCCTGAGGCAATACTAATCCTATACCTGTAGAACCCATCTTCAAAGGATCCTCATCAGGCCAGACCGCAAATGTTAAGCTGACATGCCCGGGTGCAAAACTCATATCGTCTCTTGGTACAATTTAATAGTCTTATCAATGGTGTTATCCCATGTTCTCCTTGAAGAAGCATAGGCGTATGCAGACTCAGATAATTCATCAAGAAGTTTGGAATTATTCAAAAACTTTGCTACAGCGTCAGCCATTTGTCCAGATTTTACCAAAAGTGCGTGACCTTGTGTAGCCTCTCTCACCGAAGGGAGTGATGTAGCAACTACAGGCAACTTGCAACCCATGTATTCATATATTTTTAGCGGAGAAAATCCATAGTCTACATTGGGATAAGGGGCCACACCAACATCTGCTTCAACCAAAAGACGAGGAACGTCGGCCCTTTCAAGCCTTCCAATATGATGTAAATTAGACAATTCCGGAAGGTTTTTACCATATCCACCTCCAGCAACAATAACATTCAGTTTCGGGTTCAATTTTGCTATCTCGACCAACTCATCAGTTCCATGCCAGGGTCCTAGGGCCCCTACAAAAACAACAATCTTACCTTTCAGTCCTAATCTTTCCCTTAAACCTAATGGTTCTACATCAGGGGAAAACAAATCATTCTCGTAACCATTCTGAATAACTGTGAAGTTCTTGGCCTTGGGATTCCATTTAGAAATCTGTTCCCTAAGAACCGTACTGACTGTGAAACCATTATCTGCTTTCTCTATTTGATTCCTACAAGAACGGATTGCTTTTTCATTGTAGGGCCAAAGTTTGGCAATCCTAGTTGCTGATAATTCAGAACGCAGCCAGTTGTCGTCAACCTGTAATACCGATTTTACGCCTGCTTCAGAGGCTGCACGAACTCCTGAACCTGCAAAAACATATCCTCTATCATGAACTAAATCATATTCTCCAGTTTTTAATTCGGTCAATACTTTCTGATATGAAATGCTGGTGAAGATAATTCTTTCAAAAGGTATTCCTAGGTCCACAATTGGCATAAATTTAAGGTTAGGACTAAAATTGGACGTATCTACATTATTAGAATCATATCTACAAATTAAAGTGACACCTATACCGCGTCTTGCTAGACCGTCTGCTAAAGCCAATTGATGAAGGGTTTGGCCTAAAGTATCTGGGACCCTCACAGAGGGTGCTACCATCAGAACTCTCACAGATATGCAAGAATGAACAGGTTTTAGAACTGCCGCCATAGCACACTGTGGCAAATATCACTGTTATTTGTGATCGCGAATTCTTCCAACCTTTCGACCAACGCGTCTACAAAGAGGTATGTAGCATGAAGAAAAAGGGCCACAATATTGAAATCATAACGCCCCACAAATCGACTGAAGTCAAAGAATTTGAAGGCATAAAGGTACATTGTATAGGAACTGTAGGACCTCCGGGTGTAATTGCCCTAAAAATGATTAGAAAAGCTCTGAAAACGGATTGTGATCTGTTCTACTGCCATGAATTAGACCCTCTTTTGTACAGTATTGTTTTAAAAAGGATAACGAGGAAACCAGTCATTTGGGACTGCCATGAGTACCTTGTTCCTATGAAAAAAGAACTGCAAGGAAGACTCTCAGCCGTACTTACCGAAATCGGCATTTCAATCTGTGCACCTAGAGTTGACCATATTATAACCGTTGATAATCGTTTGGCAAAGACACTATCTAAACTTGGGAAGGTCACGGTTATTCCAAATTACCCTCGATTGGCAGATTTCAATGAACCTACCTTACGTAAAAAGAATGAAAACTTTGTGTTACTCTATGTGGGAGGCCTGACTGAGAGAAGAGGAATTAAAATAATTTTAGAGGCCATAAACCGATTAAAAGAAAAGAGGAATATAAGTCTCCGTATAGTTGGTGGCTTTTATGATAAAGAATTAGAGAAATGGGCACATAAATATGACTCTGAAAACGAACTCAATATTGACTGGTTAGGATGGGTAGACTATAGAGAATTAGCGCCAGTCATCGCAGATTCAGACTGTGGATTATTCGTCAATCAACCCGGGCCTCGGTATCTGAAAGGATTACCGACCAAGATATTTGAATACATGATTATGGGACTGCCAGTTGTATCTGCTACTGGACCTCTGCTAGATTCATTAATCAACGGAAAGAATCTGGGTGTCACCGTTGACTCGACAAATCCAGAATCGTTGTCTGATGGAATAGAAACCTTGATGAGAAATAGTAGTTTACAGGACATGGGAGAAAGAGCACACGATACAGTCAAGAAGAATTATTGTTGGGAAGCAAAAGAAGACAAATTATTGAGAATAATTAAAAAGTTGACTAGTTGAGTTCTCCTCTGACGAGCATAAGATAACGTTGTTCTTTTCTTCAAAAGGATTTTTATACACACAGAAAACTATACTAACTCCAATAAAACTGGGACGGGTCCAGTTAAGGTGAATAATAAACAGATAAAGGAGAAAAATGGCAGCACAACCACAACGATACGGGTCCATACGCGAGTTTCTAGACAATCTGCCAAGTCAACCCTGTATCTGGCAACCTGAGAACCCGAATATTTGTGTCACCTGTTTGAGAATAAATGAACCTGTTGCAAAGGTCTGCTCAGTCTGGTCCCAAGCTCTGGATGAAGCACCATTAGAGGAAATCGACTTTGAAGAAGAGGTTAGATCCTTACCTTCTGTAGTTGAAATTGAAGATGATTTTGAAGTGGTAGATGATCTTGATCAAGTACAGGAAGCTGAACAGGTAGTGGCTGAGGTTGATATTGTAGAAACCAGTGGTGATTGGGATACTGCTGTTGAAGCTGAACCTGTAATTGAAGAACCGGCTGAAGTTGCTG
>CEVQ01110329.1_pt1 | contig 18999 bp, 15 predicted proteins | sample 356551 | NCBI WGS metagenome assembly CEVQ01 (sample SAMEA2623756, study PRJEB7988) | marine metagenome | biome: marine biome (ENVO:00000447); feature: mesopelagic zone (ENVO:00000213); material: "saline water (ENVO:00002010), including plankton (ENVO:xxxxxxxx)" | depth 250 m | reverse complement strand
CCCTCGCCCTCGTAGCTCAGTCGGATAGAGCGACCGCCTCCTAAGCGGTAGGCCACAGGTTCGATTCCTGTCGAGGGCGCCAAAATCAGGGCTGTCAGCAATTTGGTAAAAAATCTCGCTAACCGGATACCTGCCAGCGTGTCCCGCAGCACTAACGCGCGGCCACTACCGTCGCTCTCCATGGCCATGAACCTGTACGACACGGCCCGGAGCGAAGTCGTACCTTTCGAACCGGGGCCGACAGTGAGCATGTACGTGTGCGGTATCACGCCGTACGACGCCACTCACCTCGGCCACGCCCTCACCTATCTCACCTTTGACCTCGTCGTCCGCCGACTCGAGGACCTGGGCCACGAGGTGCGCATGGTCCGCAACATCACCGACGTCGACGACTCGATCCTCTCCAAAGCCCGGGAACTGGGCATCGACTACCTCGAGTTGGCCGCCCGGGAGATGGACCACTTCCGTGCCGATCTGGCCGCTCTGGACCTGCGTCCAGCGTGGTCCGAGCCCACGGCCACCGGTTCCATAGACGCCATGCTCGACCTAATCGGCCGACTTGAGGCCAAAGGGCATACCTACACCGTCGACGGGACAACCTTCTTCGATGTCTCCACTTGGGATGCCTTCGGTTCGATGACTGGCTTCGACGACGCCACCATGCGAGCCTTTGCCGCCGAGCGAGGCGGCAACCCGGACGACCCCCGACTCCGGAACCCGCTGGACTTCGTACTCTGGCAGGCCAGCGCCGATGGCGAACCCTCATGGGACTCACCGTTCGGACCAGGACGACCCGGCTGGCACATCGAGTGCTCGGCCATGGCCATGGCCGCCCTCGGTGAGACCATCGACCTCCACGGCGGCGGAAACGACCTGACCTTCCCGCACCACGAGTGTGAGGCTGCCCAGAGCGAAGCGGCCAATGGTCAACCATTCGCCCGGCACTGGATGCATGTCGGAATGGTTGCCTACGAGGGCACCAAGATGTCCAAGTCGCTGGGCAACCTCGTGTTCGTCCGCAACCTGCGGCACATGCATGATCCCCGTGCCATCCGGCTGGCCCTCATGGCCCACCACTACCGGGGCGGCTTCGAGTGGTTCGACTACGACATTGACGACGCCATCACCCGCCTGGGCCGCCTTGTCACCGCGGCACGGCGCTCCAAAGGACCGAACCCGGCGCCGACCCTGGCCGCCGTACGGGGCGCGCTAGACGATGACCTCGACACGGTCACGGCCCGCGACGCCCTCGACCTGCTGGCAAGCGGCATCCTGTCGGGCGCCGGTGACGACCCGACCGCGGCGGCCGGACTCGCGAACGCCGCGGCACTGCTGGGCATCCGACTTGACGCCACCCTGCCGGAATCCTGGTCGCGCACGACGTGACCACCGGTCCGACCTACCCTCACGGACGGGCTGGACGAAGGCCGGCCGTATCCTGACCCAGTGCTGCGCTTCACCGACAGCCTGACCGGCGACAAGGTTGACTTTGTCCCCCGCGAGGAGGGCAAGGCATCGGTCTACTGGTGCGGGCCCACCGTCTACGACGTCCCCCATCTAGGGCACGCCCGCAGCACGCTGGCTTTCGACCTACTGGTCCGCTACCTGCGGTGGACCGGTCTGGACGTCACCGCAGTGTCCAACATCACTGACATCGACGACAAGATCATCAACCGGGCCGCCGACGAGGGTTCGTCTGAACCGGAGGTGGCCAGCCGATTCGAGGCCACCTTCGTCGAGCAGATGGACCGCCTCAACATCGCCCACCCCGACCTACGGCCCCGAGCCACCGATTACGTGGACCGCATGGTGGAGGTCATCGGTGAACTGGTCGAGCGGGAGATGGCCTACACCACTATCTCGGGCGTCTACTTCGACGTCGACCGACTGGATGAGTACGGCGCCCTGGTGGGGCGGTCGGTTGACGACCTCAGGGAGGGTGCCGGCGCCCGAGTCGACGTGGACGACGATAAGGCCGACCCCCTGGACTTCGCCCTCTGGAAATCTGCCAAGCCGGGCGAGCCCATCTGGGACTCCCCGTGGGGGCCGGGCAGGCCGGGCTGGCACATTGAGTGCGTGGCCATGTCACTACACCTGCTGGGTGACGACTTCGATATCCATGGCGGTGGCGACGACCTCGTCTTCCCCCACCACGAGAACGAGCGAGCCGAGGCGCTGGGGTGTGGCAGGTCGTTCGCCCGCCACTGGATCCACAACGGAATGGTCCAGGTCGACGGTGAGAAGATGTCCAAGTCGCTGGGCAACTTCACGACGTTGGCCGAGTTGCTCGATGCTTGGGACCCGCGGGCACTGCGCCTACTGGTCCTCCAGACCCACTACCGGCACACCATGGAGATCGGGCCGACGACATTGGACCAGGCTGCCGCGGCGCTGGCACGACTGGACAAGTTCGCCGACCGCATGGCTGTCGCCGATCTACCGGATGCCGGATCCGACGTCGATGTGGTGGACCGCTTCCGGACCGCCATGGACGACGACCTAGGGTCGCCACAGGCCCTGGCCGTCATCTTCGATGCCGTCCGAGACGCCAACCGGGCACTGGACGCCGAGAACGACGAGACGGCCGCCGCCCTGACGGCCACAGTCCTTGAATTGGCCTGCGCCCTTGGACTGGAACTGGGTCGAGACTCAGCGCCGGGCGGCTCCGGGAGTACTGCCGATGAAGGTGACGACGCAGAGATCGACGAACTGGTCAACCGCCGGCTGGCCGCGCGGGAATCCCGGGACTTCGCCGAGGCAGATCGCATCCGCAACGAACTCGCAGCGAGGGGCATCGCGCTGGAGGACACGCCGCACGGCACCTCCTGGCGCCGCGACTGAACGACTTGTCAGTTACGGGGCACGTCGGCCCAGGAGATGTCCTTGTCGACCCTGACATCACCGGGTAGGCCCAAAATCCGCTCGCCGAGGATATTGCGCATGACCTCGGACGTTCCACCCTCGATGGTGTTGGCCCGGGACCGGAGGAATGCATACCTGGGATGAATTCCGGGCCCCCGGAAGCCGGTGGGCCGCTTGCGTTCGTATCCGGCCTCGTAGACCATTCCGTCGGCACCGAGAAGGTCCATGCAGGTTTCGTAGATTCGCTGATTCATCTCCGCAGACATCATCTTGGTGACCGAACCCTCGGGACCGGGGTTACCTGACTTGGAGGTCTCCCGGGCCCGCCAGTTCGTTAGGCGTAGGGCCTCGGCCTGACTCCAAAGGTCGGTCACCCGGTCGCGCATGACAGTTCGCGTCACCGGGTCCAGCGAATCCCTGGTCTCGCCCCACAGGTGCACAAGGTCGCCGATGGGGCCCGAACCCTTCTTCGGTACGCCACCACCGAGGGCAACTCGTTCATTCATCAACGTGGTCACTGCAACGGCCCAGCCGTTGCCAACCTCGCCCAACACCCGGTCGTGGGGGATCCGCACGTCAGTGAGGAAGATCTCGTTGAACTCGGCTTCACCAGTGATCTGGTGCAGGGGACGAACGTCGACGCCCTCGGACTCCATGTCCAGCAAGAAGTACGTCAGGCCCTTGTGCTTGGGCTGGTCCGGATCGGTCCGGGCCACCAGCATCCCCCACCGCGACACATGGGCCAGCGTCGTCCAGACCTTCTGGCCGTTGACGATCCACTCGTCGCCGTCACGGACCGCCCGGCTCGACAGGCCGGCCACGTCTGAACCTGAACCCGGTTCGCTGAAGAGTTGGCACCAGACCTCCTCGCCGGTGTACATCGGGCGGAGGAGGCGCTGTTTCTGCTCATCGGACGCGTAGGTCAACACCACCGGTGCCCCCATCCCAATGCCGATCGGGTTGATATTGAGGTCGTGGTAGGTCACCCCGGCGGCCCGCAACTCAGCGTCGACAACGGTCTGCAGCCGACGGCTGGACAAGCCCAAGCCACCCAGGCTCTCCGGGAACTGGACGAGGGCCAACCCCCGGTCGAACTGGGCTCCCCGGAACTCGAACTGGTCGACCTGATCGGGCGGGACATCGGCCACCAGTTGCCTGGCCATGTCGCGGACCTCTGCTTCATTGACCTCGACCATGGATCAACTCCCGGCTCGCTCGTCGGCACCCGGCTGGACCCGGGGCGGGGTGAACCTACCCAGCGGTTACCTGCAGCCCCTAACTGGGGATCAGGCGACCGGGTCGCTATCGAAGGTGAGCTGGCCCGCCATCTCCGGGTCCGACCCCGCCTCCACGTCCCGCTCGTCGCTCTGGTCCCACTGGTGACCGGCGAACGGGTCATCCTCGACGACGAGATACTCATCATCGGCCCCGGATGAACCTGCAGGCGTAGCTGCCGGATGCCGGTTCACCCCCAGAAAAGCACGGGCCAACAGCGGCGTCTCCTCCGAGTCGAGCACCGGATCCTCAGCCCCTGTCTCCTTGTCGGCGGTCTCAGCCACCGTCCGGGCCACCGTCAACGGATGCACCGATGCCACCGGACGCAGCACCTCGTCGGCTACGTCGGCAGCCTCGGTGACCGTCATAGGACGCTCGGGCAGTGGGATGACCGAACCGACGCCCCGGGCGTCGACCAACTCCCAGCCCACTGGCGCCCTCAGACGCTCAACGTGGGTAGCGCACAGCACTACGGCCCCGGGCCCGTCAACCTCGTCGAGGTCGTGGACGGTGAAGGTCAACTCAGCCACGTCCATCACCACGAGCACTTCAGCCGTGCCCAGGCATGCCGATCGCATACAGAGATCCCGCATGGGCACCAAGGTACTTCCGGCCCTCCATGCCAACGGGGACACCCGCGCCGGGTACCCGGCACCCATCGACGCCTTACGCCTGCCCCCTAGGCTCACCTGATGCTTCCGGTGCTGGGCGTGGACGCCGACGACACACTGTGGGAGAACGAGGAACGCTTCCACGAGGTCGAGCAGCGCTTCCGTGACCTGATGGTGCCCTGGTCCGGGGGTGACGCCACCGACGCCGCCCTCCTGACTGCCGAACGGGAGAACATCGGTCGCCACGGCTACGGCATCAAGGGCTTCGTCCTGTCGATGGTGCTGACCGCCGTTGAGATCTCCGATGGGGCCATCGATGCCCGTTCATTAGCCGGGATCGTGGGCTGGGGGCACGAGATGATGGCCCACCCCATCGAACTGCTCGACGGGGTACCCGAGGCCCTGGACGACCTAGGTGCCACCCACCGACTGCTGCTGATCACCAAGGGAGACCTGGGAGACCAGTTGGGCAAGGTTGAGAGAAGCGGGCTAGCCGACCGGTTCTGGCGTGTCGAGGTGGTCCCCGAAAAAGACGGCCCGACCTACCGCGACGTGCTGGACCGCCACGGGGTCGATCCCGCGCAATTCACCATGGTCGGAAACTCGGTGAAATCCGATGTGCTGCCGGTACTGGCCATAGGTGGACGTGCCATCCACGTGCCCCATACCACGACGTGGGCGTTCGAGAAACCCGACCCGGCCGACCTAGACGGCGTGGACTTCCCCGTCGTGGACAGGCTCACCGACGTGGCGGCACTTCTCTGACGCTGACGCGTCGGTCCCGCCTGATCAAGCTGGAGAGTGGATAAGTCGTTCGGATCAGGGGCTGCCCGGCGACGACAGGTACGAGCCATCAGCGGCCACCTGGGCCATCACCGCCGGCACGTCCACCACCCACGGACCATCTCGTACCACCGACAGGTAAACCCGTTCGCCGACCGTTAACCGTCGCTTGCGCTCTCCATCAAAAGCCAGGAGCACCGGCCCTTCAACAGCCACCTCCTCGCCAGGAGCGAGTCGCCGAACCTCAGTCAGGCCCAGGTCGGCGTAGTGCCCGGGGGCAGTCGGACCCCGTACCACCTGTTCGCATGCGTCGACCGCCCCGAACCGGAGAAGTAGGCCGGCGTCCTCGTCCGGGGCGACCGGTTCCACCAGGCCACCCACCCCGGAGAAGCCGACAGCCGACGGCTCGGCCCTGGAGAGCACAGCCAACCGCAGATTGACCGGATCGAACAGCTCGAACGAGCCCAGAAAGGGATCGTCCACGGCTAACGCATCGATCAAGGCCAGGTCATCCGGCTCGGAAGCCCCATCAGGCCGCACCCGTACCACCAATGCCCGGTGCATCACCGAATCCTCCTTGAAGGCTCCCCTCCCGACACCACGGGCCACGTGTCCAGCGGCCGCGCCGGCCACCGTTGCCTCGGCCAGCAACGGGAAAGCGTTGTTGGTCCCCGTGGACAAAGGCACCACCACCAGGTCGGGCCACCCACGGGCAGCGGCCCGGTTGGTCCCGTCGCCACCCAATACCACGACCACACCGCATCCGAGATCGCGCATGGCCGCCACTGCGGTCACCGTGTCCTCCTCGGTGAACGTCAATTCGTGGTCCAGCCAGTTGAGGTCCAACCCCCGCATAGTCTCGGTAGCCCGCTGCACGATCCGGTGGGTGTCGGGATGCACCACGAACCGGTTGATGCCAGCCTCGCGGGCCCCCAACACCACCCGTCGCACCACGTTGACCTTGTCCTCGACGGTCACCGCACCCGCCGCAGCAACTGCACGCCGAACGTCGGTGCCCGAACGCGGGTTTACTACAAGGCCTACGGTCCCAATGGACGTGACGGAGGACTGTTCCAGATCGACCACGGCAGGTGACCGTAGCCACCCGTGTCCACTGACTACCCCGCCGGGTCCCGGACCTATGGTCGACAAAGATGGGATGTCCTGACGAGCCCGGATGCATCCCACCTGCGGGCCGGGGCCTGACCGGTGTGCGTGACCGGATCCGACGCCGACCGGACTACCGGCGACTCGTCCTGATCACCGCACTGTTCGGCACGGCAGCCGGAAGCTACCCGGTCACAGTGCTCTCCGCCTCGCTCCCCCGAATCGCCCGAGACCTCGGGGCGGCCGACGACACCGTCACCTGGGTGATCGCCGCTCCCCTGTTGGCCTTCGCCGTAGTCACCCCGATAGTCGGCAAGATCGGCGACCTGTACGGCCACCGCCGGACCTACCTGACCAGCTTCGCACTGGGCACCGTGCTGGCCCTGTCGACGTCGCTGGCCTGGGACATCACGTCACTAATCGTGCTTCGAACCCTCGCCCAGGCGGCGAAGGCCGCATCCGGACCATCTGCCATGGCCATGATCCTGTCGACTTTCCCGCACCGGGAACGGACCCGAGCGTTGGGCATCTGGGCGGCCGTGGTCGCCCTGTCACCTGCTGTGGGCGTGGTCACCGGCGGGCCGCTCATCGAATGGCTGGGCTGGCGGGTCCTATTCGTGGTGCAGGGGGCCACCGTCGGGCTGGCCCTGCTGGCTGCGTTGTTCGTCGCCCCAGAGACGCCCCGGCGTACCGGCATCCGCTTCGACGTGCCCGGCGCCGTGACCCTGGGCGTGGGGGTCAGCGGTCTGCTACTGGCCGTGAACCGGGGCATCAGTTGGGGATGGACCAATCCGCTCGTGCTGGTGGCCGCCGCGCTGGCCCCCGTTGGGCTCGGACTCTTCATGGCCATCGAGCACCGATCCGACGCACCGCTCCTCCCGCCGGCCCTGCTGCGTCGACGATCCTTCACCCGACCCATGACCGCCCAGGCCGTCCTGCAGTCCGGCTACATGGGGGCGCTGGTCATGGCGCCCTTCCTCCTGGAACGCCGCTGGGGGTTCCGGCCCACGGTGATCGGCCTGGTGATGCTGCCCCGACCCCTCTCCTTCGCCTTCTGCGCCCGCCTAGGCGGCCACCATGACCCGAAGCACGGTGCCCGTCGGGTGGCCGTCACCGGGATGCTGGTGTTCGTGGTGGCCATGGTGCTGGCCGGGGTGGGTGCCCAACAGCGGTGGTTGCCCATGTTCTTGGGCGGGGCGATGCTCGCCGGCGCCGGGAGCGGTTACATCCGGCCGACGGTGGCCAACTCGGTCACCGCAGCTGCCGGAGACGCCGACATCGGAATCGCCGGCGGGTCGATGAACATGCTCCAGCAGATCGGTGCTGCGGTAGGCATCACCGTGCTCACCGCGCTGATGGCCGACTCCCTGAGCGGCACCCGGTTCCTGTTGTTGCACCTGGCGGCAGCCGGCGCGGGGCTCGTGGCTGCCTGGCTGGCCCTAGGCATCGAGGACACGCCGGCGGGCAGTGACCCCGACTGAACCGCGTCAGCCGTAGTCGTAGAAGCCGCGACCGGTTTTGCGGCCGAGGTGCCCCGCAGCGACCATGCGACGCAGGAGCGGGGGCGGCAGATAGAAGTCGTCGCCGTACTCGGCAAACAGCGTCTCGGCCACCAACATCATGGTATCCAGGCCGATCATGTCGCTGAGTTCCAGCGGACCCATCGGATGGGCGGCACCCAACTTCATGCCATTGTCGATGTCTTCGGCGCTGGCGTGACCGTCGGCGTACATCCGCATCGCGGCGTTCAGGTACGGCACGAGCAGCATGTTGACCACGAAACCCGCCCGGTCCTTGGCGGCCACCACGACCTTGCCCAGTACGTCGGTGGCGAACGCCGTGATCGACGCTGTCACCGCCTCGTTGGTCCGCACCGACGGGATGACCTCGACCAGCTTCATAACCGGCGCCGGGTTGAAGAAATGGAGGCCGATCACCTGCTCGGGCCGTCCGGTAGCCATGGCGATATCGATGATTGGAATGGATGACGTGTTGGTGGCCAGCACGGCATCCGGCGAGGTGACCGCCTCGTCCAGTACGGCGAAGATCTCCGCCTTCAGGTCGAACGACTCGACCACCGCCTCAACCACCAGGTCGGCATCAGCCAGGTCGCCGTAATCCGTAGTGAACGTGAGGTTGGCCAACGCCGCAGCGTGGGCCGCCTCGTCGAGCTTCCCCCGCTCCAGGGCTCGATCCAGGGAACGTCGGATCCCGGTCTCGCTGTGCTCGGCGGCTTCGGCAGACACCTCCTTGATCACGGTTGAGAGCCCGGCCTTGGCCGTGAGCTCGGCCACACCGCCGCCCATCTGGCCACCGCCAACCACGGCGACCCGCTGGATGCCCATCACTCAGCCTCTGTGACGGTGACGGACTCAATCACCACGTCGGTCACCGGTCGATCACCGGGGCCGGTGGGGACCTCCTGTATGGCCGTAGCCACCTCGACGCCCTTGATCACCTTGCCGAACAGGGCGTAGGCAGGGGGTAGGCCGACCCCGCTGGGACCGGTAACGACGAAGAACTGGCTGCCGTTGGTATCCGGACCGGCGTTGGCCATCACCAGCGAACCGACCTCGTAGCGACCGGGCTTGGGCAACTCATCGGCAAAGCGGTAGCCGGGACCGCCGCGACCCGAACCCTCGGGGCATCCACCCTGGATCACGAAGCCATTGATTACCCGGTGAAAAATCAGCCCATCGAAATAGTGCCAACGGGCCAAGTAGACGAAGCTGTTGACCGTCTGGGGGGCGGCGATGGGGTCCAGGTGGATGGTCATCGAACCCATGGAGGTGACCATCTCGGCGGTATAGGTCTTTGCCGTGTCGATGACCATCGGCGGGGCGGCCGGGAAGCTGGTCCGCCGTTCGCTGGAACCGTCGGCTTCGGGGATCAGGTCGGACATTGGGCCTCCTCGGCCTACGGGTTGCTCTTCATCAGCGCTTAGCCGGTGTGCAGGCTACGGCGACTCGGCCTCACCTCCGACCGGCCACGGCATCACCCAGTGACGCGCGGGCCTTCGCTACGGTGCCGCGCATGGCACCCCGGTCGACACCGAGGACTCCGGACCCCCGTGTCCTGGACCCCTCGTTGGACCATCCGCTGCGGAACGGACCCCTCCATCGGCGTTCCGTCTTCCGTAGGGGGACTCCGTCGGAACCGGCCAACTGGGTCGGCCTGGTCTGCCCGTCATGCGAAGTGGCGTGGCGAGGAGACCCCGTCGAGCCGTGCTGGTCCTGTGGATCGGTTGGCCGGCGCCCGGCCGGCACCACCGTCGTCAGCGAGTAGGTACGCCCGGTCAGAGTTCCCGCGCGTACATCCGAACGGTCTTGCCGGTTCCCTCATCGGACTGTTCCCCGACGTCCGCAAAACCCATGGCATCGTGGAAGGCCAATGACCGTTCGTTGCGGGGCACCGTGTTGACCTCGGCGCACAGGTGAGTGTGTCCGTCCGAAGTAGCCAAGAACGCCTCGTAGAAGGCACGGCCTACGCCAGTGCGGTAAGCCGATGGGTCGACCACCACCCTGTCCACATACAGGAATCTGTCGAAGCGCTCGCTGAACCACCCGTAGTTGAGGCTGTCGTAGCCAACCCCTGGGCCGTCGAGGCCTACCAGTAGGGCCGCTGGTCCCGGGACCGTTGAACTAGGCACTTCGGCCACCAGGCAGCACCGGGCCACATCGAGAAACCACCTCATCTCATCCGGTGTCAGTTCATTGACCGCCGGAACCGCAGCGTTGTTCAACTCGAGCATGCGACCTAGGTCGTCGGAGGTGGCGGGCCGGATCAGCACGGGCAAATCCCACCACGGATCAGCAATGAGGTGCCACCCGGCGATACCAGGATCACGCAGGACCAAGGGATTTGGTCTTTACCCAGCGTTAATACTTTGGCTGCTGATTCCGACTATTTGACCCGTATGGTTCGGCTCCATGACCTCCACGGGAACCGGCGACAGCACCACGTCCACGGGAACTGCTGCTGCCCGCATGGTCGGCGGCTCGAAGATCTATGGAACCGGCGACACCGAAGTTCGTGCCCTCGACGGCGTGGACGTCGAATTCGAACGAGGCTGTTTCACCGCCATCATGGGTCCATCGGGATCAGGCAAGTCGACGCTCATGCACTGCTCGGCGGGACTTGACGACCTGACCTCGGGCACCGTCCACATCGGCGACGTTGAACTCGGTGACCTCTCCGAACGAGACCTCACTCTCTTGCGACGTGACAAGGTCGGGTTCGTCTTCCAGGCGTTCAACCTCATCCCAACCCTGACGGCTGAGGAGAACCTCACACTGCCGCTGGATCTGGCAGGACGGAAGCCCGACGCCTCCTGGATGGTCAACATCATCGAGACGGTTGGGCTCCAGGACCGTCTCCGACACCGGCCAGATGAGCTATCCGGGGGTCAACAGCAACGGGTCGCTGTGGCACGAGCCCTGGTGAGTAGACCCGAGATCGTCTTTGCTGACGAGCCGACCGGCAACCTCGACTCGATAACTGGAGGCGAAGTCCTCGACTTCCTGAGGGGTGCCGTCGACAATCTGGGGCAAACACTCGTAGTGGTGACCCACGATGCCGGTGCCGCCGCGATGGCCGACCGCGTACTGTTCCTTGCTGACGGTCAGATCGTCGACGAGATGTCAAACCCCGACGCCGACCGTATTCTCGATCGCATCAAGGCCATCGGCGGCTGACCGGGTGCTCCGACTCACCTTCCGGAACATCACGCGCCGCAAGTTGCGGTTTGCCCTCACGACCCTGGCAGTTGTGTTGGGCGTCGCATTTCTGTCGACGTCGTTCTTCCTGACGGATCGGCTCCGTGACAGCTTCGACGAGCTCGCTACCGACATCAGTGGGGATATCGACCTCGTCGTAAGAACGTCGATCGACGAGGGGGCCGAACGGATCAACCGTCTCCCCTTCCCGGAAGAGGTTCTCGGACTCCTGGTGGATGTCCCCGGTGTCCGAAATGTATGGCCGTCGGTCCAGGCGTGGAACGTGGTTCCCCTCTACATCGACGAGGAGGGCGACCTCAAAGCGATCGATACCAACGGTGGGGCACCACAGTTCGGCTTCAACGTCACGCCTCCGGACGGATCCGACTACGGAGACACGACGAGTGTGAGCGAAGGAAGCCAGCTCTTCCTCACGGATGGTCGCCTCCCGCGCCGCACCGAGTCGGTGTTGGACCCCACCACCGTCGGCGAGTTCGCGCTCGACAACAAGACCGCTGATGATTTCGAGTTCGTCATTGGCGAGACCTACACCATCAGTGCACCTGGCGGTAACCGCCAGTTCGTCCTCGTGGGGACGGCCAACTTCGGCGACCCGGACGAAAACAAGAACCTTGGCGCCAACCTCAGCCTTTTCGACGAGGAAACCACTCAGGAGATCGCCAACAAGGTCGGGCTCTACGACGAGATTTCGATCTACCTCGAGGACGGAGCGGACGAGGCCGCGGCAATGGGTCAGATCCAGGAACGCCTCGACTTGGCGACAGACGAGTTCAGGGCCGTCCTGGCGAGCCTCCCGGAAGATCAGCAGATCCAGCTGTCGGCTTTCGGCCAAACCGAGTTGGAGGTGGTCACGGCTGCCACCAAGATCGCTGAAGACCAGAGCGACTTCGACCAGTTCATAAACATCATCTCTTCGGTGTTGCTGGCGTTCGCCATCATCGCCGTGGTGGTCAGTGCCTTCATCATCAACAACACGTTCTCGATCGTGATCGGGCAACGGGTGCGCGAACTGGCCCTACTGCGGGCACTGGGGGCCACGGGTCGCCAGATCAGCAGGTCGGTGAAGCTGGAAGCAGTCGTGATCGGCGTGGTCGCCACGGCCCTCGGCCTCGTCGCCGGCTACCTGCTATCGACGCTGCTCGTCTGGGTCCTCGTGAACATCGGCTTCGGCGAGTTGCCTGGGTCGATTCCGGTCCGGACTCGAACCATTGTGGTTGCCTCGATAGTCGGGGTGGGCGCCACCCTCATCTCCGCGATCGGACCCTCACGCCGAGTTAGACAGATTCCACCGGTTGCGGCCCTCCGAGACGACGTTCGACTTACCCCCACCGGTCTGCGACGACGCCTCATCGTGGGCAGTGCTGTCGCTCTGGTCGGCATCGGAGCCCTCGCAGCGGGAATGACGATCGAAATGTCCACCCGCGCGGTACTGACTGCAATCGGCGGAGGGGCTCTTGCGGCATTCATGGGCGTCTACCTACTGAGCCCAGCAGTGACCCGTCCGGTTTCGGCAGTGCTCGGGTGGCCCATCCGCAAGGTGTACCGGATACCTGGACGACTGGCGACCGACAACGCCCGTAGATCTCCGCGCCGCACCGCCGCGACTGCCGCAGCCCTGACGATCGGGCTCGCCCTGGTGAGCCTCGCCGCGGTGGTGAGCGACTCCATCAAGGCGACATTTCTGAGCACCCTCGACCAGAGTGTCGAAGCGGATCTCTTCGTCTATCCGGGAACGTTCAATCCACAGGCAGGCTTCTCAGCCGAGTTGGGAACCGACCTCCAGAGCCTCGCCGCCGAACAACCCGACCTCGTCGAGTCGGCCATGACGATGCGTTGGACCATGGGCGCAGTGAAGATCGGGGGTGACTTCAAGGACCTGGTGGCCGCCGAGTTGGACATTCTGGCCGACCATATGAATGTCCAGGTGATCGAAGGCTCTGAGTTCGGCGCCGGGAACAACGGATTGTTGGTCCACGTCGATCCGGCAGGCGACCTGGGACTTGTAGTTGGCGACCCGGTCCCGGTTGATTTCCCGGGTGGTCGGACGAGCGAATTGACCGTGGCGGCGATCTTCGAGGACTCAGCCCTTCTTGGGAACTGGGTGGTCGATGTATCGGTCTTCGACGCCTATCTTCCGACCGCTCCTGTCTCGTGGATTTCAGTTCTGTTCCCTGATGACGCTGACAACATCAGCTCCCGCGCCGCTGTCGAGGCGTACACCGACTCCTACCCTCAGGTCGCCGTTGAGGACCAATCCGAGTTCCGCAAAACCCAAGAGGACCAACTGGACCAGTTGCTGTCCATCATCCAGGTATTCCTCGGCCTTTCACTGCTCATAGCCGTTCTGGGCATCACAAACACCCTGGCCCTGTCGGTCTACGAACGGACCCGGGAACTAGGCCTGCTTCGAGCGGTCGGTATGACCCGGCGCCAACTACGGCGCATGGTGCGGTGGGAGGCGGTCATAATCGCCCTGTTCGGTGGCCTCCTCGGCGTGGCTATGGGCGTGCTATTCGGCCTAGCCGCCATAGCGGCGATCCCTCAGGAGTTCGTCAACATCGTGTCGATCCCCTACGGCAGCCTGCTGAACTACCTGGTGATCTCGGCAATCTTCGGCATGGTGGCTGCCATCCTCCCCGCGCGCCGGGCCGCCAGGCTCAACGTGCTTGACGCCATCTCCCACGCATAGGCACTACCCCCGCTCCAGTGATGGCTTACCGGCCCACATCAGGCTCAAATTCAGTCACATAGAGCGGCCGGAAGCGGCTCCACGTGAACCACAGCCACCCGCTTGGTGGCCCGGGTTAGTGCCACGTACAACGCCCTCATGCCCTGGGCCTGCTCCCGTAGGATCCGAGCCGGTTCAACGACTATCGCCCCGTCGACCTCCAGCCCCTTGACCAGGCCCACAGGCACCACGGTCACTCGGGCGTCGAGCCCGCGTCGGGTAGGCCGGCCAAACTCCACGCCGGCCCGCTCGAGGGCTCCTTCGATGTCTTCGGCCTGGGAGTCGGCGGCAATCACCGCCAGATTTCCGGCCCCGACCGCGTCCAATTCGCTCCTCACCACCTCAGCCAGGCCATCCAACTTCTCGGACTGCTCGTCGGTCATGGCGATGAATCGCGGCGATTCCCCGTCGCCACGAACCGACCGGGGCGGGGCAAGATTGGGAGCAGCCACGGCGAGTACCCGAGCCGCCACGTCCATCAGCGGCCCGGGAATGCGATAGCCCACGGTCAACTCGTGGCGGACCGCCGGCTTCCGGTCGGGCAGGTGGGCGAGGATGCCCTCCCAGTCGTCGTGGGCCCAGGACCCCGTGGCTTGGGCGATGTCGCCCACCACGGTCATCGACCCGTTCAACGAACGGCGATCCAGCATCCGTAGGTCCATCGGCGAGAGATCCTGGACCTCGTCGACCACGATGTGCCCGTAGGTCCGTACCTCGTCCTGTGCCTTCCGTCCCGGTCGAGCACCCAGAACGGCGCGGGCTTCATCCAGCAGGGACGCGTCCGACGCCGACCAGTACACATCGTCAGCCGAATCGCACCGAGGGCGGAACAGGGCGTCCACCTGATCGGCGGTGAGGCTCCGATCGGCGGCCCGTATAAGAGCCCTCGACCCGAACAGGTCGTTCAACAGTTGGGCCGGGGTGAGGACCGGCCACATCCACTCCAACGCCTCGCGCACAGCCAGCTCGCCCCGGACCCGCTCGCGCACCGCCTCGGGATCGAGATCAACCCGACCCGAGGCAACCAGCGCCTCGTAGAACTTGGCCTCCACGAACCGGCGGGCCGCGTTGTGGGTCCGGAATCGACGTCTGGCTTCGACCACGATGCGATGAGACTCTTCGACCGAGAGAGTCAGCCACTGCAGGCCGTACCCCAGACGGAGGTCGGCGCGAATCGCACGCTGCCGGGTTCGCACGGCCCGGGAGATGAGCCCGACCATCCGAAGATCGCCCTTGAGTCGCCCCATCTCGGCGATCTCCCGACGGTCGTCGATGCGGACGCCGCCCACCACGTCTCCCAGGGTGGCCAGCGCGACCCCGGCCTCGCCCAGTGATGGCAGAACCTGTTCGATGTAGGCGAGGAACAGCCGATTGGGGCCGACGACCAGTACGCCCTGGCCCTCCAACGGGAATCGGTGGGTGTAAAGCAGATAGGCGGCCCGGTGCAGTGCCACCACGGTCTTGCCTGTGCCCGGCCCACCCTGAACGGCGTGCACGCCGGTCATGGGGGCACGGATGATGTCGTCCTGCTCGGACTGGATGGTGCCGATGATGTCGCCGAGTCGCCCTGTGCGGGATGTCTCAAGAGCGGCAATAAGGGCACCCTCCCCTTTCAGCCGGGTGCCGTCCCCGTTTCTGAACCGTTCGAGGTCTCCGAACAACTCATCCTCGAGGCCCAGCACGGTGCGCCCTCGGCTCACAATGTGACGCCGGCGCTGCAGGCCCATGGGTACCGGACCGGTGGCCCGGTAGAAGGCCTCGGCTACCGGAGCCCGCCAGTCCACCACGACAGGATCCTGCTCTTCGTCCCAGACACCGACCCGACCAATGTGGAATACGCCACCCCCGGCCTCGGCCTCCTGGTCGATCCGACCGAAGACCAACGAGGCGTCGCCCAGGTCCAGGTGGTCGAGGCGGGCCGCCACCGAGTCAATGATGGCCTCGCGCTCAAAGCGCGCCTGATTGGTGCCACCCTGGCCGACCTCGACCATCCGCGTCAGGTGAAGGGCCCGTTCACGGGCTGCGTCTAAGCACGCGTGGGCGTGATCTACGTGAGCCTGCTCGGCCTTCAACTCGGGATGTTCGTGGACGTTGTCGCTCATGATGCTCCGGGCCCACCGGGGCGCCGTGCGTTGCTCGGAGACGGTGGATTTACCGGTCGAAATCGACGATTGAGGCGAATTCGGCCGAAGAACGATGCTACCGGCGGCAGAGGATGCGCCCTCAACATTCCACCAGCCCGCCATGAGTTCCTCCAGGGGCGGGAAACCTCGGTCGACGTGCGACGATGGGCCCGTGATCGTGGTATTCACATGACGACCGTCGGGCTGGTACTCGGGGCTGGAGGCCTGCACGCCGCAGCCCAGCACGCTGGTGTCTTGGCCGCCCTATCCGAGGCCACCGGCTGGGATCCGAGGACCGCTGACGTGGTGGTGGGAACCTCGGCCGGTGCCACCACGGCGGTCAGCCTCCGGGCCGGCGTCTCAGCCACCGACCTCCACGCCTCCTACGCCCGTACCCCCCTGTCCGACGAAGGTCAGGACATCATGAACCGCGTCACCACGCCTCTCGACCTGGGTTCGTCCTTAGACGGGGAGCCCCTCGATGGTGCTCGCCGTAGCTCTCGCCGTCCCGCGAACCTGATGCTGCTACTACGTGACCTTTGCTCAACGGCCAGGCCCCGGCCCGTGATGGCCCTGGCCGGCCTGCTGCCGGTCGGCACCCGGGACGGCTCGTCGCTGGGTGCCCGCAGCACCGAGATCCATCCCGAACCATGGCCCGATCATCCAACTTGGATTTGTGCCGTTGACCTGCGCTCGGGCAAGCGGGTGGTCTTGGGTCGTGACGATGTGGCCACGCCCATCGGCCCGGCCGTGCAGGCCTCCACCGCCGTCCCGGGCTGGTTCCGACCAGTCGAGATCGATGGGCGACGTCTGGTGGACGGTGGCGTGCACTCCACCACCAACGCCGACCTGGTGGCCGCCCTGGGCCTCGACGTGGTCGTGATCTCGTCGTCTAAGACCGTCGGCGGAACATCCGGACCCACCGACGATCCAGGCACCCTGGCACGGGCGTGGCACACGAGGACCCTCTACAGGGAGGTCCAGGCCATTCGACGCCGAGGAGCAGCGGTGCTCGTCCTGCAACCGACTGCCGGAGAGCTGGCCGGCCGCGCCGCTCTGGCCGACCGCGACCCGCAGGTCCATGGCCCGGGCGCGTCAGACCGCAGTGAACACGGGCTGGACGAAATCGCCGAAGCGGCCCGGGTCTCGGCACTGGCCCGTCTTGCCCTACCCGAGGCCACCCGAGCCCGCCGTCTTCTGGCGAGCGCTTCGGACCCCCGCCGCTAGCGTCGGACCGTGGTCGACTCCCCGCCCAGTTCGGGCCCGTTCCTGGCCGCCTGCCGGGCCGAACCCCATGACTACACCCCGGTCTGGTTCATGCGCCAGGCCGGACGGTCGCTACCTGAGTATCGGGCCGTCCGGGGTTCGGGCAGCATCCTCGACGCCATCGCCGACCCCGAGCTGTCCGCCGAGATCACTCTGCAACCGGTCCGCCGGTACGGCGTAGACGCGGCCATCCTCTATTCCGACATCGTGGTCCCTGCCTCCGCCGTGGGCTTCGGCGTGGACGTGAAGCCCGGCCTGGGGCCGGTTGTCGAGCAGCCGTTCGAGCGGACCGCCGACCTGCAGCGCCTTCGACCGCTGGAACCCGAAATCGACACCCCGTACGTGCTCGAGACGGTCCGCCGGGTGGTCGCCGAAGCCAGCGTGCCGCTAATCGGCTTCGCCGGGGCACCTTTCACCGTGGCCTCCTACCTGATCGAGGGTGCACCGTCCCGTACATACGGGCGAACCAAAGCCCTCATGCTGGGCGACCCGGCCCTGTGGAACGACCTCATGGAACGCCTAGTCGACATGGCCATCACGTCGCTGAGGTCCCAGATAGCTGCCGGGGCCTCGGCCGTCCAGCTCTTCGACAGCTGGGCTGGGGCCCTCAGCCCACCGGTCTACGAGCGCTGCGTCCTGCCTCACAGCCGGCGAGTGTTCGAGGGGGTGGCCGACACCTGCGTACCACGCATTCACTTCGGCGTGGGTACCGGCGAGATTCTCCCATTGATGGCCAAGGCGGGTGCCGATGTGGTTGGGGTTGACTGGCGGGTGCCGTTGGACGAGGCCCGGCGTCGCCTCGGACCCGACACCATTTTGCAAGGCAACCTCGACCCAGCGGTCTGCCTCGGGCCACCCGAGGTTGTCGAGGCCGAGGTGGCCGACGTGTTGTCCCGCAACGGTAGACATCCGGGCCACGTGTTTAACCTGGGCCACGGCGTGCTGCCCGAGACCAACCCGGCCGTCCTGGAACAGGTGGTCGCCCAGGTCCACGCCTACTCCATCGGTGGCTGATCCGTGTCCCGTCGGTTGCTGGTGGTCGGGGGTGGCATTACTGGACTGACCGCTGGGTACCGACTGGCCGTGGATAACCCGGAGTTCGACGTCACGGTGCTTGAGGCGTCGCCCCGAGCTGGCGGATACCTGCAGACAGGGCTCCTCGATGATCCGGTACTCGACGAACTCCCGATCGACGCTGGGGCTGACGCCTTTCTGGTGCGGGTGCCGTGGGCCGAGGACCTGTGCCACGAACTGGATCTGGCCGACGAGTTGGTGTCCCCATCGGCCCGGCAGGCCTCTCTGTGGCTGGATGGGACGCTGCGACCCCTTCCGACGCCCAACGTGCTGGGAATTCCGCTGGACCCGGCCACGGTGGCCGATGGTCTACTCGAACCCGAGGACCTAAGGCTGGTTGCAGGTGACGGTATACCGGCGATGGCGCTGGAGCCCGGCGCCGACGCCAGCGTGGGTTCAGTGGTCCGGGCGTGCGTAGGCAACCAAGTGTTCGA
>CEVQ01000501.1_pt1 | contig 19067 bp, 14 predicted proteins | sample 356551 | NCBI WGS metagenome assembly CEVQ01 (sample SAMEA2623756, study PRJEB7988) | marine metagenome | biome: marine biome (ENVO:00000447); feature: mesopelagic zone (ENVO:00000213); material: "saline water (ENVO:00002010), including plankton (ENVO:xxxxxxxx)" | depth 250 m | reverse complement strand
CAGTTCTCCGGATTAGCGGTAGAGTTCATTCCTTGTGAGGCGGTTACATTGCAAGAAGGGATGTAGGTTGGTTCGGGTTCCTGCTCTTCTTCGGGCCTTTCCTCTGGGAAGGAGCAATCGCGTGTTTGCTCGTCCCAAGTTCCGCCTCTCTCCTCGCAGTCTTCTTGAGTTATCTCTGAATCGTCATCTTCTCGATCATCCTCGTCATCAAAGTCACAATACGATTCACCTTCGCGATCAGGAGCTTCGGTCCAAGTTCCGCCTCTCTCCTCGCAGTCTTCTTTCTCAACTCGGGTGGTGTCTTCGGACCGCTCGTCCTCCGAGATAATCTCAGGAGTAGTGTCATCGATTATCTCTGATGCGTCTTCACCTACACAGCCAGTGAGTACGGCGGACAACAAGAGTAGCGTAGTAAACGCAAATCCTCTCATGTGTGTTAATCAGAGTACCCCAGTTATCTAGTCTCGTATTGCATTTGCAGGATTGGGAGTGATGGCGGACCCACCGCGATTCGAACACGGGTTACAAGCTCCGCAAGCTCATGTGATATCCAGGCTACACTATGGGTCCAGCGCGTTTTCGACCGGCGACTTCTGTATAACCCCGACGGTGATTCAAATCACATAGAAAGTGGGAGTACGGTCTTCCAGCGAGGTTCTGCGAGCTTCTTAGCATTGGGTGCAATCCTCGTATTCTTTGTCTTGTGAGTTAACACTCCGTGCATACCTTCGACGGAGAACTTGACGCGTAATTCAAGCAGACGGTCACGCTCTGCGATAGACATCTGCTCAGAGTCAAGTTCAACGGATGTTACAGATTCCTCATCGCCCTCATTATGTAGGCTTAGGGTGCTTCCATCTACTGCTACTCTAGGAGAGAAATTGTAGTCCTTAGGGTCGTTCATACGAACATCTGCATCGACGATTAGCCTGTCCCTGATTGAGACCTTGGTAATCTCGATTGACCTGACCATGTATCGGCATCGGAGTCGAGTTCAAAGCCCTTCGCACGAGAAGAAGAGGTTCTCAAACACCTATCTCGCTGACTCTGGGTATCAGAATCACAAATTCGACGACAAGTTGCCAGTCGTTACCTTGATCGGGGTCGACATCATCGACGGGCAAGTCAGGATCGCACTGATCAGCTGTTATTGTCCAATACCAAGTCCCCTGACCGAATCTTTCCCCGGGCTCGTTCAGCAGTGCCTCTACCAATCCCTCAGAAGAATCAGCTGTGATTGTGTAATCGCTCTGAGGGATTGAATTCATATCTGACCTATCGATGCTGGCGCTGGCATTCTCTGTGATATTGTCGTGAGTGGTTGAAGCGAAGGTGTTCCATCCAGTCTCAGGCACATTTAGAGAGAGGGTAAAGTTATCCTCAGGCCACATAATTGGTAACAAATCTCTAGCTAGAGTTAGGGTTGCATTGACCTGAATAATCCGTGCCCCCGATCCGGGTTCATGGCTCAACTCGTAGCTCTGGCCCTGCTCTAAGTATCCGGACCATTCCAACTCCAGGTGTTGCTCCTCCCATACCACCATGAATGTCCTAGAAATCACCATCAGACTCCATGTTTGGGTGCTCATAGCCCCCTTGTCATCAATCACAGATACCGAACCGGTCCTGTTACCTGAGGCCTCGTAAACCAGATCCACGTAAGACGAAGAAGACTCTGCATCGTTGGTCTTGTCTCCATCTCCATCCGAGTCCACGCCGTGATCGAAGTCCCACATGAACTCGACTGTTGCTCCCTCTGGGTCAATCGAGGAACTAGCATCTAGTCGTGCTGGCTCACCTGCTCTGACGAAGGTGGGCATCTCAAGTTCAATGGTAGGTGGGGAGTTTACGAATATGCTGACTGAGGATCTGTCAACTTCGCCGTTATCATTGACTACAGTGACTTCGACTTCGTAGTTTCCAGCCGTGTTGAAGGTGTGACTGACGATTCCTTGTTTGGTTGTCCTGCTCTCACCATCGCCGAATTCCCACCTGAACTCATCTATGTATGTCGGATCAGGGGAGGACGATTCCCTCGCATCGAAATTCACAGTCTCGCCGGCATTAATCTCTTGCAAATCTGCGCTGACTCTAGCGTTAGGAGTTGTTGAGCTAAGACCCGAGCAACCGACTAGGCTAGAGCATAGCATCATCACCACAAGTGCAACTGGCAAGCACCTCCGGTTAGGTTTCATGTCCAACCTCCTCTACTGCTCCCTCATAGGGCTGTTGCAGTGCGGAACGAACGTTCGATGATTACGATAGTTCATGGACGGTGACGGTGAACAGTGGGGTATGTCAGGCCCCCTGTTAGCAGGTTACCGGGTTCTGGGGTTCGACCTAGAGACCACAGGGTTCGATCATAGGAAGGACAGGATAGTCCAGTACGCCCTCGTAGGTAGCGATACTGACGGCACACACATCAATCTCCAATCCCTAGTCGATCCTAGAGTGAAGATACCACCTGAGACAACTAGGGTACATGGAATCAGTAATGATGATGTCAGAGGGATGGGTGAGTTTTCAAAGCATGTGAATGAGATTATCTCAATGGTTGATGATTCAATTATAGTTGGACACAATGTTTTACGTTTTGATTGGCGTTTCCTCGAAGTTGAGTGCATGCGAGTTGGTGTGGAGGCGCCAATCCCGAAAGGAATCATCGACACATTAGTTCTGGCTCGTAGGTTGAAGATTCCCGGCAGGCATACACTGGGGCACCTATGCGCTAGATTCGGCATTGAGATGAGCAGGGCCCACCAGGCCGATGCTGATGCCGGAGCAACCCTGCTGCTACTCTGGAGAATGATGCGGGCATATCCAGACAGATTGTCGGCAAGCATCGATGATTTGCTGGACTCATTCTCTAATTGATTCTAGGAGCGGTGTCCAAGGTAGGACCTCACACCAATCTCCCAAGTGGAAAATTTTGCCGTCCACTCTAGCGCTGCCGAGGAAAATCGGTCCCTCGTATCCTGAATCAATAAGCTCCTGCATCTGAGTCAAAGCTTGATCTCGCAATATCGCCCCGAATCTATGATCCGAAGCGGCCAACTCTCCGTCATCACCCACTGGGGGCATGCGCTGAAACAGCGCGGCACCCGATTCTGAATCGAATCTGATGGTGCTTACGACCTCATCCCTGAACATGGCTCCGGGAGGGAGCAATCCGTCTCTTCGAGCAACCCACCACGAGGGGCACCATGCCTTCCATTCGCAGAAGCCACATTGCATCTCACCTGGGGTTGGCTCCAGAGGAGTTTTTGTGGGCCTCATTCCTTCCCATGCCTCAATGGCCTCGGCCAATACTGACGGGCCATCAGCGCGATGAACGGTCTGATTTGAGGAATACCAGCCCTCGGCGTGAACGGGAGGGTGGTCAGGGTTGTTCTCCTTCAGTAGATCGCGATAGAATCTCAACTGGCGGCTGACCTTCTCATTGAGCTTCTGCTTGGGTGGATTTCCAGTCTTGAGGTCGGCTACAATCCAACCCTTAGAGGACCCATTCTCATCGAGGTCAGCCACCAATAAGTCTAGTCTGCCCATGAGTCTGCCATCCTCGGATTTGAGGGTGCCCTCATTGGCCAGTACTATGCTCTGAACACTCCTCCACTGTTCCACAGTGACTTCGGAGAGTGTGACTTTGCCGATGTTGGACTTGGAGAATAGTATGTTTAGTGCTCCTACAAGTCCGTCATGAGCCTTGGTGATCATTTCATCTTTCCATCTAGGATGTCGAGGTGTGGCTAGAAATGTGTCCCTTTCGGCCGCCCAGTGGCGGTCCAGAACCGCCTTAGCCGTGGGGGGGAGCCAACCAAATTCTTCCCCGTCTCTCGAGGATAGTTCGAGGTTGCATAAGTCCTCGACTGAGTTGTGTACGGCAGTACCCATAGCAGCAGGCATGCTGGCCTTTCTCGGCAATCGTTGTCGCGATAACCAGTACTTTCTGGGGCAGTCCTCGTAGCGATTCCATGAGGAGGGGGACAATTGGTGAGCGGTGAAACCCTGGTCCATTTCATGCACCCCGGTGGAGTCACCGAGAGTGGCAACGATTAACACCATCGTCTACTCATTCATTCTCATGGTCGAGGCACCCAAGGTGGAAGTCGATGCTGGATTGAATGCCAGCGGGGCCTTGGTAATCAGTTGCTTTCCTTCAATTGGTTTCGTTAGCAGCATAGTGGCTCACTATCTAGTAGACAAGTTGGAGTTGGAGTTGGTCGGAGGTGTCAGACATCCTAAGCTACCTCCAGTATGTCTAGTGCAGGACGGGAAGCCACTGCCTCCAATGAGATTTTACTCTGGTGAGCCAGTATGTAACATGGAAAGGTGTGACAAGGTCATCCTGATTGCTTCGGAGATCCAAGTTATGCCTGAGTTAAATCTTCCATTGGCTGACACCCTTCTCGACTGGTGCACTGAAGGAGGAGTAGGTGCAACACTCCTAATTGACTCGTATGCACAGGGAATAGGTCAACAACACTCCATCTTCGATGACGATGAGACCGATGAAACGATTCTGGGGATCGGCTCTACCGATACTTCTCATAAGACACTGGAAAGCCTAGGAATCCCTCTGTTGAAGCAGGGGGTGGTCGGAGGCATCACTGGCGTGATGATGGGGGAGAGTCGTCGTAGGGAAATCGATGTGATGGCCATTCTTGCCGAGTCAGACGGTTCTATCGGTGGAGGATTGCCTGATGCTCGAGCAGCAGCTCGTATCATCGAATGCTTGGACGAATTGATTCCCGCTGTTCATCTCGATTCCGGACCTCTGCTCGAGGAAGCTCAGAGGATTGAGGGTGAGATACGCGAGATGATGGCGGTTCACCTCAACCCACCAGCCGACAGCGGTGACTCTCTAGGCTCGATGTACGGCTAGAAGTCTCCTAGAGTACTCTGCCTCTCTGAGGGTGGATCAATTCCGGCAATCTCTGAGAGTTCTGTCTCATTCAGGACCTTCACACCCAATCGGTTGGCTTTGTCTAACTTGGAGCCGGCAGAGTCGCCAGCAACTAGGTAATCCAACTTACCCGAGACTGAAGATACTACTTTTCCTCCCATGGACTTGATTGACAGTGCAATTTCCTTCCTAGATCTAGAAAGCGAACCCGTAATGCAAAATGTCTGTCCCTCTAGAGGTCCTGTATTGGTGTCTGCAACCTCGTCAAAGATATCCAATTCACCACTTAGGGCAGATACAACCTCAATGCGCGCTGCTAGGCCCTCTAGGAGCAGCCTTGCAACGGTCTCTCCAACCCTTTCAATCGAGACTAAGCTAGATATTGCCTCGTTGTACTTCAAAGTCTTTCCTTCCTCATCTTCCCCTGGTTCCTCGTCCATCCTATTTACGAGTTTTAGGAGGTTTTCGAGGCTGCCTACCTCAGAGGCAATCGAGTTGGCTATCTCAGGGCCAATCCTAGGCATTCCGAGCGCCGCTAGGAAGGTGCTGAGAGGCATGCTACGACTTGCTTCCAACTCATCAATCACATTGCCCGCTGATTTCTCGGCCATCCGGTCTAGACTAGTTATGTCGCTCAAGGATAGAGTATAGAGATCTGCTAGTGAGGTTACCAAGCCTTTCGAACAAAGTTGCTCTGCGAGTTTCTCTCCAATACCGTCCATCTCTAGATGGCGACACCAATACAAGATGCTACGCTCTAGTCGAGATGGGCAATTCAGGTCTAGGCATCGGATGAATGCCCCGTCTTCTACTAGTGTCGATGAGCATCTGGGACATTGTGTTGGGATTATGACCGGGGTTCGGGTTGGAAGCGGTTCATCAAACGGTGTACCATCGGCATGCTTTCTACCACTCAAATCGGACTCTTGTGCTGTACCCAGAACTTCGGTGATTTTCGGAATGACATCTCCTCTCCTTACAACTCTGACACGGTCTCCAAGCATAATCCCAAGTCTCTCGACCTCTCCCTTGTTGTGCAGCGTCGTACTCTCAACAGTTACTCCGGATACAGTAACCGGGGCGACTTTGGACACCGGGGTGACGTTGCCGGTCCTGCCGGTCTGCCACTCTACATCCATCAAGACGCTGATAGCCTCCTCGGGAGGAAACTTCCAGGCTAGAGCCCAACGGGGATGGTGCGCAGTCATTCCTAGCAGTTCCCTCTTGCTCAACCGGTCCAGTTTAATCACTATGCCATCGATTTCCCAGTCGGCGCCTTCCCTGTTATCTGTCCACCTGTTTACAACTGACATTATCTGAGCGGTGGCGGCCTGGGAGTCATTCCCTCCTACAACTTCGTTTCCAGCCACTTCTATGCCAATCTCCTGTAGCCATGTAATGGATTCAGAATCAAATTCGAATGGCGGAGGATTTGGACTATCTGGGTGTCTGGTATCTCCTACAGGAAACTCGGTTCCGTAGGCTAGGAACATCAAATCCTCGGCTCTACCCTTGCCAGCCTCGGCGTGCTTCTGCCTGAGAGCCCCTGCTGCGAGGTTTCGTGGATTAGGGGCGACATCAGAATAACTGTCTCTGAATGTGGCAAGTGGCATCACCACCTCGCCTCTGATGTGACAATCTCCATCCCATTCAAGTGATTCAGGCACATTCGGAATTCTGCGAGCGTTTGCAGTGACATCCTCCCCTCTAGTCCCACTGCCGCGAGTTGCTGCCCGGACCAGTCTACCTCTTCGGTACTCCAGCGATAGTGCGGATCCATCCAACTTGGGCTGGCAGACGAATCTTCTACCTTGGGCAGTAGTCTGTGAAACGAAGTGTGCAACTTCGTCTTCCGTGTTCGACTTGTCTAGGCTGAGCATTTGGAACAGGTGCTCCACCTTGATAGAACCTGGTGGGGGGTCTGAACCTACTTTCTGCAGTTGGGGATGATTGGGTGAAAGAGACTTGAGTTCGTCCCATAGGACATCGTATTCAGCGTCGGAAATCTCCGGTCTCGCCTCGTTGTAATAGAGGTTCGAATGGTGGGAAATCTGTTCCGCAAGCCACTCCACCAGCGCCTGCTCGCTGGCTGTGCTCGGGCGCTCCGCTGCCATGGTACTCCAAGTAGTGCAGGTGCCTTCAACCTGCGGATAGGAGCCCTACGGGCTCCTGTATTGCATATGGTGGGCCTGCCAGGATTTGAACCTGGGTCGCGCGACCCCCAGCCGCGAAGTATAGGCCAAACTAACCTACAGGCCCTTTGGGCTTGATTGGCGAGTCGGGGATTGGTCAAAGCCCTGTCGGACTCTCAAAGTTCTCTAGCGATGCTGAAAGGAGCGACCTCGTCAACTAGATCGATATGGCCGACGAACATCCTTCTGCAGCAGTACCTCTCCATTCCAAGGTCGTCTAGCGCCTTGTCTGAGTCTCCACCCATCTCAACTGCTTCCTTGTACTGCTCGTAGACGTGAGCAATCACCTTTCCGCAACTCCAACACCTTACTGGTATCAACATATAATCACCTGTACGACTTCTGCCACTTCTTGCGAGCGCCGCGCCCCATTTGATGCTTGGCTTCCTTTCTTCTAGGGTCGTTTACTAGCAAGCTACGGTCAAATCTGATGTACTCGTCACGGAGTTCTTCGTCATCGCCCTCAGCTCCGCCGTTCCACTTCACTAGTCCGCGTGCGATTGCTGTTCGAATAGCGTCAACTTGTCCCATCTGACCGCCGCCTTGCACATCGACGACTACATCGGCGTCTGCCAGACGGTTCATCGCCTCTGCAATCTGGACTGGTTCGAGAGCCTTGCGCCTAGCGAGCTCTGGCTCCATGATGTGAATCGGCTTGCTATTGACTCTGACACGTCCCTTGCCCTTGCGGACGGTAGCGCGTGCGATTGCCGTCTTACGCTTGCCGCTGGTGTTGACCGAGGCCTTGCGCTTGGACTTGCGTGGCATGAATCACTCACCCTCCCATCGAGATGCATCGACACCTAGTGATGAGCTTATCTCGCCCAGACGGACGAACTTGAGGGGCAAAGGGCGTTCTATTGAATCGGTGTCTCCCCATACGTGGTCCTCTGGCAACTCTTCTTCAGAGATATTGGTCGGTTGGCCAATTAGTACTCTCAGATCACGCAGTGCGCCTCTGCCGCTGCTGTTCTTCTGGTAAGGAAGCATTCCTCGGACGGTTCTCTTGAGAATCTGGTCGGGCATGCGAGGGAAGAACGGCCCCTTTCTAGCGTGGTTGAGTTTGTACTTCTTATCGTATCTAGATAGGACTTGAGTCCTAGGGCCAGAAACGATGGCATGCTCGGCGTTGTAGATTATCACCCTCTGCTCAAGACCGTTCTTGCGAGCTGAAATCAGCTGCTTGGCGACTTGGCTGGCAAGGCGGCCGAGAATCTTGTCTCTGGCATCGTAAACTAGTGTTCCAGCATCAGCCAAGTATCCTCACCCCCTTTCCATTCGGGTTCTCTTTCATCAGTTCGCGGAGAGTCATGACTCGCCCTCCGGCTGCTTCTATCTTTGAGCGGGCTCCGGCGCTGACACTGTATGCGGCGACGCTTGGCTTGCCCGAGATCTCTCCGCTGCCCAGAAGTTTACCCGGGACAAGGATGGTTTCCTCGTCGGCGGCATGCCTCGATAGGCGGCTTAGGTTCGGTTCAGCCCAATTGCTGCGGCTTCTCTCAAGCCTAACAGCGACGTCTCGCCACAGTGCTGAACCGGATGACCTGCTCTGATCCTTCAAGTCGCCAATTAGGCTGACTAGGGATTGGTTGGTCTTTCTCGTGTTCTTACTCATATGACTCCCTCGACGTTCTCGGGTATCGCGGCCACCTAAGTTGGTGTTATGAATGCTGCGGGACGCCCCATAGGGGCGAAAGGCTTCGCTGCTGCCCTATCAGGCCCTAATTGGGCCCGAATCAGATTCGGAAACCATCGTTCTGGCTGTCCTCGTCAGTACCGGCTAGTCTGGTCTCTCCTTCGGAATCTACGAACTGTCCAGCCTTGGTAACCGTGCCATACAGGCCCGATTCATTGATTGATGACCGGCTTAGCATTGAGTCGCCTAGGGAGGCGGTAAGGTGGTTGACAATCGACTGTAGAGTGGCTATTGCTCTGTCACGCTGGTCAGAACCAATCTCGTGGTCTGAGTAACGAGCCTCTTCGAATATTGAGAAGAACTCATCTAAGTCCTCAGGTGGTGCTATTCCACCAAGCATCGCGTTGATGGCGTCCTCGAACTCCCTGGTGGTCTCGTAGACCTTCTTCATCGCGCCTCTGCTTCTGAAGAAGCGGACTAAGTCCTTGTAGCAGTTGAAGATAGTCTGGATGTAGTCGTTAGAAGCCTTCAGTGACATTAGTGAGTCCGTCAGGATTCCACGAATCACCTCAATGCGTCGGCGCTCGGCGTAGTTGCGATACATGATTGCACCAATCAACAGAGCGAATGACAATGCGATTAGCAGCACAACGGTCACTCTGGCTGTGAAGAAGCTTGTCTGTTCACTCACCGGCTCATCACCGAGGAATATCATCGGAGTGCTGTTCAGGAATTCTTCGACGAAGAATTGCGTATCTAGGAAGTGTACCAAGACTCTCCATCTGCCGTCAATTGCGCAGGGGGCTGAAGCGACCGAGTCGCACTCCAACTCGCCGGGTATGTTCTTACCCTCGTAGACGAACGAGAAATTCGCCGTACCCTGTTCATTTGATACAGCATATTCTGGTGGGAAACCAGTTACCCATCCAGAGCCGTTCCAGTACTGGAAGGTGAAGACAACGGTCTGTCCCTCAACAGATAAATCAAGGCGATCACGCAGAATCGTCACGGCACCGGTAATCTCATCGCCGGGTTGGTAACCCCCTGAGTTGGACCAATGATCCTTGAGCAAAATATCTACTCTGCTGCGGACCAGAACCTCAATATCCATGAATGAGCCATTGACTACAGGCGTGGTCTCAGCCCTACATCCTCCTGGGAGCTCCTTGTCGGGCTCATAGGCCACTCTGATGGTTCTGAATCCTTCCAATTGGTCTCCATTGGGCTCGACACCTCTACGGCTTGGGTTGTCCTCTGGATCGCCTGAGAACCAGTCAATCTCACCGGTGCCATCCATAGTAGTAGAAGTGGCAATCGGCCTAGTGTTGGTCTCGGGGTCGAGATAGATATTGAGGCACTTCCCTCCAATCGGATTGCCGTTGGTCTGAGTCAGTAAGGCCTCGAGGTGGAATGATTCCTTCAGATACAGAACTGGGAATACCGAGCCATTAGCGAAGGTGTAGGAATCAACATCAGTCCTGAATGGTCCGACTTCCTGGATCAGCATAGTAGAGTTGGAGAAGACAGGGAATATCTTAGTGATATTCGTAGGCTTGTATCTCCAGTTGTCCATGCTCTCGTATGGATCGTAGGAGACTGTAACCATGGCCTGCCCGGCCTCCACTCCGGTCAGTGGACAAATAATCTCGAAGAAGCCGTCAGCATCGGTTGTTCCCGGAATGCAGACTTGGCTTCCAATCTCCATGTTTAGCATCTGATACTCTACACGGATTGGCCTGAAGGACAGGTTTCCTCCCAACTCGTCAAGAAGCTGTCCGGTGACTACCATCGGCTTGTCTATCGGTTGGCCTGTAGTCTGGTCAATCTCTGATGTGTAGACGATTTGATCGTCCACAGCTAGACTGGTGCGCCCAATGAGATAGAAGCCCTGGGTGTTGAACTGTAGCACCTTGCGGAAGTGCTCACTGTTGAGAATCTGAGCACATGGATCCCAAGCACCGGAAGTCCTGAGCATGTCATCCTCAATTGGTTCGCAACCCTCGTTGGGCAAGTTCTCGCCGAACCTGATAATCACATTCACGGGACCGAAGCCATCAGGGAGGAATGAGTCGGGGTCATCGCGCAGTAGTTGAGGGTTCAATGAAATCTCGTGGAAGATTGATCCAGCACTCGGGCATGTAGTCTCGACAATCTGTCTGTGAGTACGGTCCTCGAAGTCGGTTCCTTCGAAGATAATCAGCACTTCTCCTCCGTTCTCGCCACATCCGTCTAGGGCCTGCCCCGGGTCGAACAGCGTCGGGTCGGGGGTTCGATTATCGTCTGTGACTTGAGCCGATAAATCCCATATGTCGCCACTGCTCAGCGCTCCCGAAGTCACACTCTGCAAAGTAATCAGGGTCCTAGAAACAACCCAGAGGTTAATCTCAGATGCGCTCGATTGACGAATAGGGTCTCCAGGATACGAATAACTCAGAGTGAAATTGCCCAATTCGTGGAGCTCGCCGATAGTCAGATTGACTGTGAATACGCCATTTTGGTCTGTCACAGCGATGCTATTTGTGCCATCGGCCGACCATGTGAAGTTGATCGGAGCATCTCTCACAGGCTGGTAAGCGTTGTCAATCAGCCTCGCCTCGATAGTAGTGTTCTGACCACGATAGAGCCGTGGGATGTTGTTCAGCTGGAAGTCCGTCGTACCTATGACCGAGACGTTGACGTAAGCCCCGGTTGGTGCGAGTACGGAAGTCTGGTTCCCAGTGAAATAATAGTTAGAGTTGGTGAAATCGGCTCTGATTCCGAATACGCCTGCCGAGTACTGAGAGTACCAAGTCCAGTTGTAGTCAAATGTCGCCTCTCCGTTAATCATCTGAGGTACACGAGCATAGCCGGTCTCCGATGAACCAGCGAATACACCGTTGCGATCTACGTCGACCTGTAGAGCCATGGGGTCAAACGGCCACGGGGTCATTGTGCGGTTCCAAACAGTACCAATAACTCTCAGAGTCTCTCCGGTGAACATCTCGGGAACAATCTCGCATCGAACATCGCTATCAGGATCAAGTGGATCGACAGGTCCGCAAGGTGGGACATTGAAGTCTCCGCCATTCTGCATGGCGATGAACCAATGAGTACCGTTTGTAGACAGGAATGTCCTGAGTGTGGCGGCCTGTCCAGTCAGTCCCTCTGGAGTACCATCCCAAAGTATGGGATATGGCTTGCCTAGGCTTGCGTCAGAGTACGCGATACCGGCGTTAACTAGTGACGGTCCATGGAACAGAGCTCTCCACGCTCCAAACGAGGATCCAGTAAACTGTGTTGAATCCCAGAAGTAAACTGGTCGTATCGAGGGGGTGATAATCTCCGCTTCGACATACATCCTGTGCATCGACCTGATGCCGAAGCTGTCAGTCACTGATCCCTCTAGATAGGGCCACGGCCACTCGGCACCGAGATCGGGTCTCGAATAGCCGACGAATGCGTAATCACCAATCGGGAGACTGGTGTTAGTGTAATAGTAGCGTCCGACGACGTTATGAGTCTTGGAGAAATTGTTCCAGACTATTTCCTCGTAGCCTCCCGGCACCTTTCCTGGGCCATTGTCCATGGTGGAATTCCATTGCACCTGCTTCCATGTGCCCTGTATTCCACTGGTTTGAACGAAGGTCAATGAAATCCATCCACCAGAGTCGGCGCGGTAGCCGTACCCGTAGCCGTCGAAGATGGTTGGGTGAGTCGTGTTACCGAAGATGCCTCCGCTAATTGTAAACGAAACGGGGGCATGAGACAGCCTGTTACCGAAGATGCCTCTCTCCCAATCAGCTGTATAGTGAACCTTGTAGTCCACGAACAGAGGTTGTTCGTCGCTGCGGAAGTAAGTCCATGCGACATAGTCAATTGTAGTGTTTGCACGGACTTCTACTGGTACCGGCTCAGTTGTAGAACCGTCATGGATAAACATCTCAGTCACTTCAGCATAGACCAGATATGTTGTGTTATCACCTACATGAATGTCCTCTGGGAATAGGAACTGTCCGACTATGAAGTCACCATCGTTGTCAGTCAGGACGTTGATCGTCTCGACTGCTGAAGTTCCATTCCGAGCCCATTCTATGTGTACCTGAACAGGTAGGTTGGGAGCAGGCATAAACATCCCCTGAACTGGATCCAGCCAATTCACCGTGCCATTGAACTTAGCCGGGAATCTGTTGTCTAACCACAGGACAGGTGGAACTGTCATCGAGATTCTAGTGGGTATCTTGTCATCCTCATCGAGAATGCAGTCATTGTCGTGGTCCCAATCGCTTGATTCGGCTCCGTTGGTACAGTTGTCCGTCCAACCTTCTTCCAAATGGTCCCAATCCAAGTCGGCCCTCCCATCTGAATCGTCGTCCTCATCGATAGCATCTGGACCGGTATTGGGATCTGCGGGGTTGGCAATTCCTGAACCGTTTCCGAAATCGTCGTGGTCCCACGGGTTCGTGCTCTCCGAATCGAATCTCGACGGCCAAAGCATGACTTCGTCTTCGTCTTTCATCCCATCAGCATCGTCATCGTCATCGACATCGTCTCTCAGGCCGTCATTGTCGTGGTCCCAAGGGGTAATCCACGGCGTAGCAGATGCCAGCTCGAGTGTGTTTACGAGTCCGTCTCCGTCCCAATCATTGTCGGCCCAATCCAAGATTCCATCGTTATCGTGGTCCCAAGGTGACTGCTCCTCGCCGATGAAACAAAGGAGTTCTTGTTCTGCGTCGGGTAGTCCATTGTTGTCGTCATCAGGGTCCTCCCCATCGGGAACTCCGTCGTTGTCATTGTCCACATCGTAGTACTTCGGATGAAGCAGGCCTTGACCTAGTGCCCCCTTGTCCCAGACGGCTTGGAACCAGCCGTCCTCATCCGGGTCTGTGTCGGTGCCATCGTCGTCGTTGTCCTCGCAATTGGTGCCGATGAAAAACGAGCCTTCCGGCTCAGTGTTTGCGTCGTCGTCCCAATCATCATTGCTGTCGACTTCAAAGTAGTCCCAGATACCGTCGTTGTCGTCATCTATGTCCCAGTGATCGTACACGCCATCGAAGTCGTCGTCGAGATCTGCCGTGTCATTGAACATGCATTGTGGATTCATGTTGCCCGCAATAGGGGCACCGCAGTCGTCATCTGGGTCGACGTCGTTGTTGAGTAGATCTGCGACCTCGTCCGGGAACATGTTGGCGTTGCCATCCGAGTTCCATTGGAACAGACCGTTGTTGACGCCGACGTAGGCGATCCATAGGTCGCGGTTGTCCTTGATTTGGTTGTAACTGACCGCGGAGCTTGGGCCTACATCCTGATTGCCAAAGAAGTCGAACCAGAAGCAGTTCTTGTTGCACGTCCACTGTCCCTGCGAGTTGCTTCCATTGTATGGTCCTTGGTCAAATTCAGGATCTGGCCTAGTGCTATATGGCGAGGTATAGATTGTCTGCTGAGTTTGGGTAGCTGCCTGTAGAGGATACCCGTACAGCCAAGCATAGGCTAACCCGCAGGCGTGATCTGCAGCTTGTCCGAGGAGAATTGCCCAGATTAAAGTGGCACCACAGGTGCCGTCGTCAAACGTTCCTCCCATCTTGATATCATCAACATCGAGGACTCCGTCGTTGCCCTCATCTTGGTCCCACCAGTCAGGTAGGCCATCGCCGTCTTGGTCAGTGTCTATTCCGTTAATCAGAGAGTCACCATCGATGTCGATGTCAAAGTAGTTGTCACCATTGTATGGGCTCCACTTCATGATGACATGCCAGTACATCTCAGGGACCTTGCCGTTGGTCAGGGTTCCGTTAACATTGGAATAGCCGTTGTAATCCAAGACGAAGTTATTCTCAAGACTAAACGGGTTGAACATCCAGGTCATGTTCCAGTACATTGGGTAACCTAGGTCGGCAGAGTAGATTCCTCCGTCGTCTGATCCGTCAATCGGATCACCGTCGCCGTGCGAGTAGGACCAACTGTTGAACGGATCGGTCTGGTCTGAGTCAACTATGCCGCAGTTACCGTCGTCAGGATCGTAGTAGTCTGAGATGCCGTCGTTGTCGTCATCCCAGTCATAGTCATTGGAAAGGCCGTCGCCATCGATGTCGGTGTCTAGGCTATTGGGGCCGTCGTCGCGATAGAGTGAACCGTTGAGGAGATGAAGATCGTTGTCGTCATCCAAATCGCAGTTATCGTCAATGTCGAGCCAGTCGAGAATACCATCGTTGTCGTCATCAACGTCTTCCCAATTGTTGATTCCGTCTCCGTCCCAGTCGTTGTTGCCTGTGTACGACTTTCTCATAAGTACGCAGTTTTCATGGGAGTTAACTGGATTAGGGTTAGTCAAGCTGGGACAATTCCACAATTGTACCTCATTGTAGGTTGAAATCATGAATGAATCATCCTCGTTCTTGATTCCATCATTGTCCAGATCGAAGGGGAAGTCATTCGGGTCAATGGAAGGGCCGCCCAATGGATTGTCGGGCACCGGAGTGCCCCCCATATCGGTATCCAACCAGTCCCAGACCAAGTCGTAATCCTGATCGATGGGTCTGTACCTATCGTCATCCAAATCTCTGTCATAATCCAACTCGCAGTCTATGCCCGGAATTTGAATTTCGGTGTATGCAATGGGATAGTCGCCATCACCATCACCATTGGTATCGGTTTGATGGCAAGTATCTGGAATTCCATCATTGTCATCATCAACATCGTACATATCCATCAGACCGTCGTTGTCATCATCGGTGTCGGCTGAATCTGGGCTTCCGTCGTTGTCATTGTCTGGATCGATGAAGTTGGGAATGCCATCGCCGTCGAGATCGCCGTCGAATATAGTGTCGAAGGTCTGGTTCCTAGGGTGCCATGCCAATTCGCGTTCTACATAGTCAACCCCTCCGACGAATTGGGAGTATGGGCTGGCGTTGGAACCTGAAGAAATTACGATAATTTGGCCTGTAAATTGTTGGAATAAGCAGGAGTAGTTGTACGTACCAGCAGAAGTAAAGGTGAATGAAAACGTCCCACCTGGAGTAATAGGGAAACTATCGAACGCCCCACTGTCATCAGTGGCAGTGTGGTCTGTATTATCTGTATTAGTCCAGACTACAGTATCTCCAGCGTCAATTGTTAGATTGCTTGGACTGAATCCGGAACTGCCGATGTTGATGTTGTGCGTGGTAGCTCCTGCGGTCCATTCGATTGGTCCAGACCAAAGTGAGGCGGTGGTAGTGATGTTCGATGTGCGGGAGGAATCCCATGGATGTTCATCCCACAAATCCGGGACGCCATCATTGTCATCATCAAGATCGAAGTAGTCCTGTGCTCCGTCGCCATCGAAGTCACACGGCCACTTGAACTGGTCAATACGAGCATCATTGTCATCATCCTCGTCATATGAGCCGGGTCCGTTGCCGTCGGTATCATCATCAGTGATGCCGTCGTTGTCATGGTCCAACGGATTCTGATCGATTCGGTATCCTACGCCTACGGGAGTCCCTGTCCACGGGTGGACGGTTGAGGGGACTACATACCTGTCAGCACTGACGTTTCTGGGGTCAGCACCCTGAGAATAATCGATTGGCCCCTCTAAGATACCGTCATTGTCGTCATCCCAGTCGAACTCATCGAGGATACCGTCGTTGTCGTGATCGAACGGGTCGGTGCCATAGCAACCATCGAATCTCTCAATCAGATCAACAATACCGTCGTTGTCGTCATCTAGGTCGTTGAGATCGTCTATTCCGTCGTTGTCGTGATCCTCTGTATTGGTCTCCTCAAGGAAGAAGCCGTAACCAGGGTCTAAGGCGAGCGCTGCGGGGTCAGATACCCAACCAATGATGGATGCGGGGTCATGGTACATCGGGTCTGAGAAGGCAGTTTGACTGTAGTCGAATGAAGTGGCCGGTTGAGACTGTCCATCTCCGGCTACAGGGCCTGAGGCCTGATTCATCTGTTGATATGCCGTCCTCTGAGTAACCGGACCCCAGACCGATTCCTCAGGGTCGTCCTGCTCAAAATCCTGAACACTGTACATTTGCGAGCTCAGCAGCATCAATGCTACCATCGCAATTGCAGAATTCCTGCTATTTCTCTGTTCTATCCTTGTCATTTCTTCTTCCATCTGAAGACCCCCGAAGTGCCTCCTGAGATTCACGCTGCTTATCAACAGAACCCCTCGCACGTGCGCGAGCGTATCATGAACACCTTCTCGGTATCATGTGCGTGTAGTGCTGTCTGGGTTAGCCTCTGTGATACGGTTTACCTTCGTGCATAGCAGCGGCTCGGTACAACTGTTCTAGAAGTACTACAGCGGCCAGTTCGTGCTGCATGGTCATCTTGCTCAAAGATAGTCGAGGATAGTCATCTGAAGCTTGTCCGAAACCATCCGAGGGGCCGACCACAAGATGAGTGTCGGAGCGAGACAGGCGCCATGTCGCATACAACTCTCCGAAGGCGATGCTGTCCGTCTCCTTTCCCGCTTCCATTAACAGAGTGATTTGGGCCTCACCAGCGTGACGTGAAATCTGTTTGAGATAATCTTCAGCCGAGGTCTTGTCGCTGTGTTCAACCAAAGTGACGCTCGATGAATTGAGTCTGTTGGCATAGTCAGTAATTGCTGATTTGAACGCGGCGTTCCTAGAGGAGCCGTGGAGGTGTACCACCACTCTGCCCATAGGTGGCCCAAGGTGATTCGTAACTTAGCGATTCGCAAAGCATCAATAGAGGCAACTTAAGGGACAGATGAGAACAATGGGGTGGTGGCCGTTCAGTCGAAAGCCAAAGGTGCTCGATGAGGACCCTCATCTTCGAGGCACTCGGATGTGGATTCAAGACCTCAGAGAAGTTTGTGAGCGTCATTACGATGATCATCATCGTGGTCAAGATGCCGTGGGTGAAATCAGAGAGGAATGGTTGGTTGCACATAGTAGAGGAGAGATAGATGAAGCGCTATTCGAAGGACTGCAACGTAGATCTGAGCGTTTGCTTGAATCGGATGGCGAGCAATGGCTAGCGTGGCTGGACGATGAGGGTTTTTGGAATCCCGGTTGGAGAGAGCATTCGGAGGATGAGTGAATGCTATTCTGGGTTGCTCTCTTTGCTATTCTTGGGCTGGCCGTTAACTACTATTCTCGGTTTCAACCATTTCCTGAAATCAGTAGCAGATTCTCATGGCTGTTGCTGATGATTGCTTCTCTGCTATGGCTTTCAAGCACCGCCCCTAGAGGCCTAGGTGAATGGATTCCTCCAGTGCTGGCCACATCAGTTGGCGGACTCGGTGTCATCTATGGCGCAGTTCAGATGTCTATGACTGACAGAGATGTCATAGTGGCTCCATTCAGTGGTCTGCTCCTATGTATCGGAGCAATCGACCTGATGGTCGGCAGATGGGATGGGATGGGGCAACCGGAGCAGATTGGTTCGTTCATTGTCGCCTCGGTTCTCGTTGCTCTGGAAATATACCTCGTTTTCCGTGGGCTAGTTGTTGGAATCAAGGGCGTTTCTTGGTCAAAATCTGGGCTCAGACAAATTCGACGAGGTCTGATTCATGGACCGCGAGGCGCGATTTCCCACTTTGAGCGTTCATGGGATATGGAAGACCCTTGGATTAACGCAATGAGTCATGCTGCACTAGTTCTTATTCATCGACATACAGGTGATTCAGAGTCCGAGAGAGAGCACATAGCAGAACTGGAGAGAGAAGGGGGTTGGGATTCGATAGACGGTTCTTGGACAGAGGCAATTGAGGATGCATTACGAAATGCCGATTCGGCGGCAACGCGGCACGATTGATAGGAAATGACCCGGTCCCGATAGCATGGTCCGCATCAACAGAGTCCATACCGGAGTCGGTGATGGAGGTGAGACCCATATGCTGGATGGCAGCAAGGTCGGTAAGCAGGACCCTCGTGTCCGACTCTACGGCACCATCGATGAGGTGAATTCGCAAATTGGTATGGTTCGAATGGAATTGAATCGATTCCCAATTCCTGAATCCAGAGAGATGCAACCACGATGGATCTACGCTCACACATTGGCTGATGATGCCCTGGGTCGTATCCAGCAGGAGTTGTTTGACGTCGGTGCAGAGTGCTCCTGCCCTCCCGAAGGTTTGCCCGAGCAGATGGCGTTGATTGGAACAGATGAGTGTGATCGACTGGTCAGCGAGATGGACTCATGGCTAGAGGATACTGCGCCGTTGGAGTCATTCATCATGCCGACCGGATCGCCTCCCGTTGCTACCCTGCACATCGCTAGAACCGTTGCACGTAGAGCCGAAAGACATGCCTGCTCATTGCGGTCCGAGGAAGGCGATGGTTCGGTTCGAGATGAGGTCATTGTTTACCTCAACCGACTCTCGGACTGGCTATTCGTG
>CEVQ01079973.1_pt1 | contig 19140 bp, 18 predicted proteins | sample 356551 | NCBI WGS metagenome assembly CEVQ01 (sample SAMEA2623756, study PRJEB7988) | marine metagenome | biome: marine biome (ENVO:00000447); feature: mesopelagic zone (ENVO:00000213); material: "saline water (ENVO:00002010), including plankton (ENVO:xxxxxxxx)" | depth 250 m | reverse complement strand
AGCTTCCAGCTTCCAGCTTCCAGCTTCCAGCTTCCAGCTTCCAGCTTGCCGCTACATTTTCATGCTAGGCGTCAGGTGCGGCTGAATGGCGGTCAGCACGGCCTTGAAGCACTTGGGGTTGCCGGCAACGATCTGGCCCTTTTCCAGGAACTGGTGGCCGCCGCTGAAATCGCTGCACAGACCGCCTGCTTCCTGAATCAGCAGGGCGCCGGCGGCCATGTCCCACTCGGCCAGGCCGAATTCCCAGAAGGCGTCAAAGCGGCCCGCAGCCACGTAGGCAAGGTCCAGGCTGGCGGCGCCGGCGCGGCGGATGCCGGCGGTCTGGCCGACCAGGCTACGGAACATGCCCAGGTAGTTGTCCAGCGAATCGATCTGATTGGCGCGGAACGGGAAGCCGGTGCCCAGCAGGGCGCCATCCAGGGTCTTGCGGGTGCTGACACGCAGGCGGCGGCCGTTCAATGCTGCGCCGCGGCCGCGGCTGGCGGTGAACTCTTCCTGGCGAATCGGATCCAGCACGACGGCGTGCTCAATGCGGCCCTTTACGCGGCAGGCGATGCTGACGGCAAAGTGCGGTACACCGCGAATGAAGTTGGTGGTGCCGTCCAGCGGATCGATGATCCAGACAGTGTCGGCGCCTTCGCCATGGCCAGGCTGGAAGCCGCTTTCCTCGGCTTGAATGCTGTGGTCGGGATAGGCCTTGCGCAGCTGGCTGATAATGGCCTGCTCGGCGGCGCGATCCACTTCCGACACATAATCGCGCGCGTCCTTTTCGTCCACGGTGAGCACATCAAGGCGTTCCATGGAACGGTAAATGAGCTCTCCTGCGCTGCGCGCGGCACGCAGGGCGATGTTCAGCATGGGCTGCATAAGGCTATGTCTCTGTCGGGGGAATGATGAAAAGCCGGAAATTGTAGCAGAAGTGTAGGTGAACAGAAATGGATCATGGCTATCGCAGCGAGGCTTTTGTAAGATGCAGGGTCCATTTTCTGGCGTGAAGGGTCCGCTGTGCTTAATAACGTGCGTGTGGTGTTGGTCAACACCAGTCATCCGGGCAACATTGGCGGCGCCGCCAGGGCCATGAAAAACATGGGTTTGAACCAGTTGGTGCTGGTCGATCCGGTGCGCTTCCCTGACCCTGACGCCAACTCTCGTGCATCAGGCGCAGATGATGTGCTGGCTAATGCGCGGATTGTTGCCACTCTGGATGAGGCTATCGCCGATTGCACGCTGGTGATGGGCACCAGTGCGCGTGACCGCCGTATCCCCTGGCCGGTGGTTGATCCGCGTGAGGCGGCTGACATGGTGCTCGAGCAGGCTGCGCTGCCCGAGGCGCAGATTGCGCTGGTGTTCGGGCGCGAGGATTCCGGCTTGACCACGGACGAGCTGCAGCGCTGTCAGTATCACGTGCATATCCCGTCCATGCCCGACTTTAGTTCGCTGAACCTGGCGGCCGCTGTGCAGGTGCTGGCCTATGAGCTGCGCATGCAGGGGCTGCAGCGTGAGGGCGCGCCGACCAAGATGCACAAGGTCGAGACCACGGCGGTCTTTAATGAAATTCCGGCGACGGCAGGGGAGTTGGAGCAGTTTTATCAGCATCTGGAGCAGGTGCTGGTTGAAATCGGCTTCCACGACCCTCAGAAACCACGGCAGCTGTTGCCGCGTTTGCGTCGCCTCTACGGGCGGGTGCACCTTAACCGGATGGAAATGAACATCCTGCGTGGCATCTTGACCGAAACCCAGAAAGCCATCGGCGTAAAAGCGGCCGGTGAGCGGAGACCCTGATCATGTTTGCTCGGATGAAAGAAGATATCGCCAGCGTATTCCATCGTGACCCTGCCGCGCGCAACACGCTGGAAGTGCTGACCTGCTATCCCGGCTTACATGCGGTCTGGTTGCACCGCGTGGCTCACGCGCTGTGGGTGCGTCGTGCCTTTTTGCTGGCGCGCATGGTTTCGCATTTGGCGCGCTGGCTGACCGGTATCGAGATTCACCCCGGCGCGCAGATCGGTCGCCGCTTTTTTATCGACCACGGCTTTGGTGTGGTTATCGGTGAAACCACCGAAATCGGCGACGACGTCACCCTCTATCAGGGCGTGACCCTGGGCGGCACGAGCTGGGATCAGGGCAAGCGTCACCCCACACTGGAAGACGGTGTGGTCGTGGGCGCCGGCGCCAAGGTGCTTGGGCCTTTCACGGTCGGTGCTGGTGCCAAGATCGGCTCCAACGCGGTGGTTACCAAGGCGGTACCGGCAGGTGCGACAGCGGTGGGTATTCCGGGGCGCATTATTCCCAAGGAGCCGGAGCCGCAGGCCAAGACGGAACAGCAGGTCAAGCGCGAGGCCATGGCCGAGAAGCTCGGCTTTGATGCCTACGGCGTCAGTCGCGATATGCCAGACCCGGTTGCCCGTGCCATCGGTCAGATGCTCGACCACATGCATGCAGTGGACAGTCGTCTTGAGGGTATGTGCAAGGCGCTCAGCGAGCTGGGCAGTGACTACTGCGCCAAAGAGCTGCCAACCCTGGGTGGCGAGGATTTCGAGTTGCTGAAGGATGAGGCTCAACCGGCGGCTGAAGCGGACGCTGCCAGCGACAGCAAGGCCTGAGGTGATATGAAACAGCCTATTTATCTGGATTACGCGGCGACTACGCCGGTTGATCCGGCGGTTGCCGAGAAAATGGTTGCCTGCCTGACCATGGATGGCAACTTTGCCAACCCTGCCTCGCGCTCGCACGTATACGGCTGGAAGGCCGAAGAGGCGGCAGAAAATGCCCGTCGTCAGGTGGCTGATCTGGTTGGCGCCGATCCGCGCGAGATCGTCTGGACCTCTGGAGCGACCGAGTCCAACAACCTGGCCATCAAGGGCATGGCCCATGCGCTGAGTGCGCGGGGCCGCCACCTGATTACCTCGACTATTGAGCACAAGGCGGTGCTCGACTGCTTCAAGCAGTTGGAGCAGGAAGGCTTCGAGGTCACCTGGTTGCAGGCTGACGCCTCCGGTGTAATAACGCCCGAGCAGCTGCGCTCAGCGCTGCGCGAGGACACGGCGCTGGTCTCGCTGATGCACGTCAACAACGAGATCGGCACGATCAATGACATTCGCGCCCTCGGCGAGGTGGCTGAGGGCGCTGGTGCGGTGTTTCATGTCGATGCGGCTCAGTCGACCGGCAAGTTGCCGATTGACCTGAAAAACATGCCGGTCGACCTGATGTCCTTTAGTGCCCACAAGACCTACGGCCCCAAGGGCGTGGGTGCACTGTTTGTGCGGCGCGGGCTGATGCCGCGACCGCAGGCGCAGATTCACGGTGGCGGTCATGAGCGTGGTTTGCGCTCCGGCACGCTGGCAACGCATCAGCTGGTCGGTATGGGTGCGGCGTTCGAGCTGGCCGGTCAGCTGCGCAAGCAGGAGGGGGCGCGTATCGCCGAGCTGCGTGATGCATTGCTGGCCGGGCTGGCGGGGCTGGAGGGTGTCAGTCTGAACGGCAGCGCCGAGTCGCGTGTGCCGCACAACCTCAATCTTGCTTTTGCCGGTGTGGATGGCGAGCTGTTGCTGCTGTCGCTCAAGGAGCTGGCCCTGTCCAGCGGGTCGGCCTGTACCTCGGCCGCCGTCGAGCCGTCCTATGTGTTGCGTGGTATTGGCTTGAGTGATGAGCTGGCCCACAGCTCCATTCGTCTGTCACTGGGGCGTTACACCAGTCTGGAAGACGTACAGCGCGCCGCCGAGGTTATCTGTCAGGTGGTGCCGCGCCTGCGCTCAAGCTGACGGTCCGCCGTCAGCTATGCTGCTGTTATCTATTTGTCTTTAACCTGCGTATAATCCGCAGGTTAACCATCTTTTGTAATTTCATTCTGTAACTATCTGTCTGGAGAGTTTTATGGCCGTTGAACGCACCCTGTCCATTATCAAGCCCGATGCCGTTGCCAAGAACGTCATTGGTGAGATTCTGACCCGTTTTGAAAAGGCTGGTCTGCGCGTTGTCGCTGCCAAGATGGTTCAGCTGTCCCAGGCCGATGCCGAAGGCTTCTACGCCGAGCACAAAGAGCGTCCTTTCTTCAAGGATCTGGTTGGCTTCATGACTTCCGGTCCGGTCGTTGTTCAGGTGCTGGAAGGTGAAGGCGCGGTACTGAAAAACCGCGACCTGATGGGCGCTACCAACCCGAAAGAAGCTGCTGCCGGCACTATCCGCGCCGACTTCGCCGAGTCCATCGATGCCAACGCCGTGCACGGTTCCGACTCCACCACTTCCGCTGCCCGTGAAGTGGCTTACTTCTTCGCCGAAACCGAACTCTGCCCGCGCTAAGGCCGGGTTTGGTTCTCTCAGCCGAGTGATGTGATCGCCATGACTGATACCACCAGCAAGACCAATCTGCTGGGTCTGACACAGCAGAAACTGGAAGCTTTCTTCGAAGGATTGGGAGAGAAGCGTTTTCGCGCCGGCCAGGTCATGAAATGGATGCATCACTATGGCGTGGACAACTTCGATGACATGACCAATATCGGCAAGGCCCTGCGTGAAAAGCTCAAGGCCAATGCCGAGATTCGTGGCCCCGAGGTTGTCAGCGAGGATATCTCCCGCGACGGCACACGCAAGTGGGTCGTGCGGGTTGCCTCGGGCAGTTGCGTCGAGACCGTGTACATTCCGCAGAACGGGCGCGGCACCCTGTGTGTCTCCTCCCAGGCCGGGTGTGCGCTGGACTGCAGCTTCTGCTCGACCGGCAAACAGGGCTTCAACAGCGATCTGACCGTGGCCGAAATCATTGGCCAGGTGTGGATTGCCAGCAAGTCCTTTGGCTCTATTCCGGCAACCGCCGACCGTGCCGTGACCAACGTGGTGATGATGGGCATGGGCGAGCCGCTACTGAATTACGACAACGTTGTGGATGCCATGACGTTGATGATGGACGATCTGGGCTACGGTATTTCCAAGCGCAAGGTGACGCTGTCCACCTCCGGCGTTGTGCCCATGATCAACAAGCTTGCCGAGCAGATGGACGTTGCCCTGGCGCTGTCGCTGCACGCGCCGAACAACGCACTGCGCAATCAGCTGGTACCGCTGAACAAGAAGTACCCGCTGGAAGTATTGCTGCCGGCCTGCAAGAACTACATCGCCGGCCTTGGCGAGAAACGCTCGCTGACGGTCGAGTACACGCTGCTCAAGGGCGTCAATGACCAGCCCGAGCACGCTGCCGAGATGATCGAGCTGCTGCGCGATATCCCGTGCAAGATCAACCTGATCCCCTTTAATCCCTTCCCGCACTCCGGTTACGAGCGACCCAGCAACAATGCCATTCGCCGTTTCCAGGACCTGTTGCACAACGCCGGTTATAACGTCACTGTGCGTACAACGCGCGGCGAAGATATCGACGCCGCCTGCGGTCAGCTGGTCGGGCAGGTGATGGATCGCACCCGTCGCAGCGAACGCTACATTGCGGTGCGCCAGCTGGCGGCCGACGCTACCGACGCGAGCGAGCGCAATCAGCGCAACGCGGGTTAAATACTCAAGCCGGAAAGGATGTTGACATGAGCAAGCCAAGCGCCGCGATTCTGCTACTCAGCCTGCTGCTGGCAGGCTGTGTCACGACCGGAGACAAGCCCCGCAAGGTGGACCCGGAGGCGGCGCGTGATGCCTACATTCAGCTGGGTATCGGCTATCTGCAAAAGGGCGAGACCGAGCGCGCCAAGCAGCCGCTGAGTGAAGCACTGAAGCTAGATCCGCGTTCGGCCTCGGCCAACATGGTACTGGCGCTGGTGTTTCAGCAGGAGGGAGAGTACCCCGCTGCCGAGCAGCACTTCCGCGCTGCGCTGTCGGCCGACCCTGCCAATGCCCGTATTCTCAATAACTACGGCGCCTTTCTGCTGGATCGCGAGCGTTACGCCGAGGCGCTGAGCTATTTCCAGAAGGCGGCAGAAGATACCCTGTACAGCGAGCGCTCGCGGGTGTTCGAGAACATGGGGATCACTTATTTGCGCATGGGCGACACCGCCTCTGCGCGCGAAAATCTGGAGCGTTCACTGCGCCTTAATAGCCGTCAGCCACGCGCGCTGTTCGAGCTGGCACAGCTGGAGTTTGATGCGGGCGACTTTGTCCCGGCATGGAACCACTATCGCCGCTTCGATCAGCTGTCTACGCAGAACGCCAGGAGCCTGTGGCTTGGCGTGCGTCTGGCGCGTCGATTTGAAGATCACAGCAGTGCCGTCAGCTACGGCCTGCAACTCAAACGTCTTTATCCCAACAGTCCCGAAGCGAAAGCGCTTGTGGAGTCCGAATAATCATGAGTTCCGAGCGTCATGATGCAATGGCAGGCATGGCAGAAACTGGTTCGCTGGGTAGTCCTGGGCAAACACTGCGCGAGGCGCGTGAAGCGCGCAGCATGTCTGTTGCCGAGGTGGCGCAGGAGCTCAAGATTTCCCGCCAGGCGGTAGAGCGTCTGGAGCAGGGGCAGTACGACAGTCTGCCCGGCGATACCTTTGCGCGTGGTTATATCCGCAGCTATGCACGCCTCATGGGTATGGACCCGGCGCGTCTGGCGCTGGCCTTTGATCGTGAGCGCGGTATTGAGGTGCGTGAGCGCAGCGTGAGCAGTATCGCTCGGGTCGAGCCGCCCAGCCGCAGTGGCCGAACGCTGATGTGGTGGTCCTCGGTGCTGATCATTGTCGCTCTGGTACTGTCGGCGCTCTGGTGGTACGAAACCAATCAGCCAACCTTTGGGCCGTTGCCGGGTCTGGAAGAGCTGGACTCCGAGACCTTGCTGGATGACGTTGAGGTCGATGCGATTACCTTGCCCGAATCCATCGCCGAGCAAACCGATGGCGTACCGGCCGACCTGATGCCGGTTGAACCGGCTCCGGCCGAGGTTGAGGCTGAGTCTGGCGCGGCGCCAACCAATGCCGACGAGACCACTCCGCCTCAAGAGGCCGCCACGCAAAGCGCTGAAGACACCGCTGATGCGGACGCTGCGGCAGCCGACGCTGCGCCAGCCGAGTCGGCCGCTCCTGCCAGTAGCACAGGCCTGGTACTGAGCGTTGCCGCCGACTGCTGGGTCCAGGTGTCCGCTGCAGACGGCCGCGTATTGCACAGCGCTTTGATGCGTGCCGCGCAGACGCTTGAGTTGCCGCCATCCGGGCCGCTCGATCTGGTTATTGGCGATCGCAGCGCGGTCACCGAGATTCGTTTCCAGGGTAATTCCGTCACACTGCCGCCGCAGGGGCGTTCGGGCGTTGTCCGCATGCGCCTGGGCGAGTAGGAGGTCAGTCAGTTATGCAGCATCAGTCGCCCGTCAAGCGGCGCGTTTCCCGGCAGATCAAGGTAGGCTCGGTACTGGTTGGTGGTGATGCGCCAATCTCGGTACAGAGTATGACCAACACCGAAACCTGCGACGTGGCCGCCACTGTGGCCCAGATACGGCGCCTGGAAGAGGTGGGTGCCGATATTGTGCGGGTATCGGTGCCGAGCATGGAGGCCGCCGAGGCCTTTGGCGAGATTCGCAAGCAGGTGGGCATTGCCCTGGTCGCGGATATTCACTTCGACTACAAGATTGCCCTGCGCGTGGCCGACCTGGGTGTCGACTGCCTGCGCATCAACCCGGGCAACATCGGTCGCGAGGACCGCGTCAAGGCGGTGGTGGACGCAGCCCGTCACAACGGCATTCCGATCCGCATCGGCGTCAACGCCGGGTCGCTGGAAAAGGACCTGCAGAAAAAGTACGGCGAGCCGACGCCTGCGGCGCTGGTCGAGTCGGCCATGCGTCATGTCGAGCACCTGGATCGCCTGGACTTTCAGGATTTTAAGGTCAGCGTGAAGGCCTCCGACGTGTTTATGGCCGTCGATGCTTACCGCCTGCTGGCCACGCAAATTGAACAGCCTCTGCACCTGGGGATTACCGAAGCCGGTGGCCTGCGCTCTGGTACGGTGAAGTCCGCGGTCGGGCTTGGCATGCTGCTGGCCGAAGGCATTGGTGACACCATTCGTATCTCGCTGGCCGCTGACCCGGTCGAGGAGATCCGTGTCGGTTTCGATATCCTCAAGTCCCTGCGCCTGCGTTCACGTGGTATCAACTTCATCGCCTGCCCGAGCTGCTCGCGGCAGAACTTTGATGTGGTCAAGACCATGAACGAGCTGGAGACGCGGCTCGAGGATGTCCTGACCCCGATGGACGTGGCCGTGATTGGCTGCGTGGTCAATGGCCCGGGCGAAGCCAAAGAGGCCGATATTGGCCTGACCGGCGGCACGCCGAACAACCTGATCTATCAGGACGGCAAGCCGGACCAGAAGGTGGATAACCTGGAGCTGGTCGACCGGCTGGAAAAAATGATTCGAGACAAGGTCGCAGCCAAGCAGGCGGCGGAAGCCAATACCATCGCCCGCGGCTGAGCGGCCCAGTAATTAGGAAAGCGACTTTGAAGACCCTGCAAGCCGTGCGCGGCATGAACGACATCCTGCCCGCCGACAGCGCGCTCTGGCAGTATCTGGAGCGCACCGTAGCCGACCTGCTGGCTGGCTACGGCTACCAGCAGATACGCCTGCCCATCGTCGAGCCGACCGAGCTGTTCAAGCGCTCGATTGGCGAGGTGACCGATATCGTCGAGAAGGAGATGTACACCTTTGACGATCGCAACGGCGACTCCCTGACCCTGCGCCCCGAAGGCACCGCCGGCTGCGTGCGCGCCATGCTGCAGCACGGTCTGCTGGGTGGCGGCGTGGGCCACAAGGTGTGGTACACCGGCCCGATGTTCCGTCACGAGCGCCCGCAGAAAGGGCGCTACCGCCAGTTTCATCAGATTGGCGTGGAAACCTTCAACTTCGCAGGCCCTGACGTCGACGCCGAGCTGATCGTGCTGTCCTGGCGCCTGTGGCAACGCCTGGGTATCAGTGGTGCGGTCAAGCTGGAACTCAACAGCCTGGGCAGTTCGGAAGACCGCGCACGTTATCGTGACGATCTGGTGGCGTATCTGCAGGCCCGCTTTGATCAACTGGACGAGGACAGCCAGCGTCGCCTGGCCAGCAACCCGCTGCGCATCCTCGACAGCAAGAACCCGGATACCCAGGCGCTGCTGGTTGAGGCCCCCAAGCTGGCCGACTACCTGAATGAAGAGGCGCGTGCGCACTTCGCCGGCTTGCGCAAGCTGCTGGATGCAGTAGGCATTCCCTATGAAATCAATCCGCGCCTGGTGCGCGGGCTGGACTACTACGGTCTGACGGTGTTCGAATGGGTCACCGATCAACTGGGCGCCCAGGGCACTGTCTGTGCCGGTGGGCGTTACGATGGTCTGGTTACCCAGCTCGGCGGCAAGCCCGCCCCGGCCGTTGGCTTTGCCATGGGCATGGAGCGCCTGTTGCTGCTGATCGAGACCCTCGAGCAGGTGCCGGCTGAACTGGCCCGTCAGGTCGATGTCTACCTCGTCACCCTGGGGGAGGCTGCCGAACTGGCTGGCCTGCGTCTGGCCGAGCAGCTGCGTGACGCGCTGCCCGAGCTGCGTCTGGTGGTGCACGCCGGTGGTGGCAGCTTCAAGAGCCAGTTCAAGAAGGCCGACAAGTCCGGCGCATTGTTCGCGCTGGTGCTGGGTGAGGACGAAGTGAGCGCCGAGCAGATCGGCCTCAAGCCGCTGCGCAGCGGCGCAGAACAGGAAAACCTGAGCTGGCAGGCGTTGCCGGCTCGGCTTGCAGAGATTATCTGAACGGCATGATCCGTTCTCGGTACCGCTAAGGAGCATTGCGTGGCTTACGACACAGAAGAAGAACAGGTAGAAAAACTGCGAGAGCTCTGGCAGCGCCATGGCGCGCCGCTGCTGACCGGTGTTGCTCTGGCACTGGCCGGTGTCTTTGGCTGGAATGCCTGGCAGAACTACCAGACGACTCAGGCGCAGAACGCCTCTACCCTCTATCAATCGATGATGGAAGCGGTGCTGGCAAGCGATACCGAAGCCTCCCGTGCTCGTGCCGCCGAACTGGCCGCACAGCTGCGCGATGAATTTGATCACACCCGTTACGCTGACTTTGCCGCGCTGATGCAGGCGCGCCTGGCCGTAGAGGCGCGGGACTTCCCGGTTGCCGAACAAAGCCTGCGTGAGCTGCTTGAGAGCACTGACGATGTGGCCCTGCAGGAAGTTGCTCGCCAGCGTCTGGCTCGCATCTTGGCTCAGCAGGACCGCGCGGAAGAAGCGCTTGATCTGTTCAGCGCACCGATCAGCGGCGCCGAGTTGACCGCCAGCCGCGAGGAAGTGCGTGGCGACCTGCTGGTCAGCCTGGGCCGCACCGAGGAAGCTCGCGCCGCTTACAAGGCAGCAGTAGAGGCGCTGACTGACGCTTCTGCACGCCCGCAATTGCAATTGAAGCTCGATGATCTGGCGGAGGAAGCCTAGTGAAGATGTTGTCTCGTTGTCTGATCCTTGGTCTGTCCGCGGCCGTCATGGTGGGGTGCAGCTCCAGCAAGAAGGAGCTGCCGCCGGCCGAGTTGGAAAAGTTTAATGCCGAGGTCGAGCTGGACCGCATCTGGAAGCGCAATGTCGGGGTTGGTCAGGGCGACCTGTACAACAACCTGACCCCCGCGCTGGACGGCCTGACACTCTACGCTGCCGACGCCAAGGGGCGTGTAGTTGCTCTGGAGCGTGAGACCGGCAAGGAAAAGTGGGAAGTCAAACTCAAGGAGCCGCTCTCGGGCGCGGTTGGCGCTGGCGGTGGTCTGGTGCTGGTCGGTACCCTGGATGGGCAGGTGATTACGCTGGATGAAGCCGATGGCAGCGAGAAGTGGCGTGCCCAGGTATCCAGTGAAGTGCTGGCCGCCCCGCAAACCAACGGCGATGTCGTGGTGGTACAGACCCAGGACGACAAGCTGGTTGGCCTGGATATCAGCAACGGCGAGCGCCGCTGGATCTACGAATCGACTCTGCCGGTACTGACCGTGCGTGGCCATAGCGAGCCGGTGGTTGATGTTCGTCAGGTGTTCGCGGGTCTGGCCAGTGGCAAGGTTGTAGCCCTGTCCGCCGAGACCGGCATCCCGATGTGGGAGCAGCGTGTAGCACAGCCCACAGGGCGCTCCGAGCTGGAACGTATGGTCGACATCGACGGCCGTCTGCTGCTGGATGACCAAACCCTGTACGTGGTGTCCTACCAGGGCAACGTGGCCGCTCTGGATGCCCAGTCCGGTCGTCCGCTCTGGCAGCACGCTGCCTCCAGTTACGTTGGGCCCGGCGCCGGTTTTGGCAGTGTCTATATCAGCGAAGCCGACGGCACCGTTCAGGCGCTGGATGCCGGTAGTGCGACCGAGCTGTGGAGCACCGAGGCGCTGGCCCGTCGTCAACTGACTGCGCCGGTTGCCTTCAGCAACTTTGTGGCAGTGGGTGACTTTGAGGGTTACCTGCACCTGCTGGGTCAGACCGACGGCCGCATGGCCGGGCGTGTTCGGGTAGACGGCGACGGCCTGCGTGCTGCGCCGCTGACCGTGGGTGACCTGCTGTTTGTCTATGGCAACAGCGGCGACCTGGCTGCCTACAAGCTGAAGTAAGCCGAAAAGCGGTTATACTTTCCCGGCCGTTACACAGTCAGGTGTAACGGCCGTTTTGTTTTTTCTGCACAGCAGATGTGCGCGGAGTAATCATGGTTCCTGTCATCGCCCTGGTGGGGCGGCCGAATGTCGGCAAATCCACGTTGTTCAACCGTCTGACCAAGAGTCGCGACGCCATTGTTGCGGACGTCTCCGGGTTGACCCGTGACCGCCAGTACGGTGAGGCCGTATGGCAGGGCAAGCCTTATATCGTTGTCGATACCGGTGGTATCAGTGGCGACGAGGAGGGCCTGGATCTGATGATGGCGGGGCAATCCCTGCAGGCCATCGAAGAGGCCGATGCCGTGCTGTTTCTGGTCGACGCGCGCGCAGGCCGCACCGCTGGCGACGAGCAGATTGCCGCGCATCTGCGCAAGCGCAACAAGCACACCTATCTGATTGCCAACAAGATTGACGGGGCTGACCCGGACGCGATTTTGGGCGAGTTTGCCACCCTGGGTCTGGGGCAGCCGCTGGGTATCGCGGCGGCGCACGGGCGCAATATCAACCCGATGCTGGACGCAGTGCTCAACGACGAGAGCTTGCAGGTTAGCGGTGAAGAGGGGCGCGTGGTTGAGCCCATCGGCACCAAGATCGCGATTATTGGCCGCCCTAACGTTGGCAAGTCCACGCTGGTCAACCGCATGCTGGGCGAAGACCGGGTTGTGGTATTCGACCAGGCCGGTACCACCCGCGACAGTATCTATATCCCCTACGAGCGCCATGAAAAGCCCTACACGCTGATCGACACCGCCGGTGTGCGTCGTCGCGGCAAGGTGTTTGAGGCCATCGAGAAGTTTTCGGTGATCAAGACCCTGCAGGCGATTCAGGACGCCAACGTGGTGGTCTTTGTGATCGACGCCCGTGAGGGTATCGTCGAGCAGGATCTGCATCTGCTGGGCTTTGTGCTGGAAGCGGGCCGGGCGCTGGTGATTGCCGTCAACAAGTGGGACGGCATGGCGCAGGAAGAAAAGGACTTCGTGAAGACCGAACTGGAGCGCCGGCTGATCTTTGCCCAGTTTGCCGACCTGCATTTTATCTCGGCACTGCATGGCAGCGGCGTGGGCCTGCTGTACAAGTCGGTCGATCAGGCCTACAGCGCGGCGATGACCAAAATTCCGACTCGCCGCATGACCGAGATTCTGGAAGACGCGGTGACCGAGCACCAGCCGCCGATGGTCAACGGCCGCCGGATCAAGCTGCGTTACGCGCACCTTGGTGGCTCCAACCCGCCGATCATCGTGGTGCACGGCAATCAGGTTGACTCTGTGCCGCGCTCCTACACCCGCTATCTTGAGAATACCTTCCGCAAGGTGCTCAAGCTCAAGGGCACCCCGATTCGGGTCGAGTACAAGGGCAGCGACAACCCCTACGCCGACCGCAAGAACACGCTGACCGAGCGTCAGGTGAACAAGAAGCGTCGGTTGATGAGCCACAACAAGAAGATGAAGAAAAAGGGCAGGGACAAGCGCTGATGCTGCTCTGACAAAAAAGCCGGCATTACGCCGGCTTTTTTGTGTCTGCTGTTTAGTTCACGGGGCAGTTCTGATGTTTAGTAGGGACGCGACATGTCGCGTCCGCAAGGCGGGCAGTGCGCCGCGCCCAGCCCCGTGACAACCGTCGATGCTACATCGCCGGATAGTCGGTGTAACCCTCGGCGCCGCCGCCGTACAGGGTGCGCGGGTTGACCTGATTCAGTGGCGCACCGGCCTGCAGGCGCGCGACCAGGTCGGGGTTGGCGATGTAGGGGCGACCAAAGGCGGCAAACTGCGCCAGGCCGCTATCAAGCGCTGCAGAGGCGCTGTCGCCGTCCAGGCCGCCAGCGAGGATGAAGTCGCCCTTGTAGACCTTGCGCAGCGCTGCCAGCAACTTGTCGAAGCCTTCGTAGCTGCCGCCGGCCCAGTCGGGCTTATTGACGTGGACGTAGGCCAGGCCGCGGCTGTTCAGCTCGCCCAGCAGGTAGCTGAACGTCTCCAGCGGGTTGGCGTCTTCAACCCCGTTAAAGGTGCCAAGCGGCGAGATACGAATGCCGACAATGCCTGCATCGCCTGCGGCGGCAATGACGGCATCAACCACGTCCAGCACCAGACGTGCGCGGTTTTCGACGCTGCCGCCGTAGTTGTCGGTGCGCTGGTTGCTGTTGGAGCAGAGGAACTGGTCCAGCAGATAGCCGTTGGCAGCGTGAATTTCTACGCCGTCAAAACCGGCTTGCAGTGCGTTGCGGGTGGCCTGTGCGTAGGTTTCCACCACTTGCGGCAGCTCTGCGGTTTCCAGCGCGCGCGGAGTCGAGGCGGCCGCCTTGTGGTGGCTGCCGTCCGGCTCCTGCACATACACATCGGCCTTGGCGGCAATCGCTGACGGTGCCACTGGCGCCTGGCCGTTGGGCTGGATCAGGGTGTGCGAGATGCGGCCAACGTGCCACAGCTGCAGGAATATCCGGCCGCAGGCGTTGTGTACCGAGTCGGTCACGGCCTTCCAGCCGTCGATCTGCTCTGCGCTGTGGATGCCGGGCGTCCAGGCATAGCCTTGCGCCTCGGGGCTGATCTGCACGCCTTCACTGATGATCAGGCCGGCGTTGGCGCGCTGGGTGTAGTACTCCACGTTCAGCGCCTGCGGCAGGTTGCCGGGTTGGGCGGCGCGCTGGCGGGTCAGCGGCGCCATGACTACGCGGTTGGGCAGATCGAGACTGCCCAGGCGGGCAGGTTGAAACAGGGTAGTGCTGGGCATGGATGTCTCCCGGAATCAGTCATCAGCGAATTACCAATGCAGGACATTATGGGGGTGGCGAACTTTTTAACAAGTACGTACGATTTACGCAGTCACTTACTATAAGGTAACCATTGATGACCGAAGAGCAGCTGCGTATTGCCGCCAGCAAGCGCCTGGAGCGCGACGGCAAGGTCTACTCCACGCCGATCGAGGTTACCCTCGACGTGATCGGTGGCAAATGGAAGTCGGTGCTGGCCTACCACATCATTCAGGGCCCGCAGCGCTTTTCCGAGCTAAAGCGGCTGGTGCCGGGGATTACCGAGAAGATGCTGACCCAGACGCTACGTGAGCTGGAGCGCGACGGTGTGGTCAGTCGGACGGTATTTGCCGAGGTGCCACCGCGGGTCGAATACCGGATCACCGAGCACGGTGCCAGTTTGCAGCCGGTGCTGGCAGCGATGTGTGCGTGGGGCAGAGGGCACTGGCAGCAGGGCGCTGCCAGCACAGAGGACTGACGCGCGGGGCATGGCCCCGCGCTTTAATCAGTGCTTCCTTAAGGCTCAGGCGGCTTGCGCTTCGGCCTGACGCAGCGCGCGGTTGAGTGCGCTGAACAGGGCGCGGAAGCTGGCGGTGGTGAGGTTCTCGTCAATGCCGATACCGTGCAGCGGGCGGCCGTTGTCGAGGCGAATCTCCACATAGGCAGCCGCCTTGGCGTTGCTGCCCGAGCCAATCGCGTGCTCGTGGTAATCCATGATCTCTACCTTGACCGGCAAGCCGGCGACCAGCGCTTCCAGCGGGCCTTTGCCCAGACCGCGCCAGTGCAGGGTGTCGCCCTTGTTGAGCACTTCCACGTCAACGGCACTGGTGCCGTTCTCTTCCTGCAGACGGTGGCGGATCAGTGCGTACGGGCTGGTCGCCTGTACATATTCCTTCTCCAGCAAGCCGTGAATCTGCGCGGCGGTCAGCTCCAGACCCAGGCGGTCGGTTTCGCCCTGAACCACCTGGCTGAACTCGATCTGCATGCGGCGCGGCAGACTGATGCCGTATTCCTGCTCGAGCAGGTAGGTAATACCGCCCTTGCCGGACTGACTGTTGACGCGGATAACCGCCTCGTAGCTGCGACCAATGTCCGCCGGGTCAATCGGCAGGTAGGGCACTTCCCAGACACCGTCCGGATCCTGTTGGCTGAAGCCCTTGCGGATCGCGTCCTGGTGCGAACCGGAGAAGGCGGTGTGCACCAGATCGCCCACGTACGGATGGCGCGGGTGAACCGGCAACTGGTTGCATTCCTCGACCACCTTACGCACGGCATCGATGTCGGAGAAGTCCAGGCCGGGGTGCAGGCCCTGGGTGTACATGTTCAGCGCCACGTTGACCAGGTCAACGTTGCCGGTGCGCTCGCCGTTGCCGAACAGACAGCCTTCGACACGATCCGCGCCGGCCATCAGGCCCAATTCGGTTGCAGCAACGCCGGTGCCTCGGTCGTTGTGGGTGTGCAGGCTCACCAGCACGCTGTCGCGGCGGCTGATGTGGCGGCAGAACCACTCGATCTGGTCGGCGTAGATGTTCGGCGTGGAGACCTCAACGGTGGCCGGCAGGTTGAGGATCACCTTGTTCTCCGGCGTCGGCTCCCAGACATCCAGCACGGCGTCACAGACCTGCACGGCAAAGTCCAGCTCGGTGGAGGTAAAGATCTCCGGTGAGTACTGGAAGGTCCACTGGGTTTCGGGTTGTTTGGCGGCCAGCTCCTTGATCAATTTGGCAGCGTTGACGGCGATATCGGTCACGCCCTGCTTGTCCTGCTTGAAGACAATGCGGCGGAAGCTTGGTGCGGTCGCGTTGTAAACGTGAATGATCGCCTTCTTGGCGCCACGCACGGACTCGAAGGTGCGCTCGATCAGGTCGGCACGCGCCTGGGTCAACACCTGAATGGTGACGTCGTCCGGGATGTGGCCATCTTCGATCAGGGTGCGTACAAAGTCGAAATCGGTCTGTGAGGCAGACGGGAAGGCCACCTCGATCTGCTTCAGGCCCACGGCCACCAGTGTCTTGAAGAAGCGCAGCTTGCGCACCGGGTCCATCGGCTCGATCAGGGACTGGTTGCCATCACGCAGGTCAGAGCTGCACCAGACCGGAACTTCGGTAATGGTGCGGCTGGGCCACTGGCGGTCAGGAATGTCGATCGGCTGGAACGCACGATACTTGCTGGACGGATCTTTGAGCATGCTCATGGTTTGGGTTTCCCTGGGCTGGTTGGCCTCTTATGAAGGCCAAAGGCAGTAACAAATAAGGAGCTAGTTGCAGTAGAAGGTAATGGCTGTGGTTTCTGCTTGCAACAAGTTGAAAAAAATTGGCAGAAATCACTTCTTGGGCGATAAATGTTGGTTTTTATTGCCTTGGTGTCGTGATTTCTGCCAGATGTTTGCGCGGCAATGTCAGGCTTCTTTAAGGCTCGAAGGTGCCAATGAAAATGGCCGGATCGATTCGGCTACCGTTCAGGCTGACATTCCAGTGCAGGTGCGGGCCCGTTGCGCGGCCGGTCGAACCCACCTTGCCGAGCACGCCGCCACGGGGGATTTCCTGCCCCAGTTCAACATCAATGGCTGACAGGTGGCAGAACATGCTGATCAGCCCCTGGCCGTGATCGACGAACACGGTTTTGCCGTTGAAGAAGTAATCGCCCACCAGAATCACCTTGCCTGCGGCGGGCGCCTTGATCGGCGTGCCGGTGCTGGCGGCAAAGTCGAGGCCCGAGTGCGGGTTGCGTTCCTCGCCATTAAAGAAGCGACGCACACCAAAGGGGCTGGACTGGCGGCCTGGGACGGGGCGGTCAAACAGCAGGTTGCTGGGTTGGCGCGGGCTGAACTGCGCGTAGGCGTCGGTCTGTTCCTTCAGTTCACGCTGAATGCGTGCCAGCTGGGCCGGCGCCGGGTTGACCTGGCTCTGGTTACGCAGGGTGATGTGCTGCTGATCGTACTCGCGCGGGCCGACGGTAAAGCCCAGCTGGCGTCCGTCTGCCAGGGTGATGTGTTGCTGGCCGGTGGCGGTATCCAGACTTAACCCGACGATGGCGATCCAGCGTTGGCCGTCCTCGCGAATGGTCAGCAGCGGTTTGCCTTCATAGGTAGCGCGGGGCGCTTCGGCCTGCTCAGGCAGGGCTACTACTGCAACGCCGCCGGGTACCGGCTTGTCGAGCAGGCGGGTGATAAAACCGTCGGCCAGGGCCGGCAGGCTGAACGCCGCCAGCAGCAGTGCCGCCAGTGGGCGGCGCAGGTGATGTAGGTGCATGGCTTAATCCAGCAATGACAGGGTGTGGGGTTCGTCTTTTATTACCTCAACCGCCAGCGTGCCGTCGTGCAGGCGCGCGCTCAGGCGTTGGCCCGGGCGGGTGTCGCCGGCGCTGCGTACTGCTTTGCCGTGCTGGTCCAGCAGAATGCTGTAACCGCGGCCCAGGGTGGCCAGCGGGCTCATCAGGTGCAGCGCCTGTACTTGCTGCTGCAGGCGCGTTTGTTGCTGCTTGAGCTGCTGCTGCATGGCGCGCGGCAGGCGCTGATCCAGTTGCTGCCATTGTTCCTGCAGGCGCTGCAGGCGTCGGCCCGGATGCTGGGTGGTCAGTCGTGTCTGCAGGTGTTGCAGGCGCTCGTTGCGCTGGCGCAGGCGGTTTTCCAGCGCCCGGCGCAGGCGCAGCTCCATTTCATCCAGGCGCTGGGCCTGTTGGCTCAGGCGCTCGCCGGGGTGGCGCAGGCGGCGGCGCAGGCCGTCGAGTTGCAGGCGGGCGCGGCTCAGGCGTTCGGCCAGTCGTTGCTGCAAGCGGCGTTGCAACTGCTCGACCTGGCGCAGCAGCGCCTGGCGGTCCGGGCTGAGCAGTTCTGCCGCCGCCGACGGGGTAGGGGCGCGTACGTCGGCGACAAAGTCACTGATCGAGATATCGGTTTCATGGCCTACGGCGCTGATCGTGGGCGTGCGGCAGGCGGCCAGTGCGCGGGCGACCATCTCTTCGTTGAATGGCCACAGGTCTTCCAGCGAGCCGCCACCACGGCTGAGAATGATGGCGTCAAAGCCGGCGCGGTCGGCCCGCTCCAGCGCCTGCACCAGCTGCGGTGCGGCCTCGCGGCCCTGCACTGCGGCCGGCACGATGACCAGTTCGATAAAGGGCGCGCGGCGGCCGAACACGCTGATGATGTCGCGTACCGCCGCGCCGCTGGGCGAGGTGATCACGCCAATGCGAGTCGGGTGCTCTGGCAGCGGCTGCTTGCGCTCGGTGGCAAACAGGCCCTCGGCCTGGAGTTTGGCTTTCAGTGCCTCAAAGGCCTGGCGCAATGCGCCGTCACCGGCGGTCTCGACGCTGTCGACAATCAGCTGATAGTCGCCACGGCCTTCATACAGACTGACACGGCCGCGCGCGCGGATCTGCTGGCCGTCGCGCATGGCCAGGCGCACGCGGGCGGCATTCTGGCGAAACAGCGCGCAGCGGATCTGCGCGCGGTCGTCCTTCAGTGTGAAGTACATATGGCCGGAGCTGGGCCGAGACAGGTTGGACAGCTCGCCCTCAACCCAGATACGCGGAAAGACATCTTCCAGCAGCTGCCTGGCACGGGCATTCAATTGGCTGACGCTGAGCACGTCTGGCTCGGCGGTGAGCTTCTGAAACAGGTGGTCGTCGTTCATTGGCGCATTCTAACAGGCTGCTGAAAATCTACCCGCATTGTCGCTGCCGCGTTAACCGTACGCATTTGTTTTATGACAATTGCGCCTGCGTGCCGGTTTTTGGCCCTGCAAAGACGGCTGCGTATGCGCGCTAAGGCGCTTGCCAGAGCCTCCGGCGAGCTTGGGAAGCACTGATTGATTCCGCATGCCCTCTGGCGTTCAGGCTGGGCCGCATCCGGCTGGGC
>CEVQ01001996.1_pt1 | contig 19156 bp, 23 predicted proteins | sample 356551 | NCBI WGS metagenome assembly CEVQ01 (sample SAMEA2623756, study PRJEB7988) | marine metagenome | biome: marine biome (ENVO:00000447); feature: mesopelagic zone (ENVO:00000213); material: "saline water (ENVO:00002010), including plankton (ENVO:xxxxxxxx)" | depth 250 m | reverse complement strand
TTTTTGAATGTTGTAATATAAAAATAAAATATAACTAATTTATTTTATTATAAATGGAGAAAAATTATGCCATATAATATTAATCATATTCACTTAAAATCCGAAGATCCTAAAATAACTGCTGACTGGTTTGTAAAAGCTTTTAATTTAGAAATTGTTTCTGATACAGTCCGTCATTTTGGAGATAGATTTATCGTTACAAAATCAGAAAATGGAATTACTGTGAATATTTCGGGAGTAAGGGACGGTGAAGAACTTGGTCCTTCAAATGATGATGCTCATTTCGGACTTGAGCATTTTGGAATGGATACTGATGATATAGAAGGAGATATTAAAAGGCTGGTTAATATGGGAGCAACTCATAAAGAAGGTCCAATCACTATGCCTAATGGAATGAAAATAGGTTTTATATCTGCGCCTGGGGGCATAAGAATAGAATTAATTGAACCTCATTTAATGTAAGAGAATATTATGAATCAAAATAAATATATTATTAAAAATGCTTCTGTTTATGATGGCTTGGGATCAGACAAATTTCAGGCGGATATTTTAATAGAAGACGGGATTATTAAAGAAATAGGGAATATAGGAAATGTTGATTGTAAAACAATTGATATTAAAGGTAATGCTATTGCTCCAGGCTTTATTGATGTTCATAGCCATGATGATATTGCGTTGATTGTTTATCCAGAAATGGATTTTAAAGTTATGCAGGGAGTAACCACTGTTATAAATGGTAATTGTGGGAACAATGTTATCCCAAGGCACGGAACACTAGAACGATGGCAGACAAGATATCCTGATAATCCAATTCCTGAATGGAATTCATATGATGATTATATTGATTTGATTAATTCAATTAAACCAAGTGTTAATTCAGCTATTCTTATTGGTCATGGATCAGTTAGAAATGGCTGTGGTTTGAAAAATCAACAACGATTACCTAATCTAAATGAATATGATCAAATGAAAGGATGGATTAGAGAGGGCATGGAAGCTGGCGCTGTTGGCTTTTCTACTGGATTAATATATGAACCTGGGCGTTATTCTTCAACTGAAGAAATAATTGAATTGACAAAAGTCATATCTCCTTATGATGGTGTTTATTCAAGTCATATGAGAAATGAAGGGAATAATTTGTTACTATCAATTGAAGAGACTATTAAAATTGGACAGGGTGCAGATACTTCTATAGAAATATCACATCATAAAGTTTCTGGAAAAGATAATTGGGGACTTTCTAAGAAATCAACTGAAATGATAAACGAAGCAAGAGACAATGGAATTAATGTACATTCTGATCAATATCCATACATAGCTGGGCAAAGTGCTCTCTTTGCAATTCATCAAAATAATGCATTTAATGAAGGGGAAGGAGGTTTGGGTACAGTTTCAGGCGACAAAGTTATTATTGCTCATGCTCCGCTTATGCCTGAATATGAAGGTAAAAAATTATCAGACATTTGTGATGATTTTGATCTTCCTGAACAAGAAGCAGCAGAAAAAATATTATCACAAGATCCACATGTTTTGGCAATTATTGAAGGTATGTGTGAAGAAGATCTTGTAACAATACTATCTAATCCTCATACAATGATTGGATCTGATGGAGTCCCAGCTTCAGGTTCAAACCCTCATCCCAGATTATATGGATGTTTCCCTAGAGTTTTGGGTAAATATGCAAGAGATGAAAAAATTATTTCTATGGAAACAGCTATATATAAAATGACAGGACTTCCTGCGAAAAAATTTAATTTAAATGATAGAGGTACAATTGAAATTGGGAAAGCTGCTGATTTAGTTGTTTTTAATCCTGATACTGTAATTGATTTAGCTACATATGAAAAACCAAGGGTATATCCGGAAGGAATAGTTCATGTAATTGTGAACGGAACTTTTGTTGTTAATAATTCTGAACATACTGGAAGTAGAGTAGGAAAAATAATTAAAAGATCTTCATAGTATGAAACTGAAAATGCTTAAAGGTGAATATGTTGTTGTTAAATTACCCGTTGATTTTCAAATTTCAGATCAAATATTAAAATTTGATTTTTACAATTTGACCAGGACTTCTGACGAATTGTCTTTAGTAATAAGAAATGATGAAAATTTTGATTTTAAAAAATTCGAGTATGAAGATAATTGGAGTATTTTCCGATTTGAGAGTTCATTAGATTTTTCTTTAATAGGTGTTTTGGATGGCGTTATAAAACCTTTGTCTGAAAAAAATATAAGCGTATTTGTCTTTTCAACATTTGATACTGATTATGTAATGTTTAAAACTGAAAATAAGTTTAAAGTTATTTCAATATTAGAAAATTTAGAATACAAATTTGTAATTTGATATGAATATTAATGAAATAGAAAAACAAATCATAAATTTTATGAGTGTTAATGATGTTCCTGGTATTTCAGTTTCACTTGTTCTTAATAATGAGATAGCTTATCAAAATGGATTTGGTTATCGGGATGTTTTAAATAAAAAACCAGTTACTCCTAAAACAGTGTGGCCTATTGCATCTATTACAAAATCTTTTACTGCTGTTTCAGCCTTTCAATTAGTTCAGCAAGGTAAGCTTGATTTGAATAAACCAATAAAAGAATATTTACCTTATTTTTCTGTATCTGATAAATCTGCTTCTGAATCAATTAATACTGATCTCTGTCTTAAACATGCAAGCGGATTAGGCAGGACAGGGCACCAGGATAGATATAGAGAAGAAAATTATAACCCTTTAATTATCAGACCGCAGCCAACCAGAGAGCATAATATTTATGCAACACGAAAATCATTAGTAGAGAATTTGCATACTGCAAAATTACAAAGTCGCCCAGGGCAATTTTTTTCTTATTGTAATGAGGGATACGCTACTGTTGGGCATTTAATTGAAGTTTTATCTGATATTCAACTGGAAGATTATTTTAATAAGAATATATTTATGAATCTTGACATGCATCAAACTTATACTAATTTTAATGATTGGAGAAATGAAGATGATAGGACTTATTTATATTCCAACCAAAATAACAGTCCTTTTTATACAGGTATTGATCATGAACATTTTTCGGTATTGGAATTGAGTCAAGATTATCAGACTTTTTTATCTGCAGGCGGGATTTCTACTACAGCTAATGATTTATCTTTGTATCAGATTCAAACTATGAATTTCAAAGATTCAAAATTAAATCTGAATTCTGAATCATTAAACAAAATACAAAATGTAAATATACCATTTGGAAATTCAGGTTGGGGCTATGGTTACGGTTATTGGGTTTCTTATGCTGATGATATAAAAATAATTAAACATTCCGGAGGACTACCAGGTGTCAGTACATTTTCCATTATGATTCCATCTGAAAAATCTGGAGTTGTAGTCCTAGTTAATAAAAATGAAGTTAAATCAGGAGATTTGGCTGAAATTATTTTAAATATTATGAGAGGAAAAGTTTTCAGGGAAAACTTAAACGATCCACTGGAATTTAATATTGATAACAAATTTTCTTCTGAGCAAATATTGGCAGAATATTTAGGTAAATATGAATTCAGGCAAGGAATTTCAGAAGTAATTATTGAAAATGGAAAATTATGTATTAATGCTCCAAGCAGACTGGAAGCTGTACCTGAAAAATTAACTTTAGTTCCTGTTAGTGAAGATAGTTTTATGACTCTTTATGATGGACAATCAGTATCGTTTGTAAGAAATAATGATGGAAAGATTACACATTTTTTAAATGGTGGTTATCCATATATTAAGATTTAGTCCGTTAATAATTTTTCAAAGAATAATTCTCTGTTTGGTTCCCATTGAGATAATTCAAAGTATCCACATTCCCTGAAGCCAAGATTCTGATGGAATTTTATTGCTACTTTATTTTCAATTTCAGTAGAACTTAATATTCTTTCCACGTTCATTTTCTTCATTTTTCTTTCTAAAAATTTAATCATTTTTTCACCTATTCCTTTTCGGTGATATGATTTATGTATTCTTATTAAAGATATAAATGGAATATATCCCCAAAGATATTCATACCACAAATATCCTATAATCGTTGATTTTGTCGATGAAATAATTAAATTTTTATTTTTGATAGCTTGCTTTAAAGAATTATATTTTCGAGTCTGTTCATTTTTATTGATTGTTATTTTTAAAGATTCATCAATATTTTTTATTTCTTTTAAATCAGAATTTTTACCAAGTCTGATTATTAAAGATTTATCATTAAATATGATCACCCAATAACTTCCCTAAAATACCTCAGATAATTTAAGCCTAATAATTTTTTTAATTCCTGTTCATTGAATCCTTTTTCTGCCAACTTTACTGTCAAATTAGACCAGTCTCCAAAATTTTTAAAATCTTTTATTCTATATTCATCACTAATTCGATGTTCTTCTCTGAATCCAGACCAGTCAAATACATCGGGATTTCTTCTTTGTTCTCCTATTGTGCCAGGCATGGATTCAGGATATTCAATCATTGACCCTGTTTCTGGGCCATTACCACATATATCACTTCCAATACCAACATGATCAATTCCCATAACATTAACTAAATGGTCAACTTGCGTTGCAAAATCATCCAATGTTCCTAAATGTTCATTTTCTTGCATAAATCCCGGAACAATAGTTACACCAAAAAATCCGCCTGCATCAGCTACAGCTTTAGCAAGATCATCATCCTTAGCTCTGTCATGTTTTGCAATAGTATTACTATTTGAATGAGTGATTATGATTGGACTAGTTGATATCTCTAGTGCATCCCATCCTACCTGCTGACTGCAATGACTTACATCAACAGCCATATTTAAAGAATTAAGTTTTTCGACCATAGATTTACCAAAGTAAGTTAATCCAGATTTTGTTAATTCTGTACAGCCATCACCGACAAAATTACTTAAATTATAAGTTAATTGCACAACTCTCAAACCCAAATGATAAAAAGTATCAACCCGATCTAAGTTTATACCAAAAGCTAATGTGTCTTGGAAATCTAAAATCAATCCTCGTTTTCCTTCAGCATAAGTTTCTTCTATATCATCTGCTTTAAGAACAAGCCTTAGTTCGCCATCTAAAGAATCAATTATACCTCTGGCCTGAGCAATCCCTCTGACTGAAGTTTCAAAAGCAGCGTCTACGTCTTTCAGGCCTGAAGGAGGTCCCGCGTAAGTGGCACTACATACATTAACACCTGCTTTATCCCATAATTCAAGATATTCTTTTTTTGCTTCATCAGTTTTATGAATTTCCATAGCAGCCATACTCGCAAGTACTCCTGCTGCCTGATTTCTTTTGTACCCTTTTTGCTCTAATTCATTTAATTTAATTTTCATGTTGCTATTAAATAAAAATCCATTTGTTGCAGGAGGTTGCTGAGAATCTATTACAAGAGCTTTATGATGTAATTCTAGAGCTTCTTCTTTGGATAAAATTTGCTTTCTTTTCATAGACATTTGGTTATCCTTTAATATGTAGTATTATAAAAATATTTAATTATAAATATATTGTTAATATAAATTTTGTCAAACAGCATATTTTAAAAAAGGGATAGTAATATGAGTAATCAAAATAATAAAAACGAGTTTTTTGATAAAGCCGAAATGAATGTACAAATAAATGTATCTTCTGAAATGAGAGATGGAACAATATTGTATTCAGATATTTATTCCCCTGCAGAAAAAGGGCAATATCCTGTTTTACTTAGCAGAATCCCGTATGGAAAAAATAAACCAAGATATCATTCATTATATATGGATCCTTTAAGAGCTATTCAAAGAGGTTATGTAGTTGTTATACAAGATGTCAGAGGGAAACATACTTCAGATGGTGAGTTTGACCCTTTTTTCAATGAATTGTCCGATGGCTACGATACACTTGAATGGATTACTAACCAGGAGTGGTGTGATGGGAATATAGGAATGTTTGGTATTTCTTATCATGGGGCAACACAATGGTTAGCTGCAGCATCAGAACATCCTTCTTTAAAAACTATAATTCCTGGAGTAACCTCAGATTCTTATTTTGATAGTTGGACTTATTTGGGAGGAGTGTTGCAATTTTATTGGATGACTCATTGGACTGTTGGTGGCTTGGTGTTAGATGATATAAAACGTAAATCTCAGAATTTAAATGAGAGGAAGGAATTAGCTAAATGGAATTTAGATAATACTGATTCAGAAAGTTTGACCTCTCCGTTGAATAGCTTACCTCCTTTTAAAGAAATTGGAAATTTTTATAATGATTGGATTGATCATGATTCATATGATGATTATTGGAAAAAGACAAGTCCTAAAGAATATTTTGACAGAATAAATATTCCAGTTTTAAATATGGGAGGTTGGTATGATGGGTTTTTACGAGGGACTGTTAGATGTTTTACGGGAATGGATGAGAGTTCGGATGATGAAATATCTAAATATCAACAATTACTTTTGGGTCCTTGGACACATGAGCCAATGCCCAAACCTCTTGCCGGACAAAAACATTTTGGTAACAAAGCTTCAGGTGAAGCTATAGATATTCAAGGAATAATGTTAAATTGGTATGACCATTGGCTACAAGGTCATACATATAATGATTCTCACAGAGTAAAATATTACACTATGCTTGAGAACGAATGGAAAACCTCTTACAACTGGCCTCCTGAAAATACAAGTAAATTAACTTTTTATTTACATAGTAATGGAGATGCTAATCAAAGTATGGAAGGAAAATTAAATTCTCTTATACCAGAGAGTGAAAATCCTGATCAATATATATATGACCCTCAAGATCCAGTTATTACAATTGGAGGAGCACATTTGGGTGGAGTTCCTGGTCATTTTGAAACTGGAGTTCACGGGCAAGCAGAAGTTGAGAAAAGAAAAGATGTTTTGATTTATACAACTGAAGTATTAGAAAATCATTTGGAAGTGTCCGGAAATGTTAAAGTGAATTTATTTGCTTCTTCTACAGCTGAAGATACTGATTGGACTGCCAGATTATGTTATGTGGATCAATCTGGTAAATCATGGAATATATCTGATGGGATATTAAGAGCAAGTTTTGCAGGAGGATTAGATAAGAAAAGATTTATTAATCCTAATGAGATATATCAATATTGTATTGATTTGGGCCCAATAAGTATTAAATTAAATCCTGGTATGAAATTGCGTTTGCAAATTTCATCTAGTAATTTTCCGGCTTATGCTACAAATACCAATTTGAAAAATAATAAATATCCAACGACTGATTTTGTAATCGCTAATCAAATTATTTATCATGATTCTGATCATCCATCCAATTTAGTTGTTGATGGCATCATATAAATTAATCTAATATTTCAATATTTAATTTTTCTCTGTTTACATATACAGGGCATTCTTTATATTTGTTAAAAATCAAATATCTGTTTTTTGCAATGATTTGATAAATAAAATCAATTACAAAGATTGGGAATAATTTTATAAGTTTACAAATGCTATAGATACCTGTGAATTTGTCTACAATTTTTTTAATTGCTTGTCCATTTGTATAATAAGCATCTTTTTCAATTACTACTATAGAATCTGATATATTTGACAGATTAAGATCGTTAATAATTTTGCTACCTAACTCAGATTCCATTGAACAAAAAACTATTCTTTTATTATGGTTTATTTTAGTGATAAATCTTACACATGAATTACAGATTGGGCAAAGTCCGTCAAATAATATTAATAATTTATTTAAATTTAAATTTATTTTATTCATTGTGATTATTAAATGATTTGAAATTTTGTAGAGTTTTATTTTTTGAAATTTGATGATCGATTAATTTATCAATATATATTTTATTTTCTGACAACCATGGTTCGTGGATATATTTTACAGGTATATTTTTAAGTTTAGGTAACCATTTAGTGATAAATTTTGCCTTTGGGTCATATTTTTTACTTTGTAAAACAGGGTTGAAAATTCTAAAATAAGGTGCAGCATCTACTCCTACTCCAGCTGTCCATTGCCATCCTCCTATATTTGAAGCAGTATCGCCATCTATTAATTGTTTCATGAACCAATTTTCTCCTTCTCTCCAATCTATAAATAAATCTTTAGTCAAAAATGAAGCAACTATCATTCTACCTCTATTATGCATCCATCCTGTTTCTTTAAGTTGTTTCATGCATGCATCTATTATTGGATACCCCGTTTCTCCTTCTTGCCATTTTGTTAAATAATTGCTATTTTTTTCCCATGGAAATTTTCGGTATTTTTCTTGAAATTCATATTTAATTGAATCTGGAAAATGTATTGAGATATAAATATAAAATTCTCTCCATAATATTTCATCTATCCATTTTTCTACTCCTTTAGATTGATTCATTAATTTAATACATTCAGAATAAATTTTTCTTACAGATATCATGCCATATTTTAAATAAGGAGATAATTTTGAAGTACTATCTTTATACAAATAATCTCTATCTAAATGATAAGTAAAGATTTTATTTTTTTTGAAATTTTGAAATCTTTTATTTGCTTCATTTTCCCCGGGTGTGAATTCACCAAAAGTGTTTTTAGGAATTGGCAAGTTATCATTTTGAATTTCAGTTTTGGCAAATTTGAAAACCGTATTTTCAGCAAAATCGCAAGATTTGTAATTTTCTTTAAATTTTTTTGCAAATCTTGAAAAAACCTTGAAAGGCTTATTACTATTATTCAGTAATGTCTGTGCATCGACAAGATTATTGTTTACTAGTTCTACATTTATGTGATTTTTTAATTGCTTTATATCATTAATGAAATTATCTTCAATGTCATTTTGTACGTACAATGATTTTATTTCAAATTTTGTTTGAATATATTTTGTAATTGAATGAATATCAGAGTTTGTAATTATTAATTTACCTGAATATTTTTCAATAGATTTTTCTAATTCTTTTAATCCGTAATAAAAGAAAGCATAAGATTTTGAATTGATATTAATATCGGTGTTAAGTTTATTATCGCAAATAAATATTGGGATTATTTTTTCAGAATTTTGAAGTGCTTTTTCTAAAGTAAAATTACAGTTTAACCTTAAATCTTTTCTTATCCACCAAATAGAAAATTTATTTTTTATCTTTTGGTGGTCGTTCACCATAAATTTCCTCTACAGTAAATACTGCGGCTGCAAAAGCGAGAGTAAATACAAAAATTCCGACAAGAGCTATAGTGATTTGTATCATTTACCTTCTCCCTTCATAGATATCATTACTGAACCAAAAAGTATAATTGATGATACCCATATCCCTACAAAAATACCTGATAGTTTACTGACAAAAAACCAAAGTAAAATTGAGAAAATCAGAGATAAGAAAGTAGGTATTGTCCACATTAGAAATACTTTTAATGGGATTTTTGAAACTTTTGTTAGTCTCATAAATACCCAGTATCCCAATATAGTGGGAACCCATATTCCTACAAAAATACCTGGCATTTCTTCAACAAAAAACCAAAGTAAAATTGAAAAAACAAGAGATATTATAACTGAGAGTCCAAATAGATAATTGATAGATCCTGATTTGTTCATACAATTTCCTTGTAAATATAAATAAAGTGAAATTAATCACAAGAAAAGATTATATAACTTATTTAATATGTTTCAAAGCAGTTAATATATATAATTAATATCCTTTTGCTTCTGCTACAGGAAATGAATCAGATCCTCCATATATAGTTTTTGTTTTTTGGTTAATAACAATTGCTGATGGCCTTGCAAAGCTATACCAGGATTCAGCATCATCTATCATATGAATTTTATGCCCCATTTTATTTAATTTGAAAATTACGTTTTCATCTATTCTGTAATCTAATAGTGTTGTATCTCCGCTTGCATCAGATCTTGAAGTAGATATTGCTTCTTGTGGCCCCATGCCAAATTCAAGAATATTAAGAGCAAGATTGGTATTTGCATTATGAATTTTTCTACCTCCTGGTGATCCTATACTTGCATAAGGTTGCCCATTTTTACATGCTATGATTGGCCCCATATTTACTAGAGGTCTCTTATAAGGAGCAATAGAATTTTTATTTCCCGGTTTAGGGTTAAACCATATCATTGCATTATTCCATAAAATCCCTAGATCTTTTGATACAACTTTAGACCCAAAACTGTTAACAGCTGTTTGGGTACATGAAACTAAATTGCCATATTTGTCTGCTGTACCAAAATGTGTAGTACAATCTGAATCTTGATTGTAATTTCCATTTACTAAATCATTCTTATTTGATTTTGTGTCATATTTCCATGCATCATGTATAGATTTGTCAGAATAATAATTCCAAGGATCTCCAGTATAAGAGTTTTCTAATTCTGCTTTGTTTAAGTTTACTTTCTTCGATATTTCTTTTGCATATTCCTTAGATAATAATCCTTTTATGGGGACTTCGACAAAATCCGGGTCACCATAGTAATGATATCTGTCAGCAAAAGCATGCCTTGCTCCTTCTATAAAAGTGTGGAGATATTCTGCGCTGTTATGTCCCATAGATTTTAAATCAAAATTTTCTAAAATATTTAGAGTTGCTAATGTGGTCCATCCTCCATTTGGTGCTGTGGGTCCATAAATTTCAAAATCTCTAAAGGATGTTTTGTAAGGTGTTTTAACTTCTGCTTTAAATTCTGCAAGATCTTCCATAGTAATAAGTCCGCCATTTTTCTTCATATCTTCTTCAATGGCTGCGGCCACTTCTCCCTTATAAAGAGCATCCGCACCTTCTTTAGAGATTTTTTCTAATAAATTTCCAAGATCTTTTTGTATAAGCTTTGTAGCACTATGATCTGCAGAACTTGGATCAGGAGTATACTTTGGTGGTAATCCGTTTGGTAAAAATATTTCTTTTGACCCGGGAAATTTTTGTAATTGTTCCATGTTAGATGCAATCATTAACGTAAGTAACCAATATGTTTCATATCCTTCTTTAGCATAATGAATAGCGGGTTCCATAACTTGTTCTAAAGGAAGTTCCCCGAAAATTTCGTGTGCTTTACATAAACCTGCGGTTGTTCCAGGTAGAGCAATTGATTGATATCCATCAGTATTATGATTTCCTTCGACTGAGTACGTAGATATCCCTCCCCCAGGACCAGTTATTTTATACATATCTGGCTTTGCCGCTTTGGGTGCGCGAGGTCCATATTCAATTACAATATTTGTTCCTGCAGGGTAATTCTTAATTGGAGAATTTAAACTTACTTGCATAAATCCTACACCGGCTATACAACTGTTGTTAGGTTCGAGCACAGATATTGCAAATCCAGTTGCTACTGCAGCATCGATTGCATTCCCTCCTTTTCGTAGCATTTCTAAACCAGCTTCTGAAGCTTTAGGGTGCATAGAAGCCACCACTCCATTTTTTGAAATAACTTCATCTTTATCAGGTCTCCAAGTACTTCTTAAGTTCATTTACTTTCCTTTGATTTTTAAGAATAAATATCAATAATTGACATTTCAGAACATATGTTCTAATATTTTATGTATATTATTATATAAAGGAATATTAACATGTCAGATATTAAAGTTACAATCATAGGAGTAGGAGGGGCGGGGTGTAATACTATAAATAGACTTTCTAGTAAGAAATTTAAACATTATAATCTGTTAGCTGTAAATACAGATACTCAGATGTTGGAAACAATTAATCATTCAGATGTATTTGCATTAGGCCCTTTGACAACTAAAGGGTTTGGAAGCGGAGGAAATCCTAGAATAGGAAGATTGGCAGCAAAGGAAAGCAGTGAGCAATTTTCCAAATTGTTAGAAGGGCAAGATTTAGTTATATTAACTACGGGATTAGGAGGAGGAACTGGTACTGGAGCAACTCCAGTATTAGCATCATTAGCAAAGAAAATGGGTGCATTAGTTATTGTTATAGCTACACTACCATTTAATTTTGAAGGACAGAGTAGGACTCAATATGCAGAAAAAGCTGTAAAATCTTTAATAAGGTCTGCTGATAGTCTGATAGAAATTAATAACGATGGCTTGCTGGGATCTTTAGATAAAAAATCTAATATAGATGATTCTTTTAAATATGCTGATAGCGCGCTTGAAGACATTGTAGAAGAAATAACAACAGTGATAGGTAATTCTGGTTTAATTAATATAGATTTTGCAGATATAAAAAATTTACTTGCAAAATCTGGCAAAACTTATATTTCTAAATCTAAAATAAATAAAAGTGATCAGTTCGATTCTATTCATGAGAATTTAAAACAAAACTTACTCATTAATTATGGTTTTAGATCTTCACGCAGATTGTTGTTATCCATAAAATCTAGTCCTGATTTTTCATTAAATGAATTAAATTTAATAGCTACAAAAGTGTCTTCATTTTTATATAATCCGGAAAATATACTTATTGGTGTCAATAATACTTTTTTTAAAAAAAATATTATTGAAGCAACATTAATTGCCTCTGATTTGAAGTTCTCTTTTACTGATGATGTTATCCCTCTTGAACCTAAATCTTTGTCCCATATTTCTGGTAAATATTCAAATTCACAATTAGTAAATAACATTAGTAATCCCAATGATAATCCCATTAAACTAGGAATTTTAAATTTAAAAAAGTTAATTAAAATCCCTATTGGCTTTAATTAACTTTCTTTGGTATTTATAGTTATATCTTTATTCTGTTAATATTTGTTAAATCAAACTTTTAAAGGATTTAATGAGTTATTTTAAGAATCTAAATACACGTGAATCAAAAAATTTAGCTCCAGGTGCTGATACCCAAACATTTTGGGGTGAGAAAATGCTAATTTCTGTTGTTACAATTGATCCTAATTCTATAGTTCCAAACCATACTCATCCCCATGAACAAGCAGGTATTTTAATTGAAGGTGAATTGGAAATGATTATAGGTGATGAATCAAAACTTCTTAAACCAGGTGATATGTATATAGTTCCAGGAAATATAGAGCATTATGCTACAGCTACTGATAAAGGAGCTAAAGTTATAGATATATTTGCTCCAGTAAGAGATGAATTTAAATATTAAATGGAAATTATAAAAGATTCATATTTTACTATTGGTTCAAAAGAAAATCCTTCTTTAGTATTAATCCATGGTTTGGCCAGCAATAAATTTACATGGAATGCTATTACAGAAATTCTTAAAGATGATTATTATCTTATAACAGTTGACTTACCTGGCCATGGATCAAATTCTTGTTATGAAACAGATTTTTCATATTCTAATATGGTAGATTATTTATTCAAACTACAAAACCATTTAGGTATACGTTTCGAAAATATAGCCGGACATTCATATGGTGCTTCTGTAGCTACAATGACTGCTTTGGATGAAAGATTTGAAATAAAAAAACTTGCACTTTTAGATGGAGGAATAGTCCCTCTAAAATCAGTGCCTGATATGAGTGACGAAAATTATATGATTAAATTAGCTCCACCTGATTTTACTCACAGAAAATTTGAAAGTATTTCTGAATTTATTGATAAAAATTTGTCAATTAAGTCAAACCCATACTCCGAACAAATCAAACAAGCTATTTTAAGTAATTTTGATCATTCCAAAAAACCCAAATTAGTTCCATTTTTAGAAAGAAAGAATCATTTAAAAATAGTAGATTATTTGTGGGATTATAATCCTAAACTTAATTTGGCTAAAATAAAAATTCCTACTCAAGCTTTAATGGCATGTAAATTTGACACTATTGATGAAAGATCGTCATATAGGTGCCAAATTGCTTCTGCAATATCTGATAACAATAATTTAATTGAGATTACCTGGATATTGAACACCCCGCATGATTTGCAATTATATGCACCTAAATTAGTATCTCGTAAACTAATTTCACATTTTCAATCTTAATTGTTATTTAATAGCTATAACTCTTACAGGCGACCCTGACCCATTTTCTATTTTTAATGGCAGAGCAATGATTATTGACCCCTTCGGTGGTATTAAATCTAAATTACATAAACTAGTTAAACCCATTTTACCCGCACCATGCATAATATTATGATTTGGGAATTGTGGATCGAATGAAGGTGCTATACCTGCATCTGTGCCAACAGTTTCAACACCAACACCTAATACATCTTTTTCATTTGCTAATAATTCTGATGCTTCTTTAGATATTCCTGGAGTATTTGGCATTTGATCGTTCTCATTGAAATTTGCGTAGGCTTCAGGATCATTAAATCTAGAACTCCATCCTGTTTTTATTAAAACCCATGAATTTCTAGGCATGTTTCCGTTTTGTTTCTCCCATTCTTCAATATGAGAAGGTGTTAACAATGCATTTGGATTTTCTTCCACTTCTTTTTCCATATCTATTAAACAACCACTACCTATAAGCATTTCTACTGGAATTTGGTCAACAGAATATTTGTCTTTACCTGTTACCCAATGATTTGGTGAATCAAGATGTGTACCAGTATGTTCTCCTGTTTCAAAGTTATTCCAATACCAACCAGGTCCTTTTTCATCATATTTTGAAATTTCTTTTTTCTTGAATGGAATTGTTTGTCCAAATTCTTCTGGAAGCGTTAAAATCGGAGTTTGTTCATTTAATGGTTGCGTTAGATCCACAACCTCTAATTTACTTGATCTTATATTATTAACGAATTCTTCTAATATCATCTAATCCTCCTTTATTGAATTAATATATCTTTTAAATTCTATTTTATTTTCTATAAGTCCTAAATCCATTGTAAATTTTTCGGGGCCTTTTGCTTCTACTTTCGATACGAGAACTGACGAAGTATCTATGTTAATGCTTTTTTCAAACAATGATTCAAAATCATCAATATCTTTGGTCTCAAATGCGTTTTTCACCCCGGAGCTTAGTGCTATATCTTTTAAATTTGTGCCTGTAGATGTTGCAGTAGGAAACCCTCCAACAGATAACAAACTTTCATTGTCAAATATTACATGAGTAAGATTTTTTGGGTTATATCTTGCAATTGTTGAAAAAGTTCCAAGATTCATTAATACTGAACCATCTCCATCTAGTACGATTACTTTTATATCGGGTTTTGATAATGCTAATCCTAATCCAACTGATGATGCGAGGCCCATGCTATGTTCTAAGTAGAAGAAATTCTTTCTGTGTCCAAGCGAATATAATTCAGCTGCTACTGCACCCATATTTGTAATAATTAATTTTGAATCTAATTGTTTATATATTCTTTGTAGAGCGTCAATTCTTTTCATTATTCAACCATCAGATCTCGGGTTATTAATAACGCAACCGGTCTTTCTGAGCTTTCTGATAAAATAGCTGCTTTATTGATCTTTTTTTCAACTGATTCAGGAGAATCAATAATATCATAAGGAATATCTAATGCTTTCAGTGTACTTTCAGTTCTTAACCCACCCTCAGTTTGCCATGGATCTGTCTCACCCATTTCACCTCTATAACTAATAATCATTAATAAAGGTATACGATATAATTGAGCGAGAGAAACAATTCCATTAACTGATGCGAGAAATCCGTGGTTTTGCATTAACATAGCAGATTTTAATCCGGCAAAATGTGCTCCCGCTGAAATACCGACTCCTTCTTCTTCTTTAGCAAGTCTTACAAGTTGCATGTCGGGGTCTTCTTCTGAAAATCTGATAAGATGCACAAGCCATGTTTCAGGTAATGCAGAAACAATTTTGACTCCGCAATTCTTTAATGATTTGTAAATTAATTCAGAATTTTTTACTGATACAGCCATTTTTAATCTTTAATTTTATTTATGTATTTAAGTTTATAAATGCTATTATTAATTCATTAAATTCTTCAGGTTGTTCTCTGAATACATAATGACCTGCATTGTTAAATATATGCATACTGGAATTTTTAACATTTGGTAGTATCAGATTAAGGCAATTAATCCCTATTGGATCCCAAAATGCAGAAGGGTCATCTAATCCCCATGTTACCAACGTTGGAGTGTTCAATTTTCCTTCTCTTATCCATTGATGAGTTTCTTTTTGTCTTTCAATTAAATCTTTAGTAAAAATTTTTTCTTCTAATTCACTATGTTTTGTGGCAGCTAAAATATTTTTTTGTGATTTTGAATATTCTATATTTCCTTCAATCCATTCATCAGTTATATGTTTATCACCCCATGAATTTTCTTTGATCATATATTTGATTTTTTCATGCGTATTACTGAAAGGTGGTACTCTATCAGCTAGATCGTGATAAAAGCTTATATCTTGCATTAGTGTTGCACTGTCAATTATGACTATGGATTTTGCAATTTCAGGATATTCAATTGCTAACCTTGTTACTATATAACCTCCTCTGGAATGTCCAATTAAATGAGGTTTTTCTATATTTAACTTTTTTATAAATTCATAGGCATGTTTTACTTGAGTTCCCATAATATAATCAGTATCGTTTTTTGGATTGTCAGTATGTCCTTGGCCGATTTTATCAAATGCATAAACATGATATTTTTCTGCCAGATTGTCAAAATTTAAAAACCAATCTTCAGCGCTAGCTCCTCCTCCAAAATGTCCTCCGTGAATTAAAACTACAGGATCTCCACTTCCTTTTTCAAAGTATCTGGTATTAATTCCGTTGATTTCAACGTATTTGGATTGTGATCTGTCCATAAATTTTCTTTCTTTTTATATAATGTTAATTAAAATGATATTTTTATTTAGTAAAGGAAAGATTATGAGTCAATATATTAATCAATTTGATTATAAACCGCAAGAAGAAGTCTCTGATATTCAAAAAATTGTTGCTTATCTTAAATCTATAAGATCTTTATTAATATATGCTGTGATTTTATTATTTCTCAATGCATTTTTAATTTTGATATTTAATTATTAAAAAATAAGTTATTCAATTTCACCTATTTTTTTTAAATTTATGGATTTTATAGCAGGTATTAATTCTTTACGCCTTCTTGATAGGTGGGTGAATAATATTATTAATGAAATACTTCCGCACCATAAAAACATTATGAATGATTGATTTATAATTATATTTAAAACGTTAAGTACAAGAGCGCCTATAAAGATTCCCCATAGTGGACTTTTAAGTATGAATGTTAGAATTGCTATTGTTAGCCCTGCGCTAATTGCAGGAATTGGGATAGTTATTAAAGTTATTCCTGATGCAACCGCAACACCTTTTCCTCCTTTGAATTTTAAGTAAAAAGGGAAATTGTGTCCTATGACTGCCATTATAGTGGCAGAGTAAAAAGCCATATCAGAGATGTCAATATTTTTTCCAATGATTGCTATACAGCTTGATTTTACTAAATCAAGCAAAAGTACAAATGTCGCTGCTTTGAAAGAATATGATCTTAAAATATTTAAAGCACCAGAATTTCCGCTACCGTAATTTCTTATATCTTTTTTGTTTTTTATTTTAAAATAAATATAAGCTGTCGGTATGCTTCCAGTTAAGTAAGCAAAAATTATATACGTTATATCCATAGCAAAAATATTATATATTAAATTTCAAGATTGATATAATTAGAACATATGTTCTATAATATTGTTTTATGAAAAAATATGTAAATAAAATATGTCTTCTGAAATTCCATTTATCAAATTTACTGCTCATGCGGGATTTCCTTCACCTGCAGAGGATTTTTTAGAACCTGGTTTGAATTTAAATGAATATTTGATACAAAATTCTGCAGCAACATTTTGCGTGAAAGTTAAAGGAGATTCAATGGTAGGGTCTAAAATTACAACTGGAGATATTTTAATTGTTGATAGATCTTTAAATCCTAAAAATCAAAATATAATACTTGCTATTTTGAATGGCAATTTTATTGTAAAAAAATTACTTATATCTAATAATGATTTTTATCTTTTATCCGATAATAAGTATGCCAATCAAATAAAAATTAACCCGGAAATGGAATTTTATGTATGGGGTGTGGTTACTTATGTGATACATAAATTAACCAAATGATTGCATTACTAGATTGCAATAACTTTTATGCTTCCTGCGAGCGTGTTTTCAGGCCTGATCTGATTAAGAAACCAATTATTGTTTTATCTAATAATGATGGTTGCGTGATTGCAAGAAGTGATGAAGTTAAAAAAATAGGCATTAAAATGGGAAGTCCAGTATTTAAGATACGGGATTTGATTATTGAGAATGATATTTCTGTTTTTTCTTCAAATTTTGCTTTATATGGTGATATTTCTAGACGAATTATGAAAATTTTACAAAATACTGTGTTTGACTTAGAAATTTATTCTATTGATGAGGCTTTTATTGATTTTATGTACAAAACAGATATTGAATATGAGTCTTTAAATTTAGTTTGCAAAATAATGCAATGGACTGGGATTCCTGTATCTATTGGTATTTCTACTACAAAAACATTAGCTAAAATTGCCAATCATTTTGCTAAAAAAACATCAAGAAATAATATTTTATTTCTTGATAATGAGAAAATTATCAATTTCTACATCAAAAAAATTGATGTAAAAGATGTATGGGGGGTAGGGCATAGATATGGAAGATTTTTATATGATAAAGGTATTTATACTGCTTATGATTTGACTACAAAAAATGATAAATGGATATTAGATAATATGTCTATTATCGGATTAAAGACAGTTTATGAATTGAGAGGAATTAAATGTTTTGAATTACAAACATCTGAATCTCCTAAAAAAAATATAAGAAATTCCAGAACTTTTAGCAGAGATACTAATGATTATAATAAAATAAAAAAAGCTATTAGCTCTTTTGCGTCAAAAGCCGCAGAAAAACTCAGAGCACAAAAATCTGTTGCATCAACTATATCTTTATTTATAAATACTAATAAATATAAATCTACAAATCAAAATTGCAAATTAACTGGCAAGGTAAATTTAAAATTTTCAACAAATGATACTTCAGTTATAATTTCTGAAGCATTAAAGATTTTAGATGAAATTTATATACCAGGATTTTTTTATAAACAAGCAGGTATTATTATTAGTGATTTTTCAGTTGTAAATCAAAATCAATTAGGTTTATTTGAAGATGTTTCAAAAAAAATAAAAAGAGACAAATTGATGACTTCTTTAGATTATATAAATTCAATTATTGGCAATAAATCTATAAAATTAGCTTCCGAGGAATTTGAGAATGATTGGAGAGTTAATCAAAGCAATTTATCTCCTGCATATACAACAAGATGGAAAGAAATTTTAAGTGTAAATATATAAATT
>CEVQ01140652.1_pt1 | contig 19365 bp, 15 predicted proteins | sample 356551 | NCBI WGS metagenome assembly CEVQ01 (sample SAMEA2623756, study PRJEB7988) | marine metagenome | biome: marine biome (ENVO:00000447); feature: mesopelagic zone (ENVO:00000213); material: "saline water (ENVO:00002010), including plankton (ENVO:xxxxxxxx)" | depth 250 m | reverse complement strand
GACTATATCTACATCACAGTCTTCTATAACATCATGCAAAATAGCCGCTGTTAGCGTAGTGGCGTCGAGATTTAGATCTGCTAGGAACATTGCAGTTTTGATAGGGTGTTCAATAAAAGGCTCTCCAGACAACCGTTTTTGTCCAAGATGAGCGTTTGAGGCAAAATCTAATGCCTCTTCAATCATTGGTATATTGTCGAGTGGAATATATTTTCTGGCCTTATCTATTAACTCATGCATGATTACTACAGATTATATCCAAGAGTTTACAGTACTGCAATTATAGATTTGCTAAGCTATTTATGTGTGTCATAATTCTTTGGTACTTGAACAGACAAAACCATTGCAATATAATCCATCATGTTTTATCAGCGATAATCGGCTACACCCGAAAGGTAGATTATGGAAGATTCTAACAGCGTACCTATGATAGAAGTGACGGGTCTCACCAAATATTATGGTGACTTTCCTGCCATAGAAGACATCAACTTTACCGTTGGTAAAGGTGAAGTTCTGGGATTTTTGGGGCCAAATGGAGCAGGAAAGACTACAGCGATGAGGATTTTGACAGGGTTCATGCCTCCCACCTATGGATCTGTCAAAATAGCTGGATTGGACGTTGTTGACGACTCGTTGGAAGTCAGAAAGCATATCGGATATCTTCCTGAAACTGTCCCGCTGTATACCGAAATGAGTGTAGAAGATTACTTGGCTTTTATGGGTAGTATTCGTGGTATGGATTCAAAATGGTTAAAGCGCAGGATAGACGATGTGATTGCCATTTGCAGACTAGAGGAGTATCAACATACTTTGATAGGCAAATTGTCCAAAGGTTACAGGCAAAGGACTGGTATCGCCCAAGCTATACTTCACGAACCTGATGTTCTTATAATGGATGAACCAACCGTAGGCATAGACCCAATTCAAGTAGTAGAAACCAGAAATTTGATCAAAGGATTTGGTGGTGATCAAACAGTTATACTTAGTACGCATATATTGCCAGAGGTAAGTATGGTTTGCAGCAGGGTCATAATCATTCACGAAGGTCAAGTGGTAGCTATAGATAGGCCAGATAATTTATCGGAACGGCTAAGAGCTACAGAAAAACTAGAGGTGGATATTCGAGGTCCGGCATCTGACGTAATGCCTGCCATTAGAAGTATGGAAGGTGTTCTAGAAGTTAATAGAGTCGATAGAGATGGAGTGGGCATTTATTTGATTGAAACTCCACACGGAGCGGATTTGAGGGAAAGAATATCAAATTTAGTTCATGAACGGGGATGGGGCTTACTCAGGCTTCAGCCAATCCAGATGAGCTTAGAGGAAATTTTCTTAAGATTAACGGACATGGAGTCTGGAACTAAATGAAAAATACTACGACTATTGCTTGGAAGGAAATAAAGATATATTTCGTTTCACCCATGGCATATATAATAATGGCTGTGTACTCGGCCTTGGCAGCGTATTATTTCGTTACGAGTGTAAGTGGGGTATTGCCTGAGGCCACCATAAGGGGATTTATATTTCCGAGCACACTCATATTTACTTTGCTTTCTCCCATATTGACTATGAGACTCCTCTCTGAGGAGCAAAAGCTAGGCACGTTAGAACTCCTCATGACATCGCCAGTAAGAGATTATGAAATAATTCTCGGGAAATTTATAGCATCCATGGCAAGTCTACTCTCCATATTGATACCGACTCTTTACTTAGTGTTAATTTTGACTTGGTTTGGATCACCAGATATGGGCCCTATACTTAGTGGATATATAGGGTTGATTTTGTATGGAATGGCTACATTGTCGGTCGGTATCTTTGCCTCTTCTTTGTCAGGCAACCAAATTGTTGCAGCAGTGCTTGCCATGGGAGTACTTCTTATATTATCAATAATTGATTTGGCATCTACTTATTTGACAGGTACGGTTGCCGATATGGTTATGCATATATCTCTTACCAATCACTTAGAAAGTTTTGCCAGGGGTGTAATTGATACTCATGATATTGTGTATTACTTTGTGTTTACTTCTTTCATGTTGTTTTTGACTATACGTTCATTGGAATCTAGGAGGTGGAGGTAAATGAGCGTAGACAGAAGAAGAAGTAATAGTGAAACAGACTCCGACAGCAACAATAAGGTTATTGGTTGGATAGTTTCTTCTGGTGCCGTTTTGTCTTTGTCTGGTTTGGTTATATTAGCTGTTGGAGTACTGCTACTTTTGGCAGTACCTGATTTAGAGACAGCTGGTAAAGTTCTCATTATTCTCTCTGTATTGATGCTCACAGTATCTACGTTAACCCATATTTCACAAGTGAAAAACGCCGTGGTTGCAAGAACAGGGCGATATGCTATAAACACTCTGGTAATGGTATTCGCTTTTGGGGCTATTTTGATGTTATTAGGATATATTTCTTTGCAAAACTCAGTAAGAGTAGACCTTACGGCCACTAAACAATTTACATTAGCTCCTCAGACTCTAAAAGTGTTGAAGGAATTAAAGAAACCAGTGCAAGCTACTGTTTATTCAGATCCAGAGCAGGTCATTCAGGAGCAAATAAGGATACAGGCAGATAATTTCTTCTTTGAATTCAATAAAAGGAATAAAGACTTCACTTTCGAATTTGTGGATCCTGATTTAAAACCCTCTTTAGCCAGGAGAGATGGAGTTAAAGAATATCCGTCAATAGTTTTCAAGGTTCCTGATTCTGAATCGAACCCCCACATCTTATCACCTACAAGTTTTGGGGAAAATCTAGTGTTGTCGGAGCAGGATTTAGTTAGCGCCGTCTTGATAGCCACAGGGCAAAAACAGAAAATCGTTTACATGCTTACTGGCCACGGGGAAAAAAATATCGATGACGGTGATATAGAGAGCGAAGGTTTTGGTTTAGCTCGGGCCGGATTAGTTGGTGACAACTACATAGTTAAGTCTCTAAATTTGAAGCAATCGGAGTCTGTTCCTGATGACGCCGCAGTGCTTATAGTAGCTGGGCCAAGGAGCAGCATACTCATGGATGAGAGGGCAAAAATAGAGGCGTATTTGGAGGATAGTGGAAGAGCACTGTTTTTGATAGATGATGCTGCTGATTCACAGATGAACCAATTGCTTAATAAATGGGGCATACATTTGCCAAAAGGAACCATCATTGACGAAGCAAGTTCAGCGAATAGTGACCCACGGAGCCCTATAGTTAGGAGAGCCAATTATCTTGCGGATCATCAAATTACAAAACCTCTGGACGATACATTTTTTGTTGAAGCAACAGGTATTGTAGATGTGATAGATCGCGCACCTGAGGGTCTGCCACCTAACCCAGATGAAATTAATATAACACATACTCCTTTGGCAGCAACTTCTTTGGTTAGTTGTATATCTATGAAACAAGATGATATGAATTGTTCTGATCCTGCTGTGGTAAATGGACCTTTCCCTCTTGCTATGGCTATCGAATCTATTGCTATGGTTGGACAAGAGACTCCAAAGGTGGATATTGGTGAAGAAATACCTACAACTCATATAATAGTTTTCGGTGATTCGGATTTTGCTTCTAATAAATACTACAGGGCATTAAATAACGGGGATTTCTTTTTGAACTCTGTTGATTGGTTGACCAAGAACTATGACCTAATATCAATTAGAGCAAAACCCCAAGCCTTCCGTCAGTTAGTTATAGACCCTAAAGAGTTTGACTTCATACGATATTCTAGTTGGTTTTTTGTCCCAAGCGGAATAATCATGCTGGCTGTTATAGCTTGGTGGCGGAGAAGATAAAGCTTACTTATGAATATTCGCACTTCCATCATTCTAGTTGTGCTGCTTTTAATGGTTGCAGGTTATGTATTTTTTGTTCAGGCTAAAGTCCAACCAGAAGCCAAGATTGATGCCCCATGGTTTTACAGTGTAGATATGGCAGATATAAGCACAATAGAAATTGACAGAACAGGAGAGAAGGCAAAATTCTCACTAGGTGATGATGAGCATTGGCATATAGGAGAACCGGATGGATATCCGGTTGGCCTGGATCGTTGGATCGGAGTGGACCTTCTACTCAGCGGTCCGAAGAGTCGGAGATTGATTGATTCTAACCCAAGTGACTTGTCTCAGTATGGTTTAGCTGAACCCATCTTAAATATAGATATAGGATTGAAAAGTGGTAATGAGATAGGAATATTGATTGGGTCTTATACACCAGATGGCGAAAACACTTATGTTCAGATCGATAACACTAAAGAAGTTTTTACTATCTTTTCTGGATGGGAAGAAGTGATGACCAGATTGCTGGAGGAACCACCCTATCCTGAATGGTTATACGATATTGAAGTAGAAGCAATTACGCAAATCAAGATAACTAGAGGAAATCCAGATGAAGGATACAAGGGTATTGCTTTTTTCAAGGATAAAGAATCTAATTCATGGCAATTCTTAGGAAAAGACAATCAGCCTATTGAAATTCAAGAAACCTCCATGGCGAAAGTTTTGAGTGCCTTTGGGAAACCTACTCAGGTCATAGAAGCATATGAACCAATAGGAGTTGCTCAATATGGATTACAGAATCCTTCTATGGTAGTGTTTGTTCAAACTGAAAGGCTAGATATTGAAGACGAACTTGAGGAGGCAGTCGAAGTTTCACAATACAGATTTAGAATAGGTGATAAGACTGAAAGTGGAGATAATTATTTCGTTCAAACCGAAAGAGGTGAATACATAATCGCAGATGTATTTACCGTAAACGCTGGATGGGTTGAAGGGATAGAATCCGCTTCAGCCGAATACTTCGAATAATTATTGCTCTTTGAGGGAGACCTTAGACATTTTTAAAGCAGACATTATAGCCATCGGGTCAGAACTCCTTATGGGAGAATTGGTAGATACCAATTCTAACTATATTGCAAAAGAACTACCAAAGATTGGCGTTACGTTGATTCGCATTTCTCAGGTTGGAGATAATCAGGAAGAACTCGTTTCTGTTCTGAAAGAAGCCATTAACCGTTCAGATATAATAATAACAACTGGAGGGCTGGGGCCCACTGATGACGATATCACCAGAGAATCAATATCTCAATTGTTAGATGAACCCATGTACATTGATCAAGACTCCCTTGAAGACATAAGGAAAATATTCAGCAGGAGAGGAATAAACATGTCTGATACAAATATAAAACAGGCTAATTTGATTCCTTCTGCTCATGGTATAAAGAATGAAATGGGTACGGCTCCGGGCTGGTGGGTAAATATAGATAGCAAGGACTTGATTGTTATGCCTGGTCCCCCAAGAGAGATGCACAGAATGTGGCAAGACAAAGTAGTTCCCTCATTACTTGAGAGGTACAACGATTTATTAATATACACTAGGAATATAAGAACCTACGGTTTGGGTGAATCTGTTTTGAATGAGAAGATCGCGGGTATTATTGATTCTTTTGGATTTGAATGGGGAATGTATGCCCAACCCCTTGGTGTAGACGTGAGAATTAGGGTTCCATCTGGGAGCGAACAACAGGCTAAATCATCGCTTGAGAAACTGGAAATAGAATTAGATGGATCTATTGGGGATTTCATATGGGGATTTGACCAAGATACTGTTGAGAGCGTTTTAGCGAGTAATTTATTAAACAATAATCTCACGGTTGCTGTCATGGAATCTTGTACAGGAGGTTTATTATGCAATGCATTGACGCAAACCCCTGGCAGTTCTGGGTATTTCAAAGGTGGCATGGTTGCCTATTCAGCAGCCTTAAAACAAGCGTTCGGTGTTGACAGTAATTTGATAGATAAATTCGGTACTGTTAGTTCGGAAGTTGCAGCGGATATGGCAAGATCAATTAGAGACCTTGTGGGTTCTGACATTGGCATATCAACCACAGGTGTGGCAGGCCCGTCACCTATTGAAGATAAGCCTGTAGGCAAAGTGTATATTGGTATATCATCTACTGCTGGTACCAACGTTAAAGAACTGAATTTACCTCAGGAGAGGCTTTTAGTGAAACAAAGAGCCACTAATGAGGCACTTATGACACTGCTAAAATTGGTAGCTAATTAATTTTAGCAAGAACAATTTCTTTATCAAACCGTGAGATGTCTGTATAGAGCAGGTAATCTTCTAGGTAAGTTGTTAATATCAGCCAAGACCTCGTATCCCATATCTTGACACATAGCTCTTAGATAGTCATGTCCTTCTTTGTCTACAGTTAGGCAAAACGGTGTGACTCCGTCTCTTCGGGCTTCTGTTAAAGCTATTCTGGTGTCATGTATAGCATATTCTTTTTCGACACCTTCTCTGCTATATCCCCTATCTTGCGGTCTTCCATCACTGATTAGTACCAAGAATTTTGTCCTAGCATCTAAACCGGCCAGTTTGCTAGTTGCGTGACGTATTGCTGGCCCCATTCTAGTGGCCTGTAAGGGAGATATTTTGTCTATCCTTCTTTTTACTCTTTCGCTAAGGGTTTCTTGGACATCTTTTATAACGAAAAAATCCACGTTTTCTCTACCGTAACCTGAGAAACCATAAATACCATATGTATCACCTATAGTTTCCAATGCGTGAATTAGTAGTACTATACTTTCCTTTTCTAGGTCTACGATTCTCTTGTAGCTTCTTCTCATACCTTCACCACGCCTGCTTCTGAGCCAGAACATATACTCTAAAGGATCGTCAGGAGCATCCCATTCATCAGCTAACCTTCTTGTTTCATCTATCGCCTCGGCAGTTGATGCACTCATATCCAAGAGAAATACTACAGCGACATCTCTTTGGACTTTGTTGCGGCGTAGATAAACTTTTTCTGAAGGTGTACTACCTGATTTCTTATCAACCATAGCTTCTATCACCGCTTCCAATTCCAACTCATCCCCGTCTTGTTGTCTTTTCATTTTTTGTAGTCCTTGAGGGGACATTAACTCAAATTGGCGTCTAATTTGGCTTGCGAGGCTTGAATACCCGTCCAATGTAGCAGTGAAATAAGCTGAATCCCCTTCGGCCATTTCCTTTTCTCTCAAGAGGCACCAGCGATTTCTGTAGTCGGATATGCGATAATCCCATTCGTCGTACAGAAATGAATCTGGGTCATTAGCTTCTAGTGGACCTCTTCGGTCTTCATCATCATAGGTCGAATCATAAGCATATGAACTTTGCTGCAACACGGCTTGTGGATTGCCTCTAGAATCCAAGTCTTGGGCCATTTCACTTACAAACGTACCTTTGGCATCTGGATCAATCTTTTCTGCTTCGGATGGTGGCGAATCGGCTTCTGATAAGATTTGCTCTATCTTCTCTTTCGATATTCCATCCTCGGTAGATTCGTGTTCTTTTTGATAGTCTTTTATCATGGATATTGCTTGCATCAACTCGGGTTTGAATTCTCCTCTATAGTCGACTTGTTGTGGTGATTGATATTGTTGTATGCTATCGGATCCTTCTTCAGTTTCAGAATCTAAAGAGTTGGAGGTCGATTCATCTTCGGAATTTTCATTGTTACCTTCTCCATCTGATGGGTCCATTTCAAAATCTTGGTCTTCATCTTCTTCGTCAGGTTTTTGGTTGTTCATATTTGAAATTATTTCGTAGAGCCGTATGGTAGCTTCTGCGCTATCTTCTACTATGGATGCTTTAATCGATAAGGGCCTAATTATTTTCCACATAGCAGAGGTTAACTGAATATATTTCTGTGGAATTTGCAGCGTTCCAGTTTGTTGTAGACTGAATCTTATTAATATTTCGACTAATGCTTCTTGAGAAGGTAATTCAGACAGTGGGAGCCGGTTTGATATTGATTGTAATTGTACTCTTTTATAGGACGAAGCTATGCCAGGATAATCAACCATTACTCTATGATCCAGTCTGTAATCTTCTGCTGCTGTGAATATGTCTCGAGCCAGTGGGCGATCTTTGAATATAGCAAAGAACCTCTGTATTTCGGTCATACCGAAATCTTGTTGACTTCCCTGTTGTTCATTTTCCATAGCGAAGTCGGCAATTTCAACTTCCGATATCAAATCGCTCATGCTCGGGGCAAGCTCATCCCTTAGGTCTTGGTATTGAGTTGAGGGAGTATCAAAAGAGAATTGAAAGCTCTTAAATTCTAAATGGGCTATTTGATGAGTAGCCATTACTTTGAACCAGTCAAAGTTTTCATCTTTCGTATCGAATTGTTCAGATACAAATGGTAAATATATATTTGCTCCTTCAGCGAGCATCTGATCCATTGGCACCCAGCTCTTTCCATGAGCATCGTCACCTTGTTCTTCAGGAGAAATATCAATGTCGATAGCCGATAATGCTCTACAATATAGTCGCATTATGTCTTTGACTTTAGACAATTCTACTCCCACTGATAGTTTCTCTAGCATGTCTTCTGAACGGGAAGACTCTCCGCTAAAAAATGCTATTCCGGCTGTCTCATTGTCTTTAAGTATAGACATGCCCAAGTCATACCATAGTTCCAATTGGTTTATGCTTATCCTTCTAAGCGCTTTAGGCACACCTTTGAAATAGTTTAGTACTATATTGGGGTTAGTTCGAGATAATCTATCAGCCATGTTTAAGATATTGACGTGTACGTAGTTGTCTACTGAACCCAGGGCCAATGAACTTTCATGTAAGAAACTCACCACATCAGTGTTTTGTTCTTCAGAAATTCGTGCTGATAAAGACAAATACCGAGATCTTTCTACGGTGTCTATTCTGGCAAGTACGTTACTCATCATGGACAGGCATTTCGTAGACTGTTGCCAATGATTTCTCACAAGATTCGATATCAATGACAAACAAGGTCGTGTATCCTCTTTAAGAACTGGTAAAACTTCGGAAGCGCATTCGATGAATTTAGCAGCTTCGTCAGTGTTTTGTTCAGATATCGTTTCTACCAACAGTATTATTTGCTTGAATTCGCTGAATGTTAAGATTTTAAGTATTTCGGCGCTGTTTTCGAAATATGAGATGCTTAATTTACCAGACCTTGACTCTTTTCCAAGGAGCTTTTTGCCTAATTGAGCCCAATCTGCAACGTCCCAAGGTTTTATTTGGTCGCTGACATGCCTACTAGCTTTGAAGTATGATATAGATGCAAAATGAGATTCTTCTGCTATTATACTGCCCCAGTATGCCCACTGTTTAAGATGCACAAATGGTAGTTTGTTTAGAATGTCTGGAGTGGCTCTAAAATATTCTACTGCCGATTCCCATGCACGAGATCCTTTGTTAGCAATGTTTAACCCTGACTCTTCCCACGCTAAGAATTCTTCTTCTGTGAGCACCCTAGAAGCGATGCTTTGTACTGCATCGTATGAGTCCGATAGTTCTTGAGGGAACTTTTTGAAATCCTCAGAATATTTCAAATTTCGACATCCTCTTGTAGTTTAGTTTTAGATAAAACAAGTAAAAGCTCCGAAAGTATGTTAGCGGTAGCACCCCATATAATATGATTTTCGTAACTGTAATGGAAGCTGTTTTCTGGGATTTGGGGACTTATTGAACTTATTTGTTGTTCAAGCTGGTTTATCAAACTGGTCAATGGAATTTCTAGTATTTGGTCTATTTCTTCTTTGTTTACATTGAAAGGATAGGCCTCAGGTATTATTCCAACGAATGGCGTTATTATGAAATTAGTTCGAGTAATTACACTGCTAAGTTGCGATACAATGTCAACGTGTGCAGGCTGAATCCCCATCTCCTCCGCTGCTTCTCTAAGGGCGGTATCTAAGATGGATTTATCTTCATAGTCCATGACACCACCAGGAAATGAAATCTCACCTTTATGGTGTTCCACTAACTGGGATCTTTTATTCAGTAAAACGCAGAGGTCCTTTTTCTTGTAATAGATGAAAGCTATAACGGCTGCATTTGTGACTAATATTTGTAGATTGTCGCTTGATTGTGTTGCAGGACGGTACGATTCTAGGCTGTTTTTGACGTGATATAAATCGATTATATTTCCGTATGTTCTATCCATATGATTCAATAACAACTAATTCGCTTTTTATAAAATGCCCGTTGCACACACTAATTATAAGGGGTGTAAGATAGTCTTAAATTACATGCTTTTGTTATTCAAATATTGAGTGGGTGACCTCATCAATACTGCGTTGTACTTGAAAGTCGTCGGTAAGGGCCCAAGATACAGCTACTTGGCATGCTCTCCTAGGGGCTATTCCATTTTTTATCAATTTACCTGCATATACCAAAAGTCGTGTGCCAACTCCTTCGTTCAGGCCATGGTCTTTAAGATTTCGTGTTTTTTCACCTAATCTAGCTAAGGACAGAGATATTTCAGGAGACACACCACTCTCATGTTCGATAATTTTGGCCTCAATGTCTGGAGGCGGGGAATTAAGCTCTAAAGCCATAAACCTTTGGCGAGTACTGTGCTTCAGGTCTTTTAAGGCGCTTTGGTAGCCAGGATTGTATGAGATAACCATTAAGAAATCCTTATGAGCTTCTATGACCTCTCCTCGTTTATCTATGGGAAGATATCTTCTATGGTCGGTAAGAGGGTGAATTAGTACAGTAGTATCTTTCCTGGCTTCAACTACTTCGTCCAAGTAGCATATAGCGCCGACTTTCACGGCTCTTGCTAGTGGTCCATCCATCCATTTTGTTTCGTCACCCTGTAAGAGATATCTACCAACAAGGTCGCTTGCAGTCAAATCCTCATGGCATGCAATGGTCATTAATGGTATAGATGTAGTAGATGCTTGTTCGGATTTCTTAGTTATTTTGGTAAGGGGTTTACCTAGACGATAGCACATGTATTCAACAAATCGTGTTTTACCGGTTCCTGTGGGGCCCTTAAGAAGAATAGGCATTTGTTGTGAGTAAGCTACTTCGAAAAGTTCGACTTCGTCAGCAACAGGCAAATAAAAAGGTTCTTCTTTGATGTAGTATTCTTCTGTTTGGTAAGAGGTATAAGTGTCTTTGTTAGCCATTTTGTCTCCCTGCTAAACCCTTGTTTGATAGTGTTTTGTTCCAAATGTGCTGGACTGAAGACATCAGCTCGTCCAGACTATTGTCGTTTTCTATTACAATATCCGCATATTCAACACGTTGCTCTGTTGTCATTTGTGAATTAATTCTGGACATTGCTTGCTCTTCAGTAATACCATTTCTGGACTCTAGTCTACTTATTATCTGATCTACTGGAGCTGTTACCACCCAAACTTCGTCAACAACACTAGTCCAACCTGCTTCTATAAGTACGGCAGCGTCTAGAACTAATACTTCTGTTCCTAATTGCGAGTTCTCCTCTATAAGTTCTGTAACTTTATTCTTGATTCTGGGCCATACGATGGCATTTAATTTAGCCATTGCTTCTGGGCTACCGAACACTTTGCTTCCTAGGATGCGCCTGTCTATTTCTCCATTAGAGGATAGTATATCTTCTCCGAATTCCAGTACTACTTCTCTTAATCCTTCTGTACCGGGAAGATATACCTCGTGTCCTAGTTTGTCTGCGTCAATTATTATTGCACCAAGGTTCTTTAGCATACCGGACACTGAACTTTTACCGGAGCCTATACCTCCCGCAAGCCCTATTACCAACATTACTAATTCCCCCTGTCTGACCTCTTCGGGATTTTATACTAGAAGGTATACATGGTCAAGATAAAATAGTGTCAAAGAGGATTTCAAATGGATGCAAAATCTGGGAAAATATAGTTTATGATGTTATAGAAGTTTTTGTTTGTGGTGGGGTTTTATGGCTAATAAACTTATTAATGAAACAAGTCCATATTTATTGCAACACGCGGATAATCCAGTTAACTGGTATCCGTGGGGAAAAGAAGCATTAGACGCAGCACTTGAGCAGGATAAACCTATATTTCTCAGTATTGGATACTCGGCATGTCACTGGTGTCATGTAATGGAAAAGGAATCGTTTGAAAACAGTGATATTAGCGCGGTGATGAACGAACATTTCGTGAATATTAAGGTTGATAGGGAAGAAAGACCGGAAATTGATCACATCTATATGATGGCGGTGCAATCTATGATTGGTCACGGCGGATGGCCTCTCTCTCTTTTCTTGACACCCCATTGCGAACCCTTTTACGGTGGTACTTATTTCCCCCCATATGCACGGCACGGCATGTCTGGCTTTAAGGAAATATTGGAGGCGGTAAGTGATGCTTATAAGACTAGGCGATCTGAGATTGTAAACTCGGTCGACCAAATAACCAATATTCTGCAAGCTAATAATCAGAGTCGACGAGACGGCAGTCAGGTAGATGCAGACAAATTAAAAGAAACAGCTAATATTCTAAAATCAGATTTCGATGATAAGTACGGAGGTTTTGGTACGGCTCCAAAATTCCCTCAACCAATGACTTTAGATGTGTTGTTAAGAGACTATTTTCGGACTTCTGACGAAAGCTCTTTAGAGATGTTGGAATTGACACTTATGAAAATGGCAAATGGCGGAATATATGATCAATTAGGTGGTGGATTTCATCGATACTCAACTGATCCGTTTTGGTTAGTACCGCACTTTGAAAAGATGCTATATGATAATGCCTTGTTGGCTGATCTTTATTCTGATGTCTATAAAATAACAAAGAATCCTTTCTATTCTGATATAGTTCAGCAAACTTTGGACTACGTATTGAGGGAGATGACGTCATCGACAGGAGGATTCTATTCTGCTCAAGATGCCGACAGCGAAGGTGAAGAAGGAAAATTTTTTGTTTGGACATCTGGAGAATTCGACAAAATCTTAGGGGCAGACTGTTCCAACCTAATAAAAACATATTACGGTGTTACACACGAAGGAAATTTTGATGATAGAAACATCTTATTTAAACCAAGATCTGACAAAGAGACGGCTGATCATCTAGGTATTAGTTTGACTGAAATGCAGAAAACCCTGCAAGAAAGCAAATATAAGCTTAAGGCAGTGAGGGACAATAGAATTCCACCGAATACTGATACCAAAGTTCTAACTGCCTGGAACGGTTTGATGATCAAGAGTTTATCTAAGGCATCTGTTTTGTTTGATAGACCGGATTATTTAAACGCGGCAATTAAGAACGCTCATTTTATCTTGGATAATATGAACGAAGGAAATAGATTGCTGAGAACCTATAAAGATGGCAAAGCTAAACTCCTTGGCTACTTGGAGGATTATGGCTGTTTCATTAATGGAATAATGTGTTTATATGAAGCTACATTAGATATTTACTGGCTTAATATGTCTCAGCAACTGAGTGATAAGATGATAGATTTATTTTGGGACGATGCAGAAAATATGTTTTACGACATTGGGCATGATCATGAAGATTTATTAATTAGACCTCGAGACGTTGGAGATGGTGCTATGCCTTGCGGGGGGTCTATGGCTTCTTATGTATTGTTGAGGCTTGGTATTTTTACAGGTGACGATAAATATTGGTATAAATCTAAAATGAATATAGAATCTGTTGGCAATTACATATTCAGGGCACCTCGCGGAGCTGGTAATTGGTTGGCTTCCGTGGATTTCATTTTAGGAGACAGAGTAGAAGTTGCCTTAATAGGACAATTAGATTCTCAGGAGACACATAGATTGTTAAAAACTGTCAATTCCTTCTATGTTCCAAATATGATTCTGGTTGCTCAAAATCCGGAATCCGCGATTACCTCAATGAACATCCCCGCTTTGAAGCATAAACTTACGGTGGATGGACAAAGTACTGTTTTTTTGTGTAGGGGATACGTTTGTGAAGCACCAGTTACTGATGTGGAAGATCTGATCTCTCAATTGGAAAATAGAAGCTGGGTGATGTGAATACTGAATAATTAAGCTAAAATGACCAGCTTATTTATTTGTTGCTACTTGTTCTATCTCTTCCATCAAAGCGGATAACATTTCTGATTCCTCTACGATGCGTGACTTTTTACCCTTGCGGAATATTATGGCTCTTCCTACTCCAGCTGCTATGCCAATGTCAGCATCTTTTGCTTCTCCAGGACCATTCACTTCGCAACCCATTACTGCAACCTTGATGTTGTAGTCTTTTTCTTGTAGTAGATTATCTACTGTATTTGCCAGTTTTATAACGTCCACGTCTGCTCTTCCACAGGATGGACAGGCAACTAATGTGGTGCCTTTCTGCCTCAAATTTAAAGATTTCAGTATTTCATAACCGGCAATAATTTCCTCTTTTGGGTCTGCGCTCAAGGATACCCTTATCGTGTCCCCTATACCTTCGTATAAGAGGTATCCCAATCCGATAGAACTTCTTATTGAACCAGCTCTAGCAGTTCCAGACTCTGTTATTCCAAGATGCAATGGATACGGAACCATATAGGCCAATTTCCGATATGCTTCTATGGTCGTAGGAACGTCGAAAGCTTTCATGGATATTTTGATCAGGTCAAAATCTAAATTCTCAAGTATGCTAATTTCCCAAAGAGCTGTTGCTACCATGTGGTCTACTACTGAAATCTTGCCTGTCGGATCCTCTCCTTCTTTAGCCAGTTCATTTACCCCATCTGTGTGCCTGTGTAAACCACCGAATTTGCCTATCATTCCGACAGGAGGGAGGCTTCCAAAGTTCACACCGATTCTAATAGGTATTTGCCTTTCTTTAGCTGCTTGTACAACTTGTTCTACTTTCTCCTTGTCCCTGATATTGCCCGGATTGAGCCTTAGCCCGTCCACACCAGACTTTATTGATTCTAGTGCCAATTGATAATGAAAATGTATGTCTGCTATGACTGGTATATTAACTTGTTTCACGATATCTTTGAGAGCTTTAGCGGCTTCCATGTCAGGAACCGCTGGTCTTATAATGTCACATCCAGCTTCTTCTAATTCGTGTATTTGTCTGACGGTTGCTTTGACATCTCTAGTGTCAGTTTTTGTCATTGATTGGACCGTTATAGGGGAGGATCCACCAACTTTTACATCCCCAACCTGTATTGTTTTTGATATTCTTCTATGCTTCATTTCGTTTTTCTTTCAAGGCTATTATTGCGGTAAGTCTATTCCAAAGGGGATAAAGGGTCAATGATCAAAGTCAGGTCAAATCTATAGGGTTCACTATGTCATAGTATATTCCGACTATATTTATCAATACTACTAAGGAAAAAAACAAGAAACCTACGGGCATTAACTTTCGCACGTCCAATTTCCGGCTGGTAATTTTTTCATATAAAGCAACGGCAAAATGACCGCCATCGAAAGGGTATAGAGGTATAGCATTAACAATACCTATGAAGATACTTATATATGCTATAAGGTTGAAAGTGAAGAATATGCCCGATTGTTGACTAGCTACAGCAAATTGTGTTACCCCAATTATACTGACGGGTCTGATTTCGTTCAGTTCTGGATGGTTATTTATTGCAGCATCTACGAAACGATTGAAGTTAGTGGCAAATTCCCATATCCCTAAGGCGCTTAGCTTAGTGAGAGTCACCGTGTTTTTGAAGGAACTGATTATAGCTAAAACTGGATTTTCTCTTGTTTTATCAAATTTTGGCCTTATACCTAAAAACCCTACATCTTGACCTGATACTTCGTCTTTTTTAGCGCCCAACACAGTATCCAAGTTAACTATTTCATCATTTCTAGAAAGTGTGATAGATACATTTGTGCGAGGATTTTTTAATAATGTGTTTGCTAATTCTGACCACTGGGATATAGAAGAGCCATTCACGGCCAGTATGATGTCACCAGGCATCATATTAGCGGACTTGGCGGCAGTTGGATATCCTTCATCGTCTAGTGGTATTATTCTCGCTATTTCTAGGGAAGGTTTATTTGTGTCCGGTGCTCCTATTATCACACTAGCTGACCAAAGTATAATGAATGCAAGTACAAAGTGAGTACCGATACCAGACATTACGACAAGCGATTTTTGCCAGAAGGGTCTTGACCTATATGTAGCATATTCATCGGTAGTATCAACGTTCTCTAAATCATTCATCCCTATGATGCGAACGTAGCCCCCTGCCGGTATTGCTTTTATACCATATTCGGTACCATTTTTTGTGAATGACCATATAGTAGGACCGAAACCCAGGAAATATTGGGTTGCCTTGATACCCAAGAGTTTCGCGGATATCAAATGACCTCCTTCGTGGACCATTAGTATCACTATGAAACCCAGTATGACTAGAAGGCCACCTAGCATCTAACTTTTCCATTCACCAGCAAGATTACGAGCCCATGCATCAGCCATCATTATTTCTTCAATATTTGGATTAGGAGTGGGACTGTGTTTAGATATTATGGACTCCACGAGTAACGGAATGTCGGTAAACTTTATTTGGTTTTTCAGGAAAAGATCGACAGCCACTTCGTCCGCGGCGTTCAATACTGACGGATATGTGTTCCCTTTCGTGCCACACTCTATGGCGATGTCAAAACATGGATATTTTCTGCGGTCCAACTCTTCAAAAGTTAGTGATTTTGTTACACTCGGATTGAATTTTTCTATGACGGGGTTTTCAACTCGTTTTGGGTAGAATAACGCATAGTGAATAGGAAGACGCATATCTGGAGGGCTGATTTGAGCCTTAACTGATCCATCTATGAATTCCACCATAGAATGTATTATGCTCTGGTGATGAACTACAACTTCTATTTTGTCCCAAGGCACATTAAATAACCATTTCGACTCTATTACCTCAAAGCCCTTATTCATTAGAGTCGCGGAATCTATAGTTATTTTTTTCCCCATGGTCCATGTTGGATGTTTTAACGCTTCTTCAGGAGTAACGTTATATAGATCGTCCAAAGATTTATTTCGAAGAGCTCCTCCAGAGGCGGTTATTATTAGCCGAGATACTTCTTTGTCTTCTCCACGAAGGCATTGCCATATTGCACTCGGTTCACTGTCTACAGGTAGTATGGAAACATTATGCTTTTCTGCTAGTGAAGTGACCAAAGCACCGGCCATGACTATAGATTCTTTATTGGATAATATTATGTCTTTTCCAGACTTTATGGCTTTGATTATAGGATGTAATGCTGCTGTCCCGACGGTTGCCGCTACTACACAGCTCACCTCATCTAGTTGAACCATTTCTTCTGGAGATAGAATTTGGCAATTATCAATCAATGATTCTTTAGGAAGCATGGAGAGGTTTTTGCATCCAATAAATTTGGGTTGAAATTCTTGCATTTGGGCTAAAAGCAATTTTGTGTTATCACCAGCCGTTAACCCCACTACTTGAAATTCATCAGGAAACAACTTTATTACGGACAATGTTTGTTGTCCGACTGATCCAGTAGAACCAAGTATTACTATTTTTTTCATTCTACGCCCCACTTTATTAGAGGATATAAAACCACGGTAGTCAATATGATACTGTCCATTCTGTCCAATACTCCACCATGGCCTGGTATTATAGTGCCGGTATCTTTAACTTTGGCCATTCTCTTAAGTTTAGATTCGAGTAAGTCACCAATTTGTGCCGATGTTGCCAAAAGAAACCCAAAAAGCATAGTAAGTTGAAAATTGTTAAACACTGCCACAATATGTGTCACACAAATAGCAAAAATGGAACCAAACAAAAATCCTCCGATGGCCCCTTCCCAAGTTTTACTTGGACTAATAGTTGGGGCTAATTTTCGGGTTCCAATAAGTTTACCTGTAAAAAATGAAAATGTATCTGTAACAAATACTCCAAATATTATTATTGCTAATAATTCAAACCCGTTGATTTCATTTCGAATGTCTAGTAATAAAAAAGCGGGTAGCCCAATATATATGATTCCTGCTAAAGTATGGAGAGAATATGAAAACTGTTGTTTTAGCTTGAAGGGCCGATTAAATTTGTGTTTGCAGAAAGCTATAATTTGTAGGAAAAAGTTTATGGTAGGTATGCCTACTAATCCCAATATTAGAATATCAATTAGTGCAAGATTCAGAAGATAATTACTGGCCAGAAGCATGTTGAGCCAGAAAACACCCACAATCTTTACGAGCATTGGGCGATTACTGGGATTTAAGGCGTAAAACTCCAAGATTGCAATGCTAGATACGACGCTAAAAGCTATCCAGACCCATGGGTATCCAGCCCAAAGGATTAAAAAAACAACTGGTATGCCAAGAGCGGCAGTTATTATACGAGATTTCATCAGTTTGCTACAAATCTATTATATTTTGATATGTATGGGTTATTATACAAAATCTTCTACAATTTGATTAACCAGTAGTTATTTCTCCAAAACGTCTATCTCGTCGTTTATAGGTGTCTAATGCTTTACGTAGGTCGCTTTTCTTAAAATCTGGCCAAAACTTGGTCGTACTATAATATTCGCTGTAGGCTGATTGCCAGATTAAGAAATTACTCAATCTCATCTCTCCTCCTGTTCTAATTATCAGATCTGGATCAGGTATTCCTGCCGTGTCCAAGTAACTGGAAAAAGTCTTTTCGTCAAGATCTTGAACAGATATATTGTCTGTTAACATCTTTTTTGTAGCTTCTAATATTTCTGCCCTGCCTCCGTAATTAAATGCTACGTTTAGGCAGAGAGCTTTATTATTGCGAGTTAACTCCGTAGCGTATGAGATGGCTTCCTTTAATTCTTGTGAAAGTCCTTGCAGAGAACCGATATGCAATATTTTGACACCTTGTTGATGCAGAGAAAATGTTTCACTGTTAATAACATTCTTGAGAATGTCCATTATTCCTTCAACTTCACTTGATGGGCGCCGCCAATTTTCAGTTGAAAATGCGAACAGAGTTAGGTGTTGTATACCAAGTTTTGCAGATTCTTCGATTATGCTGCGTATATTTTCTGTCCCAGCCCGATGGCCGGCTAGCCTGGGCAGCCTCTTGTTCTCTGCCCAACGACCGTTTCCGTCCATAATTATAGCTAGGTGAGTAAGGACTCCATTGTGGCTAATATTCTTTTTGAGTGAATCTCTGTTCGTGCGTCTCATTTCTCAAGGTCTAGACTCTATGTCCCATTTATACCTTTAATGGGTTAAACTTCCATTACTTCCTTCTCTTTTTCTGCCCCCAGAAGGTCTACTTCGTTTATATATGAGTCAGTTATTTTCTGTATTTGATCTTGTGCTCTTCTGCTTTCGTCCTGAGAAATATCCTTATTTTTTTCCAGTGATCTTATTTGTTCTATGGAATCCCTTCGGTTGTTTCTCACGGAGATTCTGCTTTCTTCTATTTTCTGTCTAACTTGTTTTACCATATCTTTCCGTCTTTCCTCAGTCAAAGCGGGGATTGGAAGTCTTAGTATATTACCGTCAATAGCGGGATTGATGCCAGTTCCAAGTTGCTGGATTGCTTTTTCTATTGATGGGATACTCTGAGGGTCCCACGGCTGCACGACTAGAAGCCTAGCTTCTGGTGCGGATATGGACGCTATTTGGTTTAATGGTGTAGATGATCCGTAATAGTCTACCATTACCCCGTCCAGTA
>CEVQ01091325.1_pt1 | contig 19415 bp, 18 predicted proteins | sample 356551 | NCBI WGS metagenome assembly CEVQ01 (sample SAMEA2623756, study PRJEB7988) | marine metagenome | biome: marine biome (ENVO:00000447); feature: mesopelagic zone (ENVO:00000213); material: "saline water (ENVO:00002010), including plankton (ENVO:xxxxxxxx)" | depth 250 m | reverse complement strand
GAAAACCTATTCCAAAACAGGTTTAGATGGATGGTAACCCGAAAGTCCATTCAGAAGGTGTATTACCCCTAGATCCGTGTCCTGATCTAATACCTTTCCACGGGTGAGCCTTGGCGACCTCCTCATTGATATCGGCACCCCATCCTGGCCCTGACGGTACAGTCATATAACCGTCAATTATTTCCGGCTTAAAATAAAAATTTCAATATTAATAATTTTTATTTACGTGTTCCTTCATAAATGCATCAATTAAAATTTATTTTTCTATAGGGTAGCTATGACTCTCCCTCAAAACTCTTTTCAAGACTTTGCCTAGCGGATTTCTTGGTAGCTCATGGACTACCACCACCGACTCTGGTTTCTTAAAACTGGAAAGCCGAGATCTACAATATTCAATCACTTCGTTCCCATCTATTGTCTCTCCATCTTTGGCTACCACAATCGCACGTACCCGCTCTCCCCAATCAACATCGGGCACACCAATGATTGCCGCTTCATCGATAGAGGGATGAGAGTGAAGAACTTGTTCCACCTCCTCCGGAGAAACCATCTCCCCTCCCCTTTTGATGAAGTCTTTGGCTCTACCAGACAGAAAAATATAGCCATCCTCATCAAAGTACCCAAGATCTCCCGTGTAGAGCCATCCACCTCTTAGAGCTTCAGCTGTGGCTTCCTCTTGTTTCCAATATCCTTTCATCAACCGTGACCCTCGGGCGACAATCTCACCCGTTTCACCTAAAGCAACCGCATCACCATCTTCACTCACGATCCTAACCTCTACGTCATCCAATGGTTTTCCAATGGAAGTCAATCTTTTCAACTTTATCTCTACTTCCTCACTGGAACCCTCCAGGATATGGTCCTCAGGAGGTAACATAGTTATAGTTGCTGCTGTCTCAGTTTGCCCAAAAGCGTTAATAAAAAATGTCCCTGGTAGCATCTCTATTGCCCTGCGAATTACTTCTAGTGGCATAGGAGCAGCCCCATATGTGATCACTTCTAGGCTTGATAGATCATGATTCGGAAATTCCTCATGATCTAAAAGCATCTTCAGCATAGTAGGCACCATCATTGCCCTATTGGCTTTTTCATCTTCAACCAACGCCATCCACTCAACAGGTTCAAATTGTCTTTGAATGATGAGTGTCCTTCCTCCGTAAATAGCAGCCATTACTGCTTGTACTCCTGCGATATGGTAAAGGGGAACGGTTAATATATTTTTCTCCTCCACTTCCATGTCAGGTGGGGAAACATTGCTGAGGATATAAGAAGAAAAACTATCATGGCTTAACATAACGCCCTTGGGAGAGCCAGTGGTCCCAGCGGTAAACATCAGCATCGTCAGGTCGTCATCGTCTGACTCAGGAAACATCTCATCGTCCCGATCGGAATTAACCATCTGGTCGTATGTGTGCCACCCATCAGCAGACCCGTCTATAACAATTAACACTTTCAAGCTATCAATTTTAGTGGAGATAGGCCCAATCATGTCGGTATATCTGGATCCCGCAAGTAACACAGTAGGAGAGGAATCATTGAGCATGTATTCGAGCTCTGACTCAGTGGCTCTAAAATTTATCGGAACGTATATCGCGTCTAACTTAGCAGCTGCAAAATATGCCTCAATGTGTTCATTACAATTCACTTCCATAGTGGCAATTCGGTCACCACTCTTTACTCCCAGGTCCCGAAGCGCATTTGCAAGTCTAGCCACTCTCAACGCTAGTTCAGAATAGCTAATTCTCTTACCATCAAAAATAATCGCAGTCCGATCCGGAACGATTAAAGACGTTATATTTAGAAACTCAGATGTATTCATCCCTGAGTAAAACTCCCCTCATAGAATCCAACGAGTAATTTAACATCTGCCAAGAAGTATCGCCACGTTTATCACTTGTTCAACTACCTGACAGAAATTTTCTACCACCCAGCCAGAACCTATCATAAAAGCTGATCATAACCTATCTGATTAACCTGATGTGAACATTTGAACTGAGCCACATAATCCAGTTTGTTATACCCTATTAACCAAGTGGGTCGTTGACAGAGAAGTAGCCTGCTTTGCTACCATGGTTGTTGGATTAACGTGAAATTAGGGAGGATCTGCCTTGGCTAACGACGAAACTACTAAACTTCTACCGGCCGTCGGGACCTACACAGAAGGTTTAAAAGATAAAGACAAAACCCCAGCAGCCGTAAGAGAACTAAACAGATTCGTTAAACATTTTCAAGGGGAGACTGACCTGACAACAATAACTCCTTCTCAAATTGGCACTTACGCCGAGGAAGCATGCAAAAATAGTAGTGCCCCAGAGGCACTTGAAGGACTTCAGTCTGTAAGAAAATTTTTAAAATTTGCCTTTGACAACAGTAAGACACAGGTAAATCTTTCGACTCATTTTAGAATCAGAAAGCCACGAAATTCTCTTGATTCCAGAGGCGATGATGGATCCGGCCGTGGAAGCGGTCAGCAAATGACACAAGAAGGCTACAATCAACTCATCTCTGAAAAAGAAGGTTTAGAATCTAATCGAGTCGCAATTAGTGAAGCAATTCACACCGCCGCCTCAGACGGCGATGTAAGGGAAAACGCTCCTCTCGAGGCGGCGAGAGAACAACAAGGACGCGAAGAGGCAAGAATAAAAGAAATTGATTCAATGCTTCGAACAGCAATTATCGTGGATGGAACTGGAAAAGGAACGAAAAGTGTCCGGGTAGGAACTACTATACGGGTAGACGACGTCTCAAAAAAGAAGAAGTCAAAATACACTTTAGTTAGCCCATCAGAAGCCAATCCCCTGGAAGGAAAAATCTCTGATGCATCTCCCTTGGGTAAAGCGTTTATAGGTAAAAGAGTCGGACAAATCGCAGAGGCCGATACCCCGAAAGGAAAGGCAACCTTCAAGATATTAGATATATCGTAATTAGATTAACCTGTATCTCCTTTAATCCTAATTTGCCAAATATGAATAGTCACATTGTGGTTTTGAAAGTTAATCCCCAAACGACTGCAAAATTAGTGCCGTCCTTGTGCTAGTCTTTAGAGGGTTTCAACTCACATAATTGCCACGTCGTCCCGGAGGTAAATCCTAGTCTATGACAGTACAAGCTAGCGCTTCAGATACTCGGCAATTAGTCGATGAGCTCAATCTCCAAGTACAAGGAGAAGTAAGATTCGACAAAATGTCCAGAGCTCTCTGGAGCACCGATGCCAGCATCTACCAAATTGAACCAGTAGGTGTCGTACTACCTAAGACGAAAGATGACATCATAGCAGTACTAGAAACTGCCCAAAAATACGGAGTCTCAGTTCTTCCTAGAGGAGGAGGAACAAGCCTAGCAGGTCAAACAGTCGGAGAATCGATAGTTCTAGATTTTTCCAGGTATATGAGGGATGTTGTTGAAATAAACCCGGAAGAGGGCTGGGTACGCACTCAGCCAGGGATAATCCTAGATGAGCTGAACAGGATATTAGCACCCCACAACGTACTATTTGCTCCAGACCCCAGCACAAGTAGCAGAGGGAATGTAGGTGGAGCCCTAGGAAATAATTCGTGCGGAGCCCACTCAATTATGTGGGGGAAAACCGTAGATAACGTTCATGAACTTGACGTTATTCTCTCTAACGGAGACACGACAACATTTGGTCAGTTAAGTGGAGACTCTCTAGAGGCCAAAATGCGTGGATCAGGTTTTGAAGGCGATATATATAGATCGCTCTTTGAGATAGGTGAGGGTAACAGAGACGAAATCCTTTCCAGATATCCCAAAATACAAAGACGAGTATCTGGCTACAACTTGGATGAATTTGTCAGTGGCAGCAATTTCAATATGGCCAGATTTGTGGTTGGTTCCGAAGGTACTTTGGTTACGATTACAGAGGCAAAATTAAGGGTTGTTCCTGTACCAAAATATAAGGGACTAGCAGTTTTGCACTGCATGGAACTAATTGAGTCTATGGAGGCCACTGTAGCAGCTTTAGACCTAGACCCATCTGCGATAGAACTGATTGGGAGCATGATTATTCGTCAAGCACAATCCAATCTGTCATATTCTCGAATAACCGACTTCATTGAAGGTGAACCAGAAGCTCTGTTGGCTATTGAATTGGTCGCAAACTCGGAGAAAGAACTGGCTCACAAATTTGACTTACTGAAAGAGATGATAAGCAAGGGTGGATGGGGATATTCTTTGGTCTGGCTTACAAAGGACGCCGACCAGGAAAAAGTCTGGGATGTAAGAAAAGCTGGCCTGGGCCTGATGATGAATGTTCCTGGCGATGCAAAACCTCTCCCATTCGTTGAAGACACAGCCGTATCACCTCATGTGCTCCCAGATTTTGTAAGGAGATTCGACTCAATAGTACGAAAACATGGTACAGAAGCGGGATATTATGGGCATGCAAGTGTTGGGTGCCTCCACATCCGACCGCTCATCAATCTGAAAAACCAAGAGGGTATAGACCGCATGGTCGCAATCTCTGACGAAATCAGTGATCTTGTCCTCGAATTTGGTGGATCTATGAGTGGAGAACATGGAGACGGGTTAGTCCGGAGTGGCTACAACGAAAAGATGTTCGGAAGTCAAATCTACCAAGCCTTCAGGGATGTCAAAACTGCTTTTGACCCCAAGAAGATAATGAATCCCGGAAAGATAGTCGATTCACCACCGATGACAGATAATCTTCGTTACGGATCAACGTATGGAACTCTATCGCCACAAACAGGTTTTGCATTCGCAGAAGAAGGAAGTTTTGCGACAGCGATAGAGATGTGTAACGGGCAAGGCGCGTGTAGAAAGGTACATGGTGGAACAATGTGCCCTTCATACATGGCAACTCGTGACGAAGAACACTCTACTAGGGGACGTGCAAATGCCTTGAGAGCTGCTATGTCCGGTGCTATTCCCACTGACATGCTAACCAGTGAACGACTTTACCAAGTTATGGATTTATGCCTAGAGTGTAAAGCTTGTAAAGCCGAATGCCCATCAAACGTCGATATGGCTAAATTAAAATATGAGTTTCTGAATATATACCACCAAGAAAATGGCTATGGATTAAATAACCGGTTCTTTGGCAACGTGGATCTTCTAAGTAAGATGGGAGCCTTCTTTGCGCCTATTTCCAACTGGATGATGAACACGTCATTTTCGAAACAACTTCTAGAAAAAACCATCGGCATAGATAAGAGACGACAGTTACCCAACTTTGCCCCTCAAACTTTTCAGCAATGGTTTAGATCTCGAGTCGATACAGAAACACCCAAAAACCCGAAAGGTATGGTCGTTCTGTTTCCTGACACTACAACTAATTACAATCACCCAGAACTGGGAATTGCGACCGTCAATATTTTGGAAAAACTGGGATATGAAGTAATCCTCCCGAATTCCCGTTGCTGCGGAAGACCAATGCTTTCTAATGGAATGATGTCTCAAGCAAAAGCGAACGTAGATTTCAACATATCCTCTATTTATCCTTTCGTGGAAAAAGGAGCCAAGCTAGTTGGAATAGAACCAAGTTGTGCCCTTGGCTTTATAAGTGACTTTTCTGACCTTGCATCCGAACCAGAAAAGGCGAAAGAAATCTCTGAAAACACCATGTTAATAGAGGATTTTTTTCTATACGCGACCAAAGAAGAAGACTTTCAATTTACGAACCCACCCCAAAACCAGAAGGTAGTGTTTCACGGTCACTGCCATCAAAAAGCTCTTGTTGGGACAACCTCTGCCATGGAGGTACTTAAAACAATTCCCGGATTGGAGCCTGTAGAAATAAAATCCGGCTGCTGCGGAATGGCGGGGTCTTTCGGTTTTTATAAGGACCACTTCGACATCTCCATGCAAATTGGTGAAGACACTCTTTTCCCAGCCATAAGGGAAGAAAATGACGATGTGATCGTGGTGAGTGAAGGGGTCTCATGCAGGCAACAGATTGAACAGGGAACTCAAAGAAAAACAAAACATCTAGTTGAACTGTTGTCAGACTATATTTAACTAATGTCCCTGTTTATACAGGCCCTTGTTCTGGAATAATTCTGTCAATACTCACCGCCTTATACCCCCTGGTAGATCTTATCCTCAAGTTTTCTCCTATCATCAAAATACCAAAAGTGTATGGATCAACTTCTACCCGTTTAGATGATATGTATATGACAGTCCTTTCATTATCATCCAACACTTCTTTTCCTTCCAGAAGTCCCTCTATATAAACGTATGGGGGGCATGAATCCACGAATGAGATCGCCGCATGTGCAAATTTAATAAATGGGAACAAGAAAAAACGAACAACCGACATATCTAGAATATAAAACCTCCATCACGCTACAAAGAACGGGTATATCTTCCTTTTTAATTTCTTAACTTCTAACACAATTAGCCTATTTCTATACTCATGCAATTTTTGACGTGTAAGCAATAATATCTCAAGTAAAGTAAAGTTCTATGGTCATATTGGATTCTTAATTACCAAATCAGCAAAACGGAGAATAGTAACTATGAAAGTCGGTTTTATTGGCGTTGGGTTCATGGGAAAACATATGGCTAGACACATTATTGAGGGAGGTCATGAACTGACTATATATGACATCTCCGAAACTGCCGCTAAAGATTTGGTGGATTTAGGAGCGAAATGGGCCAATAGTCCTAGCATAGTTGCTACTAACAGCGAAGTTATATTCACATCCCTTCCAACTCCACAGGATGTTGAACAAGTGGTGATTGGAGAGGGAGGACTATTAGATGGAGCAATAGAAGGAACAACGTTTTTCGATTTAAGTACCACTGATCCTGAAACGATAACACGTATTTCTGAGTCAACTTCACAAAAAGGGGTAACCCTTCTCGATGCCCCCGTAAGTGGCGGCACAACAGGTGCCGAAGAGGGAACATTATGTGTAATGGTCGGGGGTGACAAAAGTAAGTATGACAAATATAAGTCTGTATTAGATCTTATTGGAACCCAGGTTGTGTATTGCGGCAATTTAGGTGCGGGCGCTGTCTGCAAGATTGTTAATAACTTAATCGGTATGACTCTTGGGGTTGTATTGTCAGAGGCGTTCAGTCTAGGGGTTAAAGCTGGAGTAGACCCTATGACTCTCTACAATGCCGTCTCAATGAGCTCTGGCGAAACAAGGCAAATGCATACATTTCCAACTGGGTTATTCGAAGGAAATTTCGAACCCGGTTTTAAACTTGACCTAGGTTCAAAAGACGTAGGCCTTGCCACTAATTTAGGAAGAAGTCTGAGGGTCCCAATGGAAGTCTCAAATTTAGTGCACCAAAAATATGTTGAAGCACAAAACAAGGGGTGGGGAGGACAATCAACAACAGCAATTGCTAAACTGCAAGAAGAACGTGCTGGAGTAGAAATTAGAAGCCTTGGACTCTAAATCAGAGAAGCTAAAGAGAAATGTTAAAAAAGACATTCTCAGCAACGGATTGACGATAATTACGGAAGAAATCCCTTATGTCGAATCAATCTCCATCAACATGGGTGTTAGATGTGGGTCAAGACATGAGGCCCCCGGACTAGAAGGCATGGCCCACTTGGTTGAACACATGCTATTTAAGGGAACGAAAAGCATCCCAAGTCCTTCGAAAATAAGTGAACTCATCGAAATAAGTGGGGGTTCACTTAATGCTGCCACGGACTACGAAACCACCGTTTATTGGTGCCGTGTCTTATCAGAAAAAGCAGAAGAAAGCCTCCAACTACTTTTTCAGTTAATTACAGAGCCTCTCCTCAGACCTGTTGACTTAGAACTAGAACGTAAAGTAATTATTGAAGAAATTAATAGTGTTAACGACTTTCCAAATTCAAGAGCTGATGTACTACTGGATGAACTAATGTGGCCCGGAACGTCCCTCGGAAGAGATATCGCTGGAACGATTGAGACTGTATCCAACCTATCTCATGAATCCCTAGTGAGATTTATAAAGGAGAAATATAACTCAAATAGCGTGGTAATAAGTGCGGCCGGCAACTTGAATCATAATGAAGTCATAGACATAGTAGGACCCATGTCTGAAACACTTAATGTTAGCTCAGACAATATATTTAACAAAATTAATTATACAAGTAACAAGCCAACATTCATTAGAGAAGATCGAGTTACAGAGCAGGCACATATTTCAATAGGTTTCCCAGGAACAAGTAGGGACAACGAAGCTCGTTATGCTCTGGATCTTCTTATTGCAATACTCGGGGAGGGAATGAGCAGCCGATTGTTTCAAGAAATTCGGGAAAAAAGAGGATTGGCTTATGACATAGGCGCAGGGACAAGTCATCATGCTGATACAGGAGTAGTAAATATATATGCAGCAGTGGACAGTAAAAAATATAATGACGCTGTACACGTGATATCAGAAGAAGTCCAGAAATTAAAAACCAACACGCATATTGAAGAGCTCGATAAAGTAAAGTCACTATATAAAGGGCGAATGAAGTTGAATATGGAGAATACAAGATCAGTAGCAACGTGGAACTGCAATCAACTACTCCATGGCAGCGCCAGCGGTTTTCAGTCCCCCGAAGAGTTTATAGAGAAAATTTCACAGGTAGACCTGGAAAATATAAGGAACGTTGCATCCCAATACCTATCTGAAGAAGATATGAATGTCGCAGTAGTCGGGCCAGTCAACCCCCATGATGACCCATACTAAATATAGTAATGGCAATTATTTCCTTGACACTCTTGTAAGCCCATTGCTAACATTTTTCTCTGATTCAAAGGGTATCGGACCGATATCCATATAAATGCCGTTTCCAGTCATAGGAGCGATCAGTTGCCACACGTAAAGTGTCTAAGGTGCCGTGAATGTGGTAGCGAGTACCCAATAGAACCGCTTAATGCTTGCGAGTATTGCTTTGGCCCTCTCGAGGTCGAGTATGACTACGAGTCTATTGCAAAAGCTGTGAGTAGAAAGTCTATTTCAAACGGGCCCGACACAATGTGGAGATATCACGATTTCCTACCTGTCGAAAAGGAGTCAGCGGTTGATATTTCAACTGGGTTTACTCCGCTAATCCACGCCAAAAATTTGGGAAATCAGCTAGGTCTCGACAACCTTTACATCAAAAATGATAGCGTGAACCCAACTTATTCTTTCAAGGATCGTCCAGTTTCTGTAACAACTACAAAAGCTTTGGAATTCGAATTTGAAGTCCTTGCCTGCGTATCAACGGGCAACCTAATGGGTTCTGTGGCCGCTCACGGAGCAAAAGCGGGTATGAAAACAATGGTTTTTTATCCAGCGGATCTCGAACAAGGCAAAATCCAGGGCGCGGCTGTATATGGCCCGACAATGGTCGCCGTCACAGGTAATTACGACCACGCTAACAGGTTTTGTAGTGAGCTTGCCGATAACCACCGTTGGGCTTTCGTCAATATAAACATGAGGCCATTTTACGCTGAAGGGAGTAAAACTTTAGGATACGAAGTCGCGGAGCAGCTCGGTTGGAAAGCTCCCGATCATTGCGTCGTTCCAGGTGCATCTGGGGAATTACACACCAAAATATGGAAAGGTTTACAGGAATTTAATGACCTCGGACTAATAGAAAACCTCAAAACCAAAATGCACCTAGCCCAGCCAGAAGGATGTTCGCCAATCGTAGGAGCATTTGAAACCGGGGCCGGCCATGTGACTCCGGTAAGGCCGGAAACGATAGCAAAGTCACTGGCAATTGGTAATCCAGCAGCAGGACCATATTCCTTGGAAGTGTTAAGGGAAACAAAAGGAACAGGAGTTTCGGCGGAGGAAAACACCATAATAGACGGAATAAGACTCCTCGCAGAGACAGAAGGAATCTTCACCGAAACTGCTGGGGGAGTAGTTATATCTAGTTTGAAAAAGCTAGTAGAACATGGAAAGATCAAGAAAGATGAAGTTACTGTGGCATACGTAACAGGAAATGGCTTAAAAACTATGGAGGCCATGGGGGACTTTGTGACACCTATTGAGACCACACCGGACTATGAAACTTTTCAAACTGCCTTGGCAGCATTCCAGAAGATGTAAGATATATCCAAATGACAACTAAAAGAGTACGATTTACGTTCCCATCAGAGTTGATAAAAGAACCCGTAATCTACAAGCTTGGAATTGATTTTGAAATCGTCACTAACATAAGAAGAGCTGATGTACGAGATTCAATGGGTTGGGTCATCTTAGAATTGGAAGGCGCCGACGACGTCATACAAAAAGGTTTAGACTGGGTTTCTTCAACTGGTGTAAGAGTGGACCCTGTTGGTGGGGACATCATAGAAGGCTAGTTTTACCCCCTCCCCGTAATATGCATAACTTAATAGAGAGGATAAGAAAATGAGTGCTACTGTCAGAATTCCGACACCGCTTCGGAAGGTTACTAATGGAGAGGATAAAGCCTCTGTAGACGCTGGAACTATGGTAGAAGTAGTGGAATCACTAGAGGAACAATTCCCTGGTCTCAAAGCTCGTATATGCGACGACGATGGGGAATTGAGAAGTTTTGTAAACGTGTATGTAAACGGAGAAGATATTCGTTTTCTAGATGGAATGGGCAGTGCAATATCTTCAGGGGATGAAATAAGCATCGTCCCAGCCGTGGCTGGAGGATCCTGACAGTAAATTCACCTCCACAGTCATCTCTCTAATCGGATGATTTCAGCCATTTTTCTCTTTCCTTGGCACGCACGGCCTCATCTGCCACACGATAATTGTCCAAAAACCCTTTCCTATATTCCGAAAAGGATCCATTGGATATAGCTGTGCGCATTTCCTCCATCAATCTGATCACAAACCTGAGATTATGTATGGTAGCAAGGCGATACGCGAGGTATTCCTTAGCCTTAAAAAGATGATGAATATAAGCTGCCGAAAATCGAATACATGTAGAGCAGTCACACTCGATATCAATAGGGTCGTCAACATTTTTAAATCTGGATGATGTGATATTAAATCTACCCATCTTCGTATAAAGAGCACCATTTCGGGCAACTCTGCTAGGAAGAACACAGTCAAACATATCCACTCCTACCGCCACACATTCGACCAAATCTTCAGGAGATCCCACACCCATGAGATATCTAGGTTTATTTTCTGGCAGTAAATCGGCTGTAAATCCGGCAGTGGAATATAGTTGGTTTTTAGGTTCACCAACGCTTAGTCCTCCAATTGAATACCCAGGCATATCTAAAGATATCATTTGGTCAATAGATTCCCTGCGCAAATCTTCATATATACCTCCCTGAACTATTCCAAAAAGGACCTGATTCTCTCCTTTACGAGCATTCTTGCATCTTTGCACCCAATCGAAAGTAGTCTCTATCCCGTCCGATACAGATGTATAAGCCGCATCTGAGGGAAGACAAACATCCAGAGGCATAGCTATATCTGACCCGAGGTTAGCTTGGATTTTCATTATCGATTCTGGAGTCAGTGTATGCGTACTTCCGTCTATGTGCGATCTAAAAGTAATCCCATCCTTATGCAAATCTCTCAGATGCTCCAAACTAAATCCTTGAAATCCACCACTATCTGTCAGTATAGGTCCATCCCAACCCATAAATTTGTGAAGGCCTCCCAAGCCATATATCAACTCATCACCTGGTCTCAAGTAAAGGTGATACGCATTCCCCAACACAATCTCTGTCCCAAGTTCTGTTAAATCCTGTGGATCCAGGGCTTTTACAGAACCTTGAGTGGCTACGGGCATAAACAAAGGAGTCGCTAATTTGCCACGTGCAGTACTAATGAAACCAGATCTGGCCGAACCTGAAAGTGCGTTAATATCGAAAAAAACCATAATTTACGTAGTTAGTGCGTTCCTGCAAAAATAAAAGTTGAAGGCCATAACCCCTGCAAGATCAACTGTATTCCCATTATCATTACCACCGCTAAGAGTATCCTCAGAATAACAACTCCCTTAACTATCTCCACCAGCCGTGCACCAATTTGGCCTCCTATAATTAACCCCAATCCAGACCAGACCAGCGCAGGATACCAGTCTACATGGCCAAGATAAATGTGAACTATTGCACCTACGGTCGCGTATATTGAAAGAGCGAATATAGAGGTGGCCACAGCTACTTGCACAGGAAACCCAAAAATAGATACCAAAATCGGTGTTCTAAGGAATCCCCCTCCCGTTCCGAAAAAACTGGAAATGAAACCTAATATCAGATTGAAAAGAACTGAAAGTGATTCGTTGAAAGTATATCTATATGTATTCTCTCTTTTTGTGACAATTAACCTATCTGTTAGGGTGAAGTTCAACCAAGTAGGAAGCACATTCATTACATTGTGATCATGAGTAATATCGAGTGAATCTGAGGGCGCTTCCGTTTCTCGGTATTGTGGTCTCAAAAGAATAATAACTGCCAACAACAATAACAACAGGCCAAATAATATTTTAAAAAGTGTAGGGGAGGCAGAATCCAATACCATCGGTGCAATGATTGATCCTGGAACGGCTGACAAAGCAAATACCCAGCCACTCCTTATATCGATAAGGCCACTTCTTTTATACGCAACTGTGCCTGAAATGCTGTTTATTGAGACCAAAGCAAGGGATGTACCGGCCGCAACGGTAGCCTCTATACCAAAGAATATCATCAGAGCCGGAGCAAGAATTACCCCTCCTCCAGCTCCAACTAGTATCCCATAAACTCCTGTACCAACACCGAGGGCTAAATAAGGGATAGCCTCAGACAAGTGGTCCAATTAACAGCCTATCCCCAACTCGTCTTCCTCACTACTATCTTTCAGAACAAAATCCAACGCTTCCATCACATAATCATCAGGAACACGATTATTAGTAACAGCATTACCTATTCCATCAAGCAACACCCAATTGATCTGGCCTCTAGAAGTTTTTTTATCTGACTTCATAGCTTCCAAAATATCTGCTGTATCGAGAGCCCCGACATTTATGGGTAATCCATAATTGGATAAAAGTGTTCTTTGTCTCTCAACGTCTGAAGCCTCTAACAAACCCATTGATTTACTTATGGATGCTGCAGCCATCATACCTATGCTAACGGCTTCCCCGTGAAGGTACTGCGTATATTGTGTCGCTGATTCGATTGCATGACCTATCGTATGTCCATAATTTAGCAAAATACGAATGCCAAGTGTTTCCCTCTCATCTTGAGAGACAATATTAGCCTTAATAGCCACACTATCTCTGATTATTTGAGTTGCTATCTCTGGATCGAGTGATTTTATCTCCCTAATATTTTTCTCGAATGTGGCCAGCAATTCCTTATCTAAAATTAGGCCATGCTTTATAGCTTCAGCCCATCCAGATGTTAATTCCCGGGCAGGTAACGTACCAAGTGTCTTAACATCAGACAGTACGAATCTGGGTTGATAAAAGGCACCTACTAAATTTTTACCTTGGGGCAGATCCACTGCCACTTTACCTCCAATTGCAGCATCCATCATGGCAAGCAGAGTGGTAGGAACCTGAGCGAATGGCATTCCACGTAGATAGGTTGCTGCAACAAAACCGGCTAAGTCACCTACAACTCCCCCTCCTACAGCCAAAATCATGTGCCCTCTTTCAGCCTTTCTGTCCGCAAGCCACTTGTACACATGTTGAACAGTTTCAAGATTCTTATTTGATTCCCCTGAGGGAATCATGAAGATGTGAGCGGGAATAGAGGCAGCTTCCAGAGCAACTTGAACCATCCTGGCATGTTCTGAAACTCGGTCGTCTGAAATGACATATACCGTTGGTGGCGTAAAGATATATTTTATCCTCTCCCCAATCTCCTCAATAATCCCCCAACCAACCCAAATGGGATGATCTCCACTAGAAGCTCTTACTCTGGCCGCCAGATCGCTATATTCTTTTGCTTTCATAATTCAAGGACCTTAGAAATTTCATTAGCTATCATTCTAGGAGATTTATTCTCTGTATCAACAAGCACATCCGCTTGTTCATAAGATTCCCTTCTTATTTCCAATAAATCTCGAATCCTCTCAGTCTGATTATCAGAAACTATCATGGGCCTATCTGCTTTTTCTCCGTCTGTAGCTGAGTGATGGGAGATACGTTGGGACAAAGTTTCCACACTGGCGATGAGACAAACAATTTTACCGGTACACCTCATTATCTTTACATTTTCAGGAATTGTTGGAACCCCCCCACCAGTTGAAACAATTTGATCTGTTTTTCTCGAAATACTATCCAACAGCCCTGTCTCTATACTTCTGAAAAAAGGTTCTCCGTGGTTTGTGAATATGCTAGGTATAGATTCATTCTGTAACTTTTCAATCTCAGAATCCATATCAACAAAGTCTCTTTCTAGAAGTTGAGCTAATTCTTTACCAGAAGTGGATTTTCCAGAACCAGAAAACCCTGTTATGTAAACATTATTATTCATGTTGGAAAGCTTACAAATTACGGCACAATACGTATGGAATCTAAGTGAAAAACTACTAACCAGTCTACAACAAACGATTCATAATGGTGTCATTGAAAAAGTACATAAACAATTCACCAAGGATATACCGATGAGGATAGATGGTAGGAAAAATGACGAACTCCGCGCCGTTGACATACAGCGAGGACCAATGGAATATGCGGCCGGCTGCGTAATCATATCCACTGGAAACACGAAAGTCTTATGCTCAGCTAGCATAGATGAAAGAGTGCCTGGGTTCTTGTCTGGAAGCGGACAAGGTTGGATAACTGCAGAGTATTCAATGTTGCCTGGTTCGACAATACCACGTACCTCTCGTGAAAACAGAAGAAGGGGGAGATCCCAGGAAATCCAAAGACTCATTGGAAGATCACTTCGCGCAGGCGCAGATTTGTCTAAACTTGGAGAACGTACTGTAACCATAGATTGTGATGTTCTTCAAGCGGACGGTGGTACACGAACGGCTTCCATAACTGGTGGCTATGTGGCACTCCACTTTGCCATTCAGGAGTTGGTTGTAAAAGGGGTTCTTCCCAACACTTTAATGCTAAAAAACGTAGCTGCAACAAGTATTGGCACATCCGGGGACCAAGTCTTACTTGACCTATGCTATGAAGAGGATGCAACAGCTGGAGCAGATTTCAATGTAGTGATGGCTGAGGGTGGAGAATTCATAGAAATCCAGGGAGGAGCGGAACAAAGTACGTTTGATAGGGCTACCCTTGAAAAGGTCTTGGATTTAGGAGAAATCGGGATAGAAAAGCTATTTACATTGCAAAACAAAATGATCAGAGACATATAGTCAATATTTATCACCTAAGTCTGATTGTTACTAAAAAGGAAATTCATGTTCAATTGCAAAAATCACCTTCAATTATCTAGTGCAAATAGGTCGCAATAGACTTATTTAATGAACAAACTTTTTAGTTACATAATGCTGGCTTTCATTTTGACATTAATAGTGGTGAGTATATATATCGCTATGACCAGACAAAGTGAACCTTTGAAAGAGGGCAGCCCAGAAAGAACGGTACAAATCTATATTGACAATATATTGAAAGATGAGCCTCTTAAAGCTTATGAATTAATATCCGAAGATATAAAAGATAATTGTCTTTATACGGAATTTAATAATACGTTTCACCATTCATACAATCGCAGTGAGGTGGAGACAACTAACCTTGTGAAAGTAGAAATCGTAGACGGTGAAGCAATAGTAACTGTTGAAACCTCCTCAATAGAGACATCGATACCTTTAGGATCAACTGAGCGAAAGAGTAGGCATACATACGTTTTAGTAAAAGAAGATATGGAGTGGAAGATTGTTGAAACTTCTTTCCCAATTTATTGCTCATAAAAATCCAATTTGCGATATTCCTGGGCTCAACCTCAAACTTGTGAGGTGGCTTAATTGATAGATTTTTTCGAACTTTTTCCTTTCCTGGTTATAGTCAGTGTTTCCGTTACATCGATATACCTCATATTTACTGACAGAGACAAAGGCGCGAGTGAAGGGACAGGGAAAATCCTTCAAAGGCTATATTTCTATTTAGTTTCCTTCGTGACATTAATTATGGTAGGAAGTGGTTCCACTATCCTCATCCAATTCGTCCTCCAAGAATTGTTCGCAGAGAATATTATGTCCTCTAGTACTGACAAAGTAGCTCTTGGAACCGCTCTAATGGTTGTGGGCATTCCTCTTTGGATTATCCATTGGAGGTTAATTCACCAGCAAATACAAAAAAGTTCCTGGGCGTTATCATCCCAAATAAGAAAAATATATAAATTTTTAGTATTGTCTGTAGCAATCAGCATTTTGGCCCATTCCTCAACTGGAATAATTCAATTCCTTTTAAACGTAAAAGACTCTTCATGGTACCAAGTCGCGACTTTACTTCCTTTCACCTTGATATGGATATATCACTGGCGGATTAATGATCAAACAAGTAATTCCCATACAAAACCAATTATTCGAGATATCTACATATATTTCACAAGTCTAATTGGCCTAATTCTTGCCGCGAATGGTGTTGGTGCGATTCTTCACCATATTTTCGAATATGCTTATCAAGCTATTACTAATGTCATGATAATAGTCGAACCCCAAAATCGAATCTTCTCCGATAGTGTTCGGGACAATTTATCTATTGCTGTCACCGGAATAGTTCTCTGGGGTTTACACTGGCTAGTATTGGACAATCGCAAACATGTTAGCAGGTTGAAATCTGCATATTTATACGGCTGGGCCATCCTTGGTGGGGGGGTAACAGGCCTAGTAGGAATATTAATGCTACTTTTCACATGTTTAGCATTTATATTCGGGGTTCAAAATGAGTCTAACGATATTGGACCAGTCCCAGGTGGACTAACTCTACTGATAATCGGAGTAATTCTATTTGGCTACCACAGATATATAATTAGGTCACCTAGAAGAAATGAAATAAACAACCAGAACGGACTTCAGGTATTAGATTATTCGTTTTGCTTTCTTAGTCTGATCATATCGGCGATAGGGATATCAACATTAACTCATCTCATACTAACCGCCATTACTGGCACTGGAAATGAGATCGTTTCCGAAGAGAACAGATGGAGAGTCACAACAGCCTTTGCATTATCAAGCTTGTTCGTAGGTGGTTCATTATGGTGGTATACATGGAGATACAGAATACCTAAATTATTTTCTATCAAAGAAGAAACCAAAATAATTTTTTTCACCGGTGTGGTTGGCTTGGGAATACTGGCATGTGTGCCTTCACTCGCATCAGTATTGTTCTTCTTTATTAAATCTATTTTATCGGCAGACACAATATTATCTGCCACAAATTCTTCGCGAATTCCTCTATCAATCCTCTGCGCAGCATTTGTCATAGTGCCATATCACTGGTTAAATCTAAGAAAAGAAAAATCAACCCTAACAGAATCCTCTGAAGAGAATGTTTACCACCAGATAAAAAATGTCACAGTGTTCACACCCATTAACAGTGAGTTCTTCATTGCAGCTCTTGAGGAAAACCTTGGATACAGAGTCTCATCCGTTGAATGGGCTGATCCAGGCTCAGAAAATGTTCTACTTAAAGAGGATTCCACGGAAGAAATTGCTGAAAGAATTCAATCCAGCAAAGGGGAATTTGTAGTGGTTCTCCCTGAACCAGGTGGAGTACGGATTTATTCCCATAACTAGATAATTTTAACAACAGCAACTTAGAGGACAACCTGATTATGACATCAATACACGTACTAGGCGCCGGAACCCCAACTCCAACTCCAACCCGTTTTGGATCATCATTCGCGATGAAAATCGGGGATGATCAAATAATGCTTGACTGCGGGCCATCAACTACACATAAGCTTGTGAAGGCCGGATTGTGGCCAACGGATATCAATCACTTATTTTTTACTCATCATCATTTTGATCACGATATCGACTACCCCTGTTTTCTACTTTGTAGATGGGACCAAAGTACTGGTAAAGAAGATGTTTTAAAAGTGTTTGGCCCCACACTTACGGAAAAGATTACACATGGTATTCTGGATGAAAATGATGGATTATTCGCTCACGACTGGATAGCTCGTGTGAATCATCCTCTGAGCCAGAAAATACATGTGAACAGGGGCGGAACACTTCCTCGAAAGCCTCCAGAGGTGATTGCAAAGGATGTCAGTCCCGGGAAAATTTATGAAGGCAAAAATTGGGAAGTCCATGCGGCTTCTGCGGAGCATGTACAACCCTATCTCGATTCCCTAGCCTACAGATTTGAAACCCCAGATGGGAGTATCGTTTTTACAGGAGATACGCAGCCTTGCGACTCAGTAACAACCCTAGCAAATAATGCTGACATGATGCTTTGCATGTGTTGGGATGAACAATCAGTTATGAATGAAACTGGAGAAGCAAATGGGCAATGTGGCACAGAGGGAGCAGCTGCAATGGCGCAAGAAGCTGGGGTTAAACGACTAGTTTTGGTACATATAGGCCCACATCTTTCTCAGCAAGAAGTAAAAGATAGAACCATGAAGGACTTAAACAAAATATATGATGGCGAAATCTTGTTTTCAGACGAACTTATGACTATAAATTTCTAATCCGGCCAAAACAACTATAGACCACTCATTCAGTCTTGCTTTTGATCTAGTAATTTATCAGGATCCCAGCCATCCCGAAGGACCTCCATAAGGACAAAATCTTGTCCACCTCTTCTAACGGGTCGCACTTCTGTGAACCCTGACTTTATGAATGAGGCTTGAGCACGATAGTTCCAAGCCAAGGTATGAAGATATATTCTTCTCAATTCCAAATCCGTAAATAGATAATTAATCAGCGTGACAACGATGTCGGTTCCGTACCCTTTTCCCCAATAATCCTTATCACCAATCATTATCCCTAGTTCAGCCTCAGAATTCCTTTTGTTGAAGTCGTAGTACATGACATTTCCGATGTGTAACCCGTCCAATGTATCAACAGCTAAACGCTTAGAGCGATAACTTTGAAACTGCATTTCTTCGCTTGTATATCGAAAAAAATCCTCATACGACATGGTGAGAGGTCTTGTCGCATCTAGACGAGACAATTCCTCATCCACTCTCCAAGAATATTCATCAGGTATATCCTCTGTTCGTTTCTCTCTAATTCGAACGAGAGTTCCAGAAATATCTACCTCAGGGAGTTCCTTTTGATCTTCTCTTGACCATGGAAAGGCCTTTTTGAACAATGTCTACCTCGTTATCATAAGTTAGCGTCGACGATATATTTATGTCTTTAACCCACTGTACGATATCAAACTCATTATCGTGTAGCGAAAAATCTCCTCCTACTGGACGCATAAGAAAGTAATACACCCTTTTCGGGGACTTCCCACTCGCCCCACCTTGGTTCACATCGTACTCTATGAAACCAACGTAATCTAATATTTCTACTTTGAGTCCAGTCTCCTCTTCCACTTCTCTACTAGCGGTCTGATCCAAGGTCTCTCCGGGGTCAGGAGTTCCTTTTGGTAAGTTATTAGAGAG
>CEVQ01009709.1_pt1 | contig 19675 bp, 22 predicted proteins | sample 356551 | NCBI WGS metagenome assembly CEVQ01 (sample SAMEA2623756, study PRJEB7988) | marine metagenome | biome: marine biome (ENVO:00000447); feature: mesopelagic zone (ENVO:00000213); material: "saline water (ENVO:00002010), including plankton (ENVO:xxxxxxxx)" | depth 250 m | reverse complement strand
GGTAGTTTTGATCCTGCTCATAATGGACATATTGATGTAGCTAAGAGAGCATCTCGTCTTTTTGATCAGGTAGTGGTGGGAGTTTATCAGGCACCTCCTAAGGTACTTATGTTTGATACAGAGGAAAGAGTCGAGCTCTTTCAGGAGTCATTAAAGGGGATCGATAATGTGGAAGTTGTGGAATTTACCGGTTTGGCTCCAACTGTCGCCCGTGAAGTCGGAGCTGAAGTTATATTGAGAGGACTAAGGGCTGGCTTTGATTTTGAGCAGGAATTTGAAATGGCGTTGATGTGGAGAAACTTAGCTCCCGACATTGATGTAGTCTGTATGATGACTGCTTTGGAACATCAGTTTATTTATTCCAGCAGGATAAAAGAGGTTGCACGTCTCGGTGCGAACATAGATAACTTAGTGCCACCGCACATTGCTGCGGCACTTAAAGAACGTTTATAGATTTGATGAGTAATTAGTCAGGGAGGGTTTAATATGGATCTTAATCAACTTGTTAACGAACTAATTGAGGTAAGTAAAAGTGGTACCCGAGTTCCGGGTTTTCGGGGCAAGACAATGATTGATGCAGACAGGTTAGGAGTTTTGCTTTCTGAATTGCAGAACAACATGCCGTCGGGGGTTCAGGAAGCTCAGACTATCATTACGCAGAAAGATAGCATAATTAGTCAGGCACAGATGGAAGCTTCTAGGATTGTCGATGAAGCAAGAAATTCTGCTGCGCAAATATCTACCGCAGCTTCGGCCGAGCAACAGGAAAAAGTATCTGATTCAGAGGTTCTTCGAGTTGCTAGTAATAGAGGGGAAGAAATCGTGGCTTCTGCTTCGGGAGAAGCTCAAGAACTTGTTACAAGCGCCCAGGGTGAAGTGCAAACTGTCATACAAGATGCTCAGCGAAGAGCATATGCTTTGATAAGTGATGCTGAAAGTCAGGCAGCTGAATTGCGACAGGGCGCTGACCGATATTCTATGGAAGTTTTGTCCTCCATTGAAGAACAACTTTCAAACCAACTAGGTCAAGTCAGACGCGGTCTGGACGCTTTAAACGTCACTCAGGCTCCCAGGCAGACTCAAAGTAACGTAGCTGAAGCAAGCAACAGTGTTACATAAGGTACTATGAAGAGGATTTAGTTATCTGTAATCAGGCTATGCAATTGGTTTAAAAACGCGGAGTTTTCATCTAAGGTGAAACCGTCGACTTTATTGATGTTTTGACCACTGAACCCATCTACAGCTCCCATTGACACAATTTTTTGTATGTTTGCTGTATCGGTTTCAACTGAAGGTAGCAGGTTTTTATTCTTTAACATTGAGATTGCCGCAACAAGGCCGTACCCGCCCCAATTGGAAACACTGCTGATTATTAATTTTGAAACTTTGGTTTTTGCCGGAAACCCCACTAGTTCTTTGGATTTATCAACTTCAGCATAAAGATTACCTAATCCAATTTCGTTTCCACCATCTCCAATACCGACCGTTGCCGAGTGTTTTTCAAATAGGATGTCTATTTTGGCGGTTTGTTCTGTTATGTCCAAATCCCGCATGTTTCGGTAAAGACCGTCAACTGCTGGAGCGCAACGTTCGATGGAAATTAGAAGGTCAGGGTTTTCCTTTTTTAGTATTCGGTTAGCTGTTTCGGCACTTAGTGATTGATTTGCTATGGGGAATTCTATGACTTTTGCATTATCGGTGGATATAGCTTCTATCATTTTTGTGCAATGTGAATCGGTGACATATACGACCTCGTAACCCAATTCCTCTAAAGCATTTCCAATTGCGATTGCCCCGGGTGGACCGTCGGTTTCTGCCGCTCCTGCGCTTAGGATATAAAATCCGGTTACTATAACTACTTTTCCTGGGTTATCTAAAACAAATTGAGCGGCGTCAAAACAAAAATTCTCAGGTAAGGAATCCTTTAATTTAGATATTCCTCTTTTGTCTTGAGTTAATATAAGTTCCTCTAGAGTCATGTTGTTTACCTAGAGGACAGAATAATCTTCATCTTTCATGTCAGTGATAAACATATGTCCTGGAGCATGTGTGATCATTATTGGTGGTTTGGATGACATTGCTACCGATTGAGGCGTTACTCCGCACGCCCAAAAGACTGGGACCTCTCCCTCTTTGATCGTCGTCGGTTCTCCAAAATCTGGCTTTGATATGTCATGTATGCCGATTGCCAAGGGGTCTCCAATGTGTATAGGTGACCCATGTACGCCCGGGAAACGAGAAGTAACCTGGACCGCTCTAACGACTTTTTCCTGTGGTATAGATCTCATTGACACTACCATAGGGCCTGAGAATGGTCCTGCTGGGACGGTAGGGATGTTGGTTATGTACATTGAAACGTTGGTTCCGTTTTCAAAGTGCGGTAACTTTATTCCGTTGGTGATTAGTGCTGATTCAAATGAAAAACTGCATCCGAGCAAGAATGATACAAAATCTTCTTTCCATACTTCTTGGAGGTCAGATATTTCTGAGGTAAATTCTCCGTTTTCGTACACCCTGTATAAGGGTATGTCAGTACGTATGTCGCTTTTAGGAGCTGTAGTAAATACCTCGATTTGTCCGGGTTCCAAGACTTCGATGAGTGGGCAAGGCTTGGGATTTCTTTGGCAGAATAGGAGGAAATCGAAAGAGAGTTCCTTCGGAAGAATGGCCAAGTTTGCTTGCACATGTCCCGGTGCCACTCCTGCAGTAGGGCGTTCAAATTTCCCACTTCTAATTAGGTTTCTTATTTCTCTTGGGCTTAGTGTTACTTCAGAAACAGTGGTCATTTCTACCCTTCTCCTCAGAGCTCCTGTTTACCTTTATTCCCTAGTTTATCAATAGCCAAGAAAGTAATCCACAAATTGGTAATCCAGTTGTTGATGCGTTCACATCCTCATGCTATTCTTCATGGTCTGTCGGGGAGTGGCGCAGCTTGGTAGCGCACGTGCATGGGGTGCACGGGGTCGCAGGTTCGAATCCTGTCTCCCCGACCAGTAGTAAATTTTATATTCATTAATAATTGCTTTTGATAAATTTGATTAGCTCTATCAAAGCATGATTTGAAGCTCTTTGCCGCATTCGGATGTTTCTCATCCTGTATCTGCCAGATAATTGTGTCGCGTAGTTTTGGCTTTCTATCTTTATGCTGACATCACCGAAACTGTTTCCACCATCATTTTCTTTAACGAGTAGGGGAGACACATTTAGGTGTATATCAGCTTGGCAGGTTTCGTCACAGGTTGGTTGAGGTTCAACATAGTCCACAACGGGCAAACTACCGGGGCTTTTGATAGCCCCCTTCAGGAATACTTTCTCATATAGTTCACATTCGGAGAGAAGGCTGCAAACTGTCCCTCCCGTATATGATTCGGTGACACAGAGAGTCAAACCCTTTGTACTAAGAAGATTTGTCGCTACTTCAGGAGGGGTGTCATCGTCTGTACCCCAAATAAAATCGTTACCCACTTTTTCTATTATTTGCGCTTCTATTTCGTTTATTAGAGAGTCTGCTTCTGAATAAATCGGTGATTTCGCTATTGCTCTAAGGTGTATCCCATCTTGTTTGGAATATATTCCTAAATATGGATTTTCCTGTCCAAAAAGATCAGACAATAGTTCGTCCAATTCTCCTTCTGACCGGCCAAAAGTTTTGAGGGTTCTCGTTGATATGGCAACACCTTCAGATAGAGAAGCCAATTTGGGAGCAACATGGGTTTTCCACATTGGATTTAGCTCCATTGGAGGACCTGGCATCGCGATCACTATCTTGGAGGCCTTTGATACGAACCAGCCAGGGGCTGTGCCGCGCGGATTAGGAAGCGAGATTGCTGAAGGTATCAAAGTGGCCTGTTTTATATTTGTTTTGGGCATTTTTGTGCCGCGTCGAGAAAAGTTTTCCTCTAAGGTTTTCAATAGCCCAGGATCAACTTCCATATCTTCATTAAAATATCTGGCTATTGACTCCCGAGTTAAATCGTCCGATGTTGGCCCCAGTCCACCTGTAGTAATCACTACATCTGACCTTTTAAGAGCGCTCTCCAACCCATTAACAAGATCTCCGAGATCATCTCCGATTTTAACTGCTATCTTCAGAGATATTCCCAACTTTGGGAATTCAGATGCTAGGAATGCGGAGTTCGAATCCACCAACTCTCCCATTAGTAGTTCCGTTCCTACTGCGATAATTTCAGCATCCATGATAAAAGAGCCTTTATCTAAAAAATTAAAATAGCTGAGTCAGATAGGCTTATTGTGCATATGGGATATCGTCGTATATCCCCAGTAAAGTTTCCACCCATATTTTAGGAAACAAAAGCACCGGTTGAGTTATGCCTTCTTCAGCTGATTTTCCATAATAAGCTTCCCCACCGGGTTCAAGATCACCAATAAGTAACAAGGACCCGTCAGTATATTTTGTGCCTTGTTCAGTTGTGTTTTGGAAGCGAATTTCTACTGCTGCTGAATTGTCTCCAATACCCCACTGAGAATAATCGCGATCTCTGACTTTGTGAACGGCAACGTCGACGCCATCAGGTCCTTTGACTATGGGTAACAATTGTTGCCACTTTTCTTCATCGACTAGACGAGATTCTTTTCCCACCAGGTAATCTATGACCCGCCAGGTCCCGTCTTTTTCTCTTTTGAAGCTAAGCTGAGCTTTATCTGTTTTAACATCCTCAGATTCAGGGAAAATATTTATTTCACTTATTTGGTCTGTCGGTCTTTCGATATACCATTTAGGGTAGGGCGGTTCCACTGCAAGTCTAGCTAGAACGTCTCCCCAGGTGTCGGCTATTAGAAATAGTTGTGGGAATCCAACTATTTGCCCGTAATGATGCCAACCATTCGTGGTTTTGTCGCCAAGCCTGAATTCGAGAGTCCTGTTGAGTGTAAGTCCAATATTGACGACGGTATGAGGGTTATCAAGCCCATATTGAGCTGGGTCTTCGATTAAAGTGGTTGTTTCTGTTAGGTCTCGTTTCGTTTGAGGTCCTCCTAGAATAAAGTCGATTCCTCCCCATCGATTGTGGTTGGGAGGTATCAAGACATCCCAATCAAATGCCCAAGTGTCTGAGGGAGTTTTTACGAAGGATTCACTTTTTTCCTTGTGAGTAATTTGGATCGATGTCATATCATCCACAGAAACCTGATAAAACCATGGTTTAGGTGGCTTTTTTTCTTCTTCCTGTGCGAAGGGGTTAAATAAATAAACAATGACAGCTATAGCTGCCAATACAATTAAGGCTGAAGTAGTTTTAAGATTCAAATTGGAACTCTCTTATCTTCTTCGCCACCATACGACAAAAGACATGAAAAGCATGAAGGTTGGAGGTAGAGTCCAACTAGACCATTTAATAAAGTCTCTTTCCCTGCTGTTCACCACCAATTCTCTGTATGGTAGAAGTTTAGGTCTTATAGAAATCAATTCAAAATCATCTGCCAGCCAGTTGATCGAATTGAGGAAAACATCAGAATTATCCATACTTGCAAAATATTTGTTAGTAGCGAAATCAGAGTCAGAAAAAATAACAAATTTAGCAAGCTGGTGAGTTGGGCCTAAATCTGTATACATACCGGAGGCTTCTACCACCGCACCTACAGGAAATGGTCCTTGCTGTTTATCTGGTGAGTATGCTACATCGTCAGGTTCACTTGTTAGCCAGCTCGCTGGAGTGGTCATGCTAAGCGGGGTAAAGTTGATGTGCTCTCGCAAAGCAAATTCTTCCGCTGCTGGGCTAAGAATCGCAGCTGAGTCTGGTAGGATCATCACTGATACGTCATCTGCGATCGTCAGCCCAGATGCAGAGACGCTGGTGGTGAATTGTCCGTTGGCCTTTTGAATCATTGGGGTGAGCATTTGGCCCGAAACATTACTCACAGCGTCTACTACATGCTCCCCTGAAATGGCCACACCGTATAAAGCGGCCAAGCCGTTAAATTTTTCTGGTGGATCAGGATCCAAAAGCATAAAGATTCTACCCCCACCTTGGGTGTATTTTAAAATGGCAGTTAGTTCGTCGTCATCCAGATCTTTATTGTCTTTGGGTCCTGCAATTATAAGTACCGCGGCGTCGCTAGGAACTTCCTCAAATTGCTTCAGGTTTAGAGGCATTACTCGATAGTTGTCCCTTTGCATTCCTTCTATGGCGAGATCAAGTCCTTCCAACCCTATAGCCCCTGTCATAGGATCTCTAGATACAGATGTTTCACCGTGACCTGTCAAATAATAGATAGTTTTTTGTTCTGTTCCTGTTGCGATCAATATGCCAGTAACAAAATCCTGCTCTGCTATTAGAGCGACGCCCTCAAATTTACCGTCATCTGCTTCAAAAACAATTGAAGGATAAGTGGTGACGTTGTATTTCAAAGCTTCTGATCGATTGAGTTCAGGGTCGACAAAAGAAAAATCGAAATTTTCCGATCTTCGATCAAATTCGTTTAATAAGTCTTCAGCCATTTGACGTTCCCCATCAGAGGAAGCTGATGATACAAAGAAGGCATAGGCGTGTATTGACCTGCCATCCTTACCAAGATTGTCCAAAATCCTATAAGTCTGTTCTGACAAGGTGAATATACGGGTCGCCGTGACATCAATCCTATTGGGGTTCTGATACATCAAAAAATTTGCAATTAAGAGTATGACGAAAAAAGCCACTGTCATAATGGCCACGTTTACCCCGTACCGACCTTTTCTACCTGCAAGAAAAATTGCGATGGTCCTTGGGGATAGTACCAGTGCTAAGAATATTAATCCGGCGCCCGCCATAAGGACCCACAAAGACAAATCTTTGAGTCCATCGAAGGCGAGATTAATGGAGCCACCCAATACAACGGAAAATATTCCAGCTGCACCAAGTATGATGCTCCAGAAACTAGGAGATTTTATAGAGGCTAGAATTATATCTGAGTAGGAGTCATCTTGAGGTTGAAGTGACATTTTTATCTCCACCTCCTGGTTTCGAGTGACCTTATAGAAAGGAATAAAAAGATTCCTACGATACTTAGAAAGTAGACTACGTGACTTAGATCAATAACTCCTCGGCTAAAATCCGATAGTCTCGCATTCATTGATAATGCACTTATGAATTCCGCTACGGAGCCATCGACTAAGGATGACACTCGATTAATGAAAGAAAATATGAGCAATATAGCGGTCGCCACTACAGCTGATACAATTTGGTTTCCTGATAAAGACGAACCTAACATGCCTATTGCCAACGCTGCAGCACCATGGAGTACCAACCCTATGTACGCGCTGATTACAGGTCCGGTGTCCGGGTTGCCGAAAAAATAAACTATGAAAACATAGTAGAGAGTCACAGATTGAATCGCCAAAAGCATCAAAAGACTGGCCAAGTATTTCCCTAACACCACTTCCCATTCCCGCACTGGGGAAGTTAATAATAGTTCTAATGTACCTAATTTTTGTTCCTCAGCGAGAAGTTTCATTGTAATTAGCGGTGCCAAGAAAACAATAAAGAAACTGGCCCAATCTGAAAGTCCTCTAACTCCAGCCTCCGCAAATGGCTTACTGACATCAAAGACAAAAAATACTCCGGTTAAAACAAGGAACATAGCTCCCACGATGTAAGCTGATGGAGTCGAAAAATAAGCTTTTGTCTCTTTGAGGGTAATAGCCAATAAGTTGGTCAAGACATTTCCCCCGTTGGATTCGGTAATTGTTCTTCCTCAATGGTTAATCTCAGAAAAATTTCTTCTAATGACATACCGAGTGATTGCAGTTTTAAAAGTTCCCACCCACTATTTACGACCATGGTCGCAAGTTCATGCCTTAGGTCTTTTCCCATATCAACTGTAATCTGGTACCTGTGGTATGCACCACCCGTGACTGGCACTCTTTCAATTACTTGAACCCCACCTATCAATTCTAAGGCTGGCATTATTTCTCTATTGGGCCCTTTAACTTCCAGTTCAACTCTTTCAACTCCGGCAAGGTTTGTCCCTAAATTGGTAGGATCATCTACTGCGACGATTTGGCCCTCGTGTATTATTATCACCCTGTCGCAAATCATGCTGACTTCCGGCAGAATGTGGGAGCTCAGTATCAGAGTGTGATCCTCTCCAAGATCTTTTATTAATTGTCTCGTCTCAACAACTTGTATCGGGTCGATTCCTATGGTTGGTTCATCTAATACCAAGACATCAGGCTCATGTAATATCGCCTGTGATATTCCGACCCTTTGTCGATACCCTTTCGAAAGTTTTCCAATTATGGTGTCTTTATATTCTTCCAGTCTACAAAGTTGAACTACTTCATCTATCCTGGTTTTTACTTGAGACGAAGACATTCCTCGTATCTGACCCATAAACGTTAAATAATCACTGACTGCCATGTCTTCATACAGAGGGACAGTCTCGGGCAGATATCCGATATGTTTTCTTGCCTGTAGGGATTGCTCGACTATGTCGTAGCCAGCAATTTTTGCCGTTCCGGATGAAGGAGGAATAAATCCGGTCAGGATTTTCATTGTTGTCGACTTGCCCGCACCGTTTGGGCCTAGGAATCCAAGGATTTCCCCTTGCTCTACTGAAAAGCTTAGGCCGGTTACAGCTGGGAAATCGCCATAAAACTTGGTTATGTCTATTGCATCAATCAATCGGCCATTCCTTAATTTCAGAGCTTCAAATGTTACCTTGAATCAGTGTCTCGGGAAAATAGAACTGAGGAATACTAATTCAACCAACCCTAGTGTTCAAGCATATTTTAAACTCTTTCCTATTAACAATCTCATTAAAATCGTATTTTGTAACCCCCTTAACAGCTTATTTTCACCCGTCCACGTGCTAATATTTAGGAAGTTAGTTTTGATGTAATTCAGTAGGGTTATTTTTATGTCACAGTCTGAAAATAAAATGATTTATTTTGATCATGCTGCAACTACACAAATGAGACCTGAAGTGTTAGATGCTATGTTGCCATACATGCAGTCTAGCTATGGGAATCCCTCTAGTATTTACACTTTGGCGCAGGAAGCACGAAAAGCAGTAGACGAATCACGAGAGTCGGTCGCTCGCATACTAGGGTCAAGAACCAGTGAAATAATGTTCACTAGTGGTGGTACAGAGTCTGATAACGCCGCTATTAAGGGCGCTGCATTAGCCTTGCGTAACCTTGGCACTCACATAATAACAACCCAAATTGAACATCATGCAGTTTTACATACTTGCCAGCAGATGGAGCAATTTGGGTTTGAGGTGACATATCTGCCGGTTGACAGGGATGGGCGAGTGTCTGCTGCGGACGTTTTGAATGCGGTAAAAGAAGAGACCATTCTGGTTAGTGTCATGATGGCTAATAACGAGATAGGAACAATTCAGCCAATAAAAGATATTTCTAAAGCTGTGAAAGAATTGGCAGTGGAAAAGAACAAGACCATTTTAGTTCACAGTGATGCAGTGCAGGCAGCGGGTTCCCTTGAAATAAATTTAAAAGATTTAGGGGTTGATATGCTAAGTGTTTCTGCTCATAAATTCTACGGCCCAAGAGGGGTTGGAGTTTTATATTTGAAAAGAGGAACACCATTTGAGCCCTTGATGATGGGAGGAGGACAGGAGCGTCAACATCGATCCGGTACCGAAAATGTGGCTGGAATAGTTGGTCTAGCTAAAGCTCTTGAATTAGCTGATGGAGAAAGAGAAGAATTGCAAAGTGCCCTTTCAAAGAAACGAGACAGGATTATCAGAGCTCTGCAGGAAAAAGTCGAAGATGTCAGGATCAATGGTCATCTTGTGGATCGTCTCTCCAACAATGTGAGCGTGTCGTTCCACGGCGTAGAAGGGGAGCCAGTGCTACTGGGGTTGGATTTTGCAGGTATCTGCGCTTCAAGCGGAAGCGCCTGTTCGTCGGCATCCCTAGAACCATCACACGTTTTGATTGCCATAGGACATTCTGCGGAATTAGCACAAGGAACCCTTCGGATCACCTTAGGTAGAGATAACACAGATGCAGATGTTGATTATTTGTTGGATGTCCTTCCGAATCTCGTAGAAAAACTGCGGGATATGCCTTCCTTATCTACCCATTCGTGACATACGATGTGATAAATTGTGAAGGTTAATTTTCACTACTCATGACATATTTAAACTTAGCAAGCGATGAATACTTTAATTAATTCTAGGACAAAATTTACTACCCTGTTTGCAGTAATTATTCTTACTGGTTTGCTCACTGCCTGTAACTCTGAAGAGTTAGATTTAGGTGCTAGCGGAAGGAACCTTGAAGTACATGCCTCAAAGCCACAGGTTGTCTCTAAAGCTTTTTATACTGAGAGTGGAGTCACAAGGATTATTACCCCCAGTGCCTCGAACAGAAAATTAGCGATTGTAAATACAACAATAGTCAATCGCAGCAGCACGGTTATACCAATATCAGTAGATCCCGAGGCTGCCACATTGGGCGATCGGAGGGGGAAGAAAGCAAAGGCAATTGACCCATTTGAGCGATCTCGAGAAATATCTGGAACCTTGGAAGCAGGCCCTGACGCTGTAGAGATAACCCCAGTACTATGGGGAGAAATAGAGTTGGCGAGAGGGTTTCAGGTTTCTGGAAGTTTGGTGTTCGATGTGCCAAAAGGATTAATTTTAGGTACAATATTTTGGGACGAAGTTGAATATATACCCGTAGACTTCGTCGACTACTGGAAGGACAGAGACTAACTACAAAACCCATAAGCCAGATCCGTCACACAAGGGATTAATGTCAAGGAGTAGATGTTATGGCAGACACTGTTGAGATAACAGACAGTAATTTTCAGGAAGAGGTGCTAAATTCGGACGTGCCGGTATTAATTGATTTTTGGGCGGATTGGTGCCAGCCATGCAAAATGATCGCGCCAGTTGTTCAGCAGATAGCCGATGAGTACGAAGGTAAAATTAAAGTTGGTAAGTTGGATGTTGATAGTAACGCTCAGACATCAATGAACTACAATATTCGGGGAATACCTGCGCTCCTAATTTTTAGCGACGGTAAACCGGTGGATCAGATAGTCGGAGCTGTTCCGAAGTCAATAATTCAAAAGAAAATTGACGAGGCTCTCGCTGGTTAATTTCAACCGAAGTTCCGGTTTCTCGTAAAAAAGCTTAACTTGGGAGCGGATGAGGCCTGGTGGTCTCTGCGGACTTCAACTCCGTTGGCAGCAATCCTTCGATTGGTGCGGTGGGTTCGACTCCCTCGCGCTCCCGCCAAACTGCTGACACATGTATTCAGGGTAAATAGTGGGTGAAGCTTTGACATTACTTTTATCAATTCAATCGGAGTTGAATAAAACACCATCTAGTTTGGCAACCTTAGCCCTAATAGTATCTTGGTTGGAATACGAAGACTTGGATATTCAAGATGAACTGGATTCTTTTAATCAGTTACATTCAGTTTTGGTCAGTAGATTGAAGAAGGATTCACCTATCTTGGAAAAGCTGAATGAAATAAGTGAATATCTTTTTTTTGAACTCGGATTCTCGGGAGATGTTGACAATTATTACGACCCTAAAAACAGTTTTATAAACGAAGTATTGAACAGGCGCAAAGGAATACCAATCACATTGGCTATTTTATACATGGAGTTAGCCTCACGCCTAGGAATTATAGTGGAGGGGATTGGGATGCCTGGGCATTTCTTGGTCGGTGCATACGATGAATCTGAGAAATACTATGTAGACGTTTTCAACAAGGGTATAGTGGTGAATAAAGAAGAATGCATGGCTATGTTTGACAGTCGTGCCTCTAAAGCCCTTGCCTGGGATGATCGATACCTGTCCCCAGTGGATAACAGATATATAATTTCAAGACTTTTGAGAAATTTGAAATATATATATTTGAATGATTCTAGAAATATAAAAGCTTATGAAGTGATAGACATTTTGGTTGGCCTTGAACCTGACAATGTTTTTGAGATCAGGGACAGGGGAATGATAGGTTTCAGAGTAGGGCAGCATAAGCAATCAGTAATTGATTTGAAGAAATTTCTAGAGAAAGAACCGGTTGGACGTTCTGCAGTTGAAGCTTCCAGTGTGTTGGAACTTTTAGAGAGGAATTTGAAGAGATGGTAGGGGATGTACGAATAATTCACCCTGATGTGACGGAGGACAATAGAATGCGTGAAAAGAAATATTGGTTAATGAAATCCGAACCTTCCGACTATTCATTTGACGAACTTAAAAACGAAGAAAGTTCGACAGCGGAATGGGATGGCGTGCGAAATTACCAAGCTAGGAATTTATTAAGAGATGAGATCAAAATTGGGGACGGCGTTTTGTTTTATCACTCAAATTCTAAGCCATCTGCTGTCGTAGGGACGGCTGTAGTTGTGAAGAACGGATACCCAGATTTTACCGCTTGGGACCCTGACTCCAAACATCCTGATCCTAAAAGCAATCCGGATAATCCGATATGGTTTATGGTTGATATAAAAGCTGATTTGTCGTTCGAGACACCTATATCGCTTCAGGAGATAAAAAAGATTCCGGCTCTATCGGATATGGTGTTGGTAAAGAACTCTCGGTTATCCGTTCAACCTGTGAAAAGCCAAGAATTCGATCTGATTGTAAGAATGGGGACAAATAAGGAATAGTTTGGATTACCTATGTCTAATGAAAGGGAAAGGTTAATCGAATTACAAAAATCTCAGTGGAAATCGTTGGAAAAATTATGTACATCTTTGAGTTTGGATGAATGGGGAGCTGATACTGATTGCCCCACTTGGACTGTAAAGGATTGCATAGCTCATTTGGTTGGTATAGAGCATCGTATTCTTGGTAGAAAGGTGCTGGATATTCCTTTGAGTAAGATGTCTCATATCAAGAATGAGCAAGGTGCAAAAAATGAGTTAGATGTGGTTTCCAGGCGCGCAATGACTCCTGCAGAGTTGCTCGGAGAGTTCGCAGAGGTTAATTCAGAAAGATTGAAGGAGCTTAACGGGCAACTAGATTTCTCTGCTGAGGCCGATTCCCCTATAGGAAAGGGAAATGTTGCTGATCAAGTTTCTGTCAGAGTATTTGATTGTTGGGTACACGAACAAGATATCCGTAGAGCGATTCAAAAGCCGGGTAATTTGTCAGGTCTTACCGCTCAACATTCGTATGAAAGAATGAATAATGCGATGCCTTTTGTATTTGGTAAAAAAGTGGGGGGCCCGGAAGGAAGTTCTGTGAGGTTCAAGATATACGGTGAGTCTTCCTTTATTTTGAACATAAAAATTCAAGAGGGTAGGGCTCGGCTCGTAACAGATCTACCAGAACCAACAATTTATTTGGAAATGGACTGTGAGACTTTTATGTGTCTTAGTTGCGGCAGATGGGACCCCGATAAGGTTTTGACTGATCATAAAGTATCAATCCAAGGGGACCAAAACTTTGGGGTTTCAATTGTCAAAAATATGAATTACATGGTTTGACTATTTTGTTTTGCTTTTATCCTTCTAGAAGGATTTTGACGACGTCCTCTGCTACCTCTTTCGCTCTTTCTTTTAACAGAGTCTCATCCAAGCTACCTAAGGGGTGAGGTACGACAGCGAAAGGGAATTCTGGTATTCCTCCCATTTTAGACATAGCTACAGCACTGCTTACAAAAGGTTCAGTGCAGATTACAGCAGCAGGTACCCCTTTTTTCTCAAATTGGATTCCGTCGTGCACACTGCACGAAGAGCAAGACCCTCAATCACCAGAGGCGGTTATAACAACATCACATTGATTCGCTAAATTTTCTAAAAGATCAGGTGGACAAGGTCGTGAGGCGTTTCCTTTGTTGTCCTCTATGGAAATACCTAATCCATGTTCTTCTCTAAGAATTTCATAGACATATTGAAGTATCTCTACAGAGTTCTTTTTACCGTTTGCAAGTAAGCCTACTGTTAATCCATTCAAAGATTCCGGTCGGACTGCTAGCAAAGAGTCTTTAGAGCTCGTGCTGATTGTTGGGTCCAAAACTTTGATTTCTTCTACCATAATATCCCCCTTTCGATAGGCTTATGATACAACAATTTCATATTTATTCATCGGTTTTTCTACTAAATTATCTCCTTAGTAACGGAATTTGAACCTACTCCACTAGCCCACAGAGGAATTACTGATGAAAAGGCCCCTGCCGCTCCTCCGGCGACTAGCAGTGTAAAACTATCCGGAGTTAAGGCTGAGTGGGTCATTGCAGAACCAGATGGTTTGGGTCCAGGCGGTATAGACCCGAACCCCCATTCAGTATCTGATCGGACGGCTGTTTCATATAGGAAATCTCTGACTTGGCTTTTTGTCCAACCGGCTCTCGAAATTGATTGGACATGTTCAGGGCAAAAAATGATCACAATTTCTCCTTGATTTGGTCCAGCAGCGAAGAGCGCGTCTCTAAAGCTCCTTAAAATGTTTTCTGGATCTTGAGAAGAATGGTTGCTAACTTGTGTAGGGGAAAGCCCAGCAAACACTGACACTGTGTTGGAACCAATTTTGAATCCCCGGTCCTCACTTGTGTTGGGCCAGGGTCTAAAATCCTCATTTTCTGTAATACACCAAGTGTATTTGCCAGCGTGACCCAGAGTTGCTTTGTCAATTTCGCCAGACCTAGAACCAGTGCAATTTATAACGAACAATCGAAGAGCTCGTCCAATGGTAGCGTTTGCTTGATGTCCAGGTCCAAAAACACTAATCCCGCCATTTATTCCGATATCTTTAGCTATCGGTCCGCTTACCACAGTTAAAATACCAGCCCCCATGGTACTAGCAGTAATGCCATGGAGGTTGAATTCCGGTTCGAGTAAAGCTTCAACTGCAGCTAAAAGTACCGGAAAATATTCCGGTTTGCAGCCTGACATCACAGCGTTTATAGCCACTTTTTCAAGGGTAATCTCCCTGTTTTTCACTGGCTCAACTCCGATGATGTCCTGCCCCGGCCGGCCAGAAAATTCGACGAATCTCGCCACTGCGGTTTCAGTGGGAATATTAATTGGGAGACCATCTGTCCATCCTTGGTCAAGAAAGTACTCCGCAGCATCATGTGGCGAATGGAAAGAATATGTCTTTGAGGTTGTATTTGAGGACACTGCTTCACCTTAGTTCTAGAGTGCTAATTTGTGTTGTAAGTACATTTTACATATCCCGTATATACCTTTATTCAGAATAGCCACAGACAAATTAATTATTAAAATCCCGGATAGGTAAGGACATATGGATTGAAATACATTAATTTAGGTAGTAATATCTGACTATATGAACATAATTTATTTTAATAATCACCTAGCTATATAGGGGGATCTGATGGGAAACAAAGAGAAATCGATTGTTGTTGTTCAACTTTCCGGTGGAAATGACTATCTTAATACGGTAGTTCCATATGGAGACGATGAATATTATGACTTCAGAAGGACTGTCCATATAGAGCAAGAAAAGGTGTTACCAATTGATAAGGTGTACGGCTTCAGCCCTCATATGGCACCCATTAAACGGTTATATGACCAAGGAAAAGTAGCTGTTATTAATGGCATTGGCTACGATAACCCCAACAGGTCTCATTTTCGGTCGATGGACATATGGCATACAGCCCAACCTGATGAAATTGGTACTGAAGGGTGGTTAGGTAGAGTCATAAGAGATTTAGATCCCAGTGCGGAAAATGTTTTGACCGGGGTTAATTTTGGTAGAGGGTTACCAAGAGCTCTTGGAGTCAGGGGAGTTCCAGTAGCTTCAGTTGGAAACCTAGAAACATACGGATTGTTTCCTGATATCAAAGATGAATCAGCTAAGAAGCTTGCTCTTGACGCTTTTGCTCATATGTACGGAGGAGTTCAGGGCAAAGACCCTGTTCTTAATTTCTTAGGGCAAACAGGTATGGATGCACTGAAAGGGGCTGACATACTAAGGACTGCTCCTCAGAAATACAGTTCTTCCATCGAATATGCTGCAAATCCTATTGCTCAGGGAATGAAAAGCATAGCCCAGGTATTACTTGCTGACTTTGGAACGAGAGTTTTCTATACACAGCATGGAAGCTTTGATACTCATTCAGGTGAAATAGCCACCCATGCAAAGCTGTGGGATGAGGTTTCAGGGGCAGTTGGCGATTTCTATGATGATATGAAGGAGCACGGTAAGGAAGATGAAGTCATAGTAATGATTTTCTCTGAATTTGGAAGGCGTATTAAAGATAATGGCTCAGGAACCGACCATGGCTCTGGAGGGGTTGCATTTCTGGTAGGAGGAGAGGTTAAAGGCGGAATGTATGGGCAATATCCTTCTATAAAAGAAGCAGACCAATTGGAAGGAGACCTGCATTTCAACAATGATTTCCGATCTACCTATTCCACGATTGTTGACAAGTGGTTCGGTTTGGACCCAGTGCCAATAGTTAATGGACAGTTCGAGCAATTTGATCTGGTCAACGCCTGAATTTAAAGAGTCAATCCAAAACTGGTGTTTAGCTAGAGGTTATTAGTATGAATAAAGATGTTTCTTTGATGGCTCACCTAATGCGCAGGGCCGGGTTTGGCGCAACTAGAAATGAGCTGGAAGGTTATCTAGAGGATGGTTACGAGGCTACTGTAGACAACTTACTAGATCCAGGTGAATCGGGCCATATGCCAGATGACATCATCAGGCGCTATCATGTTGATCAGTCTGAGTTAAGGCAGTTGGATGGAGCAGGTGCATACTGGCTTTATAGAATGCTCACAACTAGTAACCCACTAGAGGAAAAGTTGGCTCTATTTTGGCACGGTCTGTTTGCGACAGGTTATGCAAAACTAAATCAGGCTAGAGCATTGCTAAACCAAATCGAAATGTTTCGACATTACGGGTTTGGAAGCTTTAGAGATTTGCTAGTCGAACTCTCAAGAGATCCAGCGATGATTCTTTGGCTCGATAACAATGAGAATCATAAAGAGGCTATAAACGAAAATTACGGCCGAGAACTTCTTGAACTTTTCTCTATGGGAATAGGGAACTATTCAGAAGATGATATTAAAGAGTGCGCAAAAGCATTTACTGGATGGACACTAGGGAATGCGGAATACATGTCAGTGAGAGCCAGTAAAGATTCGATATGGCCTTATGGAAGAATAGCTTGGCACTATGAATATCGGGCAGATGATCATGATGGTGGGGAAAAGAAATTCCTCGGTAAGGTCGGGAACTTTAACGGTGAGGACATAGTAGACATAATAGTCACGCAAGAAGCTACCGCAAGATTCCTGTCTACAAGACTATTTCAATATTTTGCATCTGATGAAGTTGATTCTGACGGCGAGCTGGTAATTTCTGGGATGATGGAAGCCTATTTCCAATCAGGTTATAAGGTGTCAGCAGTGCTGCGTAGCCTATTTAACTCAGATTACTTTAAATCAGATAAATGTATGTATTCCAGGGTAAAAGGACCTGTAGAATCGGTCGTTGGCACGGTGCGACTCGCAGGCACTTATCAGGAACCAACTCTGGATGTACACTCACTATGGGCACAGACGATGTTCATGGGACAAGGTTTATTGGCTCCTCCTACAGTAGAAGGATGGCATGAGGGTGTAGAGTGGATAGACAGTGGCTCCTTGGTTGAGCGCATAAATTTCGCGGCAAAAGAATTAAGTGATCCCACTAAAGATGGAGTCAAAGATATCATTCGTCGGGTGACTTCAAATCAAAAGGATCTCAGCGATCCTGAAAAATTGGTGGACTCGTGTTTGGATTATATGGGGCCTATACAGGTGCAACCGGATACTAGGGAAGGACTAATTGAGTTTGCGGAATCACAGGGTGCTGTACAAATACAAAACGGTCAGCCTGATGAAAATGCCTCCATACAAGTTGCTCGTCTGATTGGTATGATTGCATCGACTCGCGAATACCAGCTGGCTTAGAAAACAAAGGTTAGGGGTACACTCGCCATGGTAAATACTAATACGCTCAGTATTAGATATCTAAAGACTATCGGAATAGTTAACAACGGTTTTAATGGAAGGGGCTTTGCGAATCCTTATGATGTTGCGTTTGGCCCAGATGGCGAAATCTTTGTCCTAAACCGATGTGATCCTGCAAGAAGAAGTGCTATACGGGTGGGGGTCTGTAATCTAGCTGAAGAATATCTTTATGAATTTGGTTATGGATTTGGGGATGGAGATGGGCAAATGACACTCCCTGTTGCGATGGCATTTGATGCCGAAGGTCGACTACTTATAACTGACGAACACACAAGTAGAGTTAACATTTATTCAAATAAAGGCGATGTGGTCAGTAAATGGGGAGTCAAAGGTGATTCTGAAGGTGAATTTAATGGGCCGGCGGGTATCGCTGTTGATTCCGCTGGATTGGTGTACGTTTGTGACCAGAGAAACCACAGAATTCAAAAATACACCTCGGAAGGTAAATTTTTGTCCCAGTGGGGAGTTCGTGGATCAGAGCCCGGTGAATTTAATTTACCTTGGGGCATCGGTGTTGATATCTCCGATAACGTATATGTCGCAGATTGGAGAAATGACAGAGTCCAAAAATTTGATTCCAGCGGACAATATCTGGAAACTATAGGAGGCTCGGGTGAAGGCAGTCTCAACAGACCCTCGGGTGTCTCGGTAGACAGAAATGGAAATATATATGTCACCGACTGGGGAAATGAGCGATTGCAGGTGTTTGATTCGAATGGAAAGGCTATATCAAGCATGAGAGGTGAAGCCACTCTTTCAGATTGGGCCAAGGATTTTTTTGAATCCAATCAAGATGAAATGGAGACAAGAGAAATCTCGAATCTTAATCCTGATATACCGGATCATCTAAATACCCCGTACCATATATCTTCCCAAACAGAATCTTATTTCTGGGGACCAGTATCAGTCCGTATTGATTCTAATAATCGATTATACGTGGTTGAATCCAACCGCCATAGAATTCAAATTTATGAAATAGAATAAAGCCTACTCGGCTTGAATAAACTCAAGCCAATTTCCTTCAGGGTCCTGGCAATAGCATATTCCCCGCCGGCCCCCATTTTCAGTGTCGGTCATTATAGGTGGGGTAACGAATTCTATGCCTTTGTTAGTTAGGTCTTTATACAGCTCTTCTATATTTTCAACGTTGAAGCATACGTGTGCGGCTCCAAGTTGATTTCGGTCTAGGTGGCCTTTCGGACTATCGGGATGAATATAATAGACTAATTCTAGAGCGTGACCTCCACCTTTGCCGACGAAAATCAGAGTTCTGTGTGCCCCGGGAATGCCAGTATGGTCTCCTGATTCCGGAGCTTTGCTGTCTATTTCTCTTTCTATTTCTAATCCTAAATCATCTCGATAGAATGAGACCATCTTTTCTAAATCCCTCACTACAAAACCAGAATGATTAAATCCAGTAATCATATTTCTCCCCTAAGTGCTTATTCATAATTTGTATTAGGTGCTTGTTACATTGCAAACCACCTAGTCGCGGTGTATTCTTCAGAGTATGAACGAAGTCATTAATATACTCAAATTGCCTTACATTTGGGGAGGGGTGGGTGTACTACTGGGAGCCGGATTGGGGGCAAACGATTTGTCAATCTGGATATTGGCAATTGTTCTTGGCCTTTTTTTCTTCACAATGAAGATGACAGGACCTGCGCAAGAAGGAAAGGAAGGAAAGCTGTTTGCAGGTGGGAGCCTTCTCATGCTTGGTTGGATCCTAGCCTTTTCAATAAGAGGTATTTTAATTTAAGACATTTCTG